>JAABUS010000035.1_pt1 | contig 286930 bp, 299 predicted proteins | sample 5560161 | NCBI WGS metagenome assembly JAABUS01 (sample SAMN10711885, study PRJNA513376) | rock metagenome | isolation source: Antarctica rocks | place: Antarctica: Victoria Land, Trio Nunatak nord | collected 2016-01-04
GAACGGCGACCTGCCGGGCGGCTTCATGGTGCTCGACGCCAAGGACTTCTCGGTGCTCGGCCGCTGGGAGAACGAGAAGAACGGCCAGGAGCTGATGTATGACTTCTGGTACCAGCCGCGGCAGAATACCCTGGTGTCCTCGGAATGGGCGGCACCCAACGTCTTCGGCCCGGGCTTCAACCCCGAGGAGGTCGCGCTCGGAAAGTACGGTCGGCGGCTCCACTTCTGGGACCTCGAGACCAAATCGAAGGTCCAGACCGTGGATCTCGGCGACGACGGCCTGATCCCGCTCGAGATCCGCTGGCAGCACGATCCCGCCTCGGCCGAGGGCTTCGTGGGCGCCACGCTGTCGAGCAACATCCTCCACTTCGAGAAGGGCGACGAGCTGTGGGGCGCCCACAAGGTGATCGACGTGGCCAACGAGGAGCTCGAGGGCTGGCCGCTGCCGGGCGGGGTGCCCGGCCTGATCACCGACCTCGTGCTCGGGATGAACGACACCGATCTGTTCTTCTCCAACTGGCTGCACGGCGACCTGCGGCACTACGACGTCTCGGACCCGCACGACCCGAAGCTCAAGTCGCAGGTGTGGCTCGGCGGGCTGCTCGGTCGCGACGGCGGGCACCCGAAGGCCGAGGGCCCGCTCAACGGCGGCCCGCAGATGCTGCAGCACTCACTCGACGGCGAGCGCGTGTACGTGACCAACTCGCTGTACTCGACCTGGGACAACCAGTTCTACCCGGACCTCCGCGGCTGGCTGACGAAGCTCGACCGCCAGGAGGACGGCACGTTCGCGGTCGACCCCGACTTCTACGTGGACTTCACCAAGCTCGACACCGGCGCGGCGCGGCCCCACGAGGTGCACCTGCCCGGCGGGGACTGCACGACCGAGATCTTCCAGTAAGGCGCGATCGTGCGGCTTCCGCTCGTCGCGCTGCTCGCCGTCGGGGCCCTCGGCTGCGGCGGCGGTGAGCGCCCCGATGCCGACCTCGATCCGACCGAGGTGGCCACGCGCTGGGTGGACGCACTGAACGAGCGCGACTACCGGCGGGCGTGCTCGCTCTCGGTGACGTCCCCGTCGAGGGAGCTGTCGTGCGAGGGTCTGCTGGAGGAGACGCATGGCGATGTGATGCTCGAGCCGCCCGAGGCCGTGTTCGTGGACAGCTCGAGCGAACAGCCGGCCGGCCTCTTCTCGGCAGCGCGCAAGGGAGGCGGCGCACCGGTCAAGTTCAGGGTCGAGGAGCAGGACGGGCGATACCTCGTGCACTTCGAGGTCACGGTCATCCGGTAGTCCCGCGGCCAGGCGCGGCCCGTATGGGTTGAGGATCCGTGCAATGGGGCACGGACACGATCCGCTTCCAACGTAAGGAGTCCTCTCCATGGGCACGATGACCACGAGCGACACGCTGGCCAACACGGTGCGCGCGGCGCACGACTGGGGCCTCGCCAGCTGGCTGGGCGGCAGCATGTTCGGCAAGTTCGCGATGAACCCGTCGCTCGCGGCGATAGGCGACAAGTCCGAGCGCGGCAAGGTCCTCAACGCCGCCTGGAACGGCTACAACGCGATCAACACGCTGTCCCTCGGTGCGGTCACGATCGGCTGGATCGGCGCCCGCTTCACCGAGGCCAAGCCCGACAACCTGACCGGCAACGAGCAGTCACTGGCCCTCGCCAAGGACGTGCTGGTGATGGCAGCCGTGGGCACCGGGGTCGCCAGCGGCTTGCAGGGCGCCCGCCTGGCCAAGCAGGCGCCGGAGGGCGCAGTGCCCATCGAGCGCGGCAACGTGCCGGCTCCCGAGACGCCGCCGGAGGCAGCCAAGATCCAGCGCAGCCTGAACCTGCTCGGCACGCTGAACATCGCCACCGGCGTCGGCATCGTGGTCGTCAACGCGATCCTCGCGCAGCAGAACTACAGCCGCCCGCCGGCCAAGCGCGCGCTGTTCCGCAGGAGCTAGTAACGAAGCTCGCCTGGATCCCGACGCCCCGTCCGACGGCGGGCGGGGCGTCGTAGCATCCCCGGGGTGACCGTGACCGTTCGCCTCTTCGCGCAGTTGCGCGAGCGCGCGGGCGCGCGGGAGGTGCGCCTGGATCTGCCCGAGGGCGCGACCGTGCAAGACGCGCTGAAGCGTCTCGACGGTCTCGCCGACGGCCTGCCGCTGGTCATGGCCGTGAACCGCGAGTACGCCTCCGCCGACCAACGGCTCGACGCGGACGACGAGCTGGCCCTGATCCCGCCGGTGAGCGGCGGCGAGGCCGGCCTGGTGAGTGCCCGGGTGCTCGACACAGAGCTGTCCCTCGACCGCGTGGCGGCTCAGGTGAGGGACGCCCGGGCCGGGGCGGTCGTCGTGTTCCAGGGTGTGACCCGTGAGGTCGACCTGCTGGAGTACGAGGCCTACGTGGAGATGGCGGAGGACCGCATGTCGGCCATCGCCGCCGCCACGGTGGCCGCGCACGGACTGTGCGCCGCGGCGGTCGAGCATCGCGTGGGCGACGTGCCCCTCAGCGAGCCGAGTGTGATCGTGGCGGTGTCGGCACCTCATCGCGGTGAGGCCTTCGCGGGCGCGCGGGAGATCATCGACCGGGTGAAGGCCGAGGCCCCGATCTGGAAGAAGGAGATCGAGGGTGGGGAGGGCCGGTGGGTGGGCGGTGTCGCCCCCTGAGCTCGTCGCCTGAGCTGCGTTCACTCCCCTCGGTGGAGGTGCTCGCCGGGCACCTGACCGGCGTGCCGCACGCGTTGGCGGTCGCGGCCGCGCGGCGCGCGATCGCAGACCGACGGGAGTCTCTCCGGGACGGCTCGGCGGGTGCCGATCGATCCCGTGGGTCCTCCGCCGCCGTGCTCGAGGACCTGGTCGCTCGAGCACACGCGATTGCCGCCGACTCGGCACGCGCGAGCCTGCGCCCGGTCGTGAATGCCACCGGGGTGATCGTGCACACCAACCTGGGCCGGGCGCCCTTGGCGGCGTCGGCGGTCGAGGCCGTCAGCGCCGTGGCCGGCGGCTACTCCAACCTCGAGCTCGACCTGGACGCGGGGGTACGCGGCTCCCGTCAGGCGCACGTCGAGGGGCTCGTGGCCGAGCTCACCGGCGCCGAGGCAGGGCTGGTCGTGAACAACTGCGCCGCCGCGGTGCTGCTGGCCGCCGCGGCACTCGCCGCCGGGCGGCAGATCGTGGTGTCGAGAGGCCAGCTCGTGGAGATCGGCGGCTCGTTCCGCGTCCCGGAGGTGGTGGAGCAGTCCGGCGCGACCCTGGTCGAGGTGGGCACCACCAACCGCACGCGGCTCGCCGACTACGCCCGCGTGCTCGGCCCGAGCACCGGTGCCGTCCTTCGTGCCCATCCCTCGAACTTCAGGACCGTCGGGTTCGTGGAGGAGGTGGAGATAGAGCCGCTCTGCGCCCTTGCCGCGCAGTCCGGGGTGCCGGTGATCGACGACGTCGGCTCCGGGGCGGTGGCCGAGCGCGCGCCCGAGCTCGCCGACGAGCCGTCGGTGCGCCGCTCGGTGGCGGCGGGCTGCGCGATCACGTGCTTCTCGGGCGACAAGCTGCTCGGCGGCCCGCAGGCCGGGATCCTGGCGGGTACCGCCGAGGCCGTGGATGCCTGTCGTCGGCACCCGCTCGCGCGCGCCCTGCGCGTCGACAAGCTGTCGCTGGCCGCCCTGGAGGCAACCCTGCGCCTGTACCGGGACCCGACCGCGGCGCTGCGGGAGATACCCGTGCTCCGGATGCTCACCGCGGGAGAGGGCGAGCTGGAGGCCCGAGCCGAGGCGATGCGCTCGGCGCTCGAATCGAGCGGAGTCGATGCCACCGTCATCCGCGCCACGGCCAAGGTGGGCGGCGGAGCGCTTCCGCTGCTCGAGCTCGGGGGACCCGTGTGCGCGGTCGATCCCGCCGGGGTCGGCCTCGACGAGCTGGCCCGGCGGCTCAGGCTCGCCGAGCCGCCGGTGATCGGGCGGGTCCGGGAGGGCTGGCTGCTGCTGGATCCTCGGACGCTCGACGACGAGACGGCCCTGGCTGCGGCGGCCGGCGTGGTGGCCGCCCTTCGCTCCTGATGGGCTCGTCCGCCCGCTCGCGGCAGGGCTTCACCGAAGCGACCGAGATCTCCGCTGCCCCGTCCACCTCCACCGGCCCACCGCCTCTCACGCTCGGCACGGCGGGCCACATCGACCACGGCAAGACCGCTCTGATCGGTGCGCTGACGGGACGCCTCACCGACCGGCTCCCGGAGGAGCGCAAGCGCGGAATCTCGATCGAGCTGGGATACGCGCCGCTGCGGCTGCCGAGCGGCCGCCGGTTGTCGGTCATCGACGTGCCGGGACACGAGCGCTTCGTGCGGACCATGGTGGCCGGGGCATCCGGGATCGATCTGTATCTGCTGTGCGTGGCCGCCGACGACGGCGTGATGCCACAGACCCTCGAGCACCTGGCCGTGCTGCGGCAGCTCGGCGTGGAGCACGGCGTGGTGGCGATCACGAAAGCGGACATCGGGGAGCCCGAGCTGGCCGCCGAGGAGGTGCACGACCTGCTCCCGGGGGTGGAGACGGTGGCCGTGTCGGCGCTTGGAGGCACGGGGCTGGAGAAGTTGCTCGCAGCGGTCGAGCGCCGGGTGTCAGCGCTTCCCGGGCGGGCGCAGACGGGCGCCGGGGCGATGCGGCTGCACGTCGATCGCTCGTTCACGCTGAAGGGGATCGGGACGGTGGTCACCGGTACCCTCTGGGCTGGCCGCGTGGGCGCCGGCGACGTGGTGCGCATCCTCCCGCGCGGATTGACGGCCCGCGTGCGCTCGGTGCAGGTCCACGACGTCTCGGTCGAGGACGCTGACGCCGGCCAGCGCGTGGCGCTCAATCTGGCCGGAGTGAGCTGGCGCGAGGTCTCGCGTGGGGACGTCGTTTGTGCCGACGACTCGCCCCTGCGACCGACTTACCTCGTCGACGCCGCCGTGCGGCTCGAGCCGTCGGCCCTCCCGCTCGAGCGCGGCACGCGGCTGCACGTGCACCACGGTACGCGCGAGGCGCCGGGGCGGCTGGTGCCACTCGGTGGAGAGATGCTCCTGCCGGGCGAGGAGGGCTACGCGCAGCTGCGCCTGGAGGCGCCGCTCGTGCCCGCCCGTGGGGACCGGCTGGTCCTGCGCCAGTTGGCGCCGCCCGACACGGTCGGAGGGGGGACGGTGCTGGACGCGGCTCCGCGCAAGCACGGCCCGGGCGCCGCCGGCGTGCTCGAGCGGCTGGCGGCGTTGGCGCGAGGAGAGGAGCCGCCGACCGACGGCGAGGAGCCGGCCGTCGAGGAGCCGGTGGCCGGGCCGGACGAGGCTCCGCCGCTCGACGATCTCGCCCTCGCCCTGGCGGCGCTGCTGCGCTCAGACGGTCGTGAGCCGCGTACCGACGCCGAGTTGGCCGCCGAGCTCGGGGTCGCCGCGAAGGACGCTGCCCAGCGCCTCGGTCAGCTCGTCCAGGCGGGCCAGGCGGTGCGGGTAGCGCGCAACCTGCACTTCCACCCCGAGCCGCTGGCCGAGCTCGAAGCCCGCATCGTGGCCATCTGCGAGCGCGATGGTCGAGCCACCATCGCGGGTATCCGTGACGAGCTTGGCACGTCGCGCAAGTACGCCCAGGCGCTGCTCGAGCACCTGGACGCAACGAGGGTCACCAAGCGCGCCGGCGACGCCCACGTGCTCCGAGCGCACCGTTACGGAGCGAACTCGCCGCCCGCCGGCCCTCCACCGGATCCCCCACCTCCGCTCGGCTGAGGCGAGGGCGCTGCGGGCGCTACGGCAGGTGAGACGCTGGCCGGCGGGGGGCTGTAGGAGGCCGGCGCCGGCTCGAACTCAGCCGCCTGCGGGGGTGGTGGGGAGGGAGCACGACGCTTGGCGCGGTCGCGGTCGCGGTCGCGGTCGCGCTTCGATTCGGCCGACGGGCGCCGGCGGTCCGGCGGGCGCGGCGCTCGAGCAGCCGGCCCCGATGCTGTCGCCGAGCCGGGCGCCTGAGACGCGAGAGCGGCCGCGGGCCGCGGCCTCGTGTCCGAATCGCGGTCGCGAGCGTCCGCGAGCTGCGATGGGGCCGGCTCCGCCGGCCGTCCGAGCGAGCGCACGGTGGCCACGCTGCCGCCGGCAAGCGCGGCTGTGGACGCGGCCACGGCCGCCAGCTTCTGAGCGCTCACCACCTCCGCACTCGCATGGGCGCGGCCGGCGAGATCCGCCGCACGCTCCTGCACCCGCCCCGTCAGCTCCGCGCCGCGCTCCTGCACCCGCCCCGTGAGCTCGGAGCCGCGCTCCTGCAACCGCCCAATCAGGTCCGCGCCGCGCGCCTGCGCCCAGCCGACCAACGACTCCCACCCCTGTCCGAGCGAGCCGACCCCGGGTCCGAACCCGAGGAGGGCAAGCGGCGGAAAGAGTGCGGCAACCCGCGCGGGAACCGATCGGTATTCCTTCAGCGTCGCGCGGCAGCTCGAGCAGGCCCGCAGGTGCGGCCGGAGGGTGGCCATGTCACCCGGCGTGGCCTCGCCATCGGCAAGCGCCGAGAGCAGGGGCGCCATCCGGCCGCACTCGACGCCCGTCTCGATGCTCGAGACCTGCTCGAAGAAGCTGCGCCGACCCTCGGTCAGGCAGCGGTTGACCTTGGTATAGGTGAAGCCGGTCTCCGCGCAGATCTGCTCGTACGAGTAGCCCTCGGCCTTGAGCAGCAGGCAGCGGATCTCCTGCGGCTTCAGCCGTTGCATGGCCTCGGCCCCCACGCGCAGCCGGTCGTAGCGCTCCGCCTGCTCGTGCGCGGCACTCCCAGGATCGGCTGCCCGTTCGATCACATCGTCGCCCGTCAGGAGCGCGCGGTCGCGCTGGCGCCTCAACGCGAAGGCCTCGTGCTTCACCACGGTCTTCAACCACGGCACGAGCTCCTCTTCGCTCGTGGAAGGAGCCTTGGTGAGCAGGATCTCGAGGCCGCGCTGGTAGGCGTCCTCGGCGTCCTCGGGGCTCGACGAGTAGCGCTTCGCGGTTCCGAGAACGGCGGCGCCGTGGCGAGCGATCAGGTCCAGTGCGGCCGGGTCCGTCTCGGCGCGCGAGGGCCGGGGGCGTCGTGACGCCGATGCCGACGGTGAGCTCTTCCCTGCCTCCTCCAACGCTCCCCCCCTCCCGGGCCCGTGATCGTCTGCGAAACGAAGTGGGGAAGGCAAGGGAGCCGTCCCCCAAGCCGGCGGGCAACGCCCGCTCTTTGCGAGCTTTTCGGTTCGCAGAGGCGGAGTCGGACCGAGGCCGGTGACGTCACCGGCCGCCTTCGTCCGGCGCGGTACCGCCCCCTCCCTCGGGCGTTGCGGGCCGAGGGCCTATGCTCTAACGACGTGTCCACCGTGGGTGTCCGCGCCCCCGGCATCCTTCTGTGGCAGCAACCTGGGGGCCAGTGAGGATGGATCGCATGAGCGACCGGACGAAGGCAGAGGCAGGCAAGGTACCCAAGCGCGGCGAAGCCGCCTGGAAGGCCGCCAAGGACAGCATCGCCGACCGCAACGACGCCGCCCGCAAGGCGGGCATGAAGCAGCGCCAAGCGGAGGAGGGCAGGAAGATGGAGGTGCGGCGCGCGGCAGAGATGCGTGAGCGGAACGAGCTCGGCAGAACGAGCGGCGGCGGGTAGAGAGGCCGTTCGGCTCCCAGGGAGGCCGTTCGGCGGCACAATCCCCACGCCGTGGCCGCCGACTACGACGATGAGCTGTGGGAGTTGGTGCCCGAGGACCCGGGTGCGCCACCCGAGCACATTGCGCATTTCGTGCGCAAGCTCGGGCCGGTGGTCCGGGCGCTCGACTACGGCTGCGGCGACGGCCGCCTGACCCTCGAGCTGGAGGCCGCCGACCTCACGGTGGCCGACGTGTCGCTGGTTGCCCTCAAACGGGCCCGCAACCGACTCGCGAGCGCAACGCTCGTACTGCTCGAGCCGGGCGGCCAGCTGCCGTTCGACGATTCCGCCTTCGACCTCATTCTGTGCGCGGAGACCATCGAGCACGTGCAGGACACCCAGCGCCTGCTGTCCGAGTTCCGTCGCGTGCTCGCGCCGGGCGGGACGCTCGCGATCACCACTCCCGCGTACGGGCGGCGGATCGGTCTCAAGGTGCTCGTGCGCGGGATCGAGCACTGCTTCGACCCGATGTCGCCGCACCTGCGCTTCTACAGCCGAGCCTCGCTCGTGCACGCCCTCGACGTGATGGGGTTCGAGCCTCGGCAGGTCCGTTCCGTCGACGGGACGCTGCTCGCCCTCGCGGAGCGCTGAGCCCTTCGACCGTCTCGGCGTAGCGGCCCTCGGCGTCCGGTCACGACGCTGGTCGCACCGCAGCTCGCCAGCCGAGCTGCTCGGCGAGCGCCATCGGGTCGCTTACAGCGGAAGCCCGGTCACGGTCCCGGCGCGGTCGACGATCAGACGGGCGATGGCCAGCGCCGCCGTGGCCGCGGGGGAGGGAGCGTTGCGCACGTGGAGCGCGCGCTCGGTCTCCGAGATCACGAAGTCGTCCACCAGCCGACCGTCCCGGGCAAGCGCCTGGGCGCGCACCCCAGACGGGCCCGGAAGCACGTCCTCGGGGCGCAGCTCGGGCACGTAGCGCGCGGCGTCGCCCACGAGCGAGCGGGAGCTCGCGGCGTGCCTGAGCTCGGTGGCGCCGGTGTGCCACCAGCGTCGCGCCATTCGCCACGTGCCCGGCCACAGGAGTGTCGCGGCAGCGTCCCGCGGCGTCACGTCGCGGAGGCGATAGGCCTCGCGGCCGGGCGCGAGCAGTGCGGTGGGCCCGATCAGCACCTCACCGTCGGGGTGGCGGGTGAGGTGCACCCCGAGGAAGGGAAGCTCCGGGTCGGGCACCGGATACACGAGCGAGCGCACCAGGTGGCGGCGCTCCGGGCGCAGGCGCAGCCACGCCCCTCGAAAGGGGACGATCCGCGGGTCCTGGGCCGCCCCGAGGGAGACGGCCAGGCGGTCGGCATGTACGCCGGCGCAGAACACCGCCCCGCGCGCACGCGTCTCGCCCCGCGTGTGGCGCAGGCGCAACCGACCGGCCGCGAGCCTCGCCTGGGTGACCTCGCACGCGGTGGTCACCGTCCCGCCCGCCTGTCTGAGGTCCTCGGAGAACGCACGCGCGACCTCCTGGAAGTCGACCACGCCGGTCGCGGGGGAGTGCAGCGCTGCGACGCCACGTACGTGCGGCTCGACCTCACGCAGCTCCTCGGGTGAGAGCCTGCGCAGCCCGGGCACCCCGTTGGCGCGACCGCGGCGCTCGAGCTCGTCGAGTCCCGGCAGCTCGGACGGCGAGGCGGCCACGATGACCTTGCCGCAGCGCTCGGCGCGGATGCCGCGCGAGTCGCAGTACTCGTAGAGCTCGCGCGCGCCGGCCACGCACAGCTTCGCCTTGAGCGAGCCGGGCACGTAGTAGATGCCCGCGTGCACGACCCCGCTGTTGTGTCCCGTCTGGTGATAGCCCACGCGGCCCTCCTTCTCCAGCACCGCGACGCTCATCGCGGGAGCGCGGGCGATGGCCTCCCGGGCCACGGCGAGGCCGACGATGCCCCCGCCGACCACCGCGAGGTCGCACTCCTCGGGGGGTATGGCTGGAGAGCTCACGCCTTCGACACGCTAGTGAGCCGCCGGCCCCGCCGAGGTGCGTGTGTCACGCTGGCCGTCGTGCCGCCCTCGCCGCGCGACAAGTGCCTCACGCTCGTGGCCTGCATCCTCGGCTCGGTCATCGTCTTCCTAGACCAGACGGTCGTGAACGTGGCGCTGCCCGCACTCCGCCGTGACCTCGACGCCGGCCTGTCCGCTCAACAGTGGGTGATCGACGCCTACCTGCTCTCGCTGGCCTCGCTGCTGCTGCTCGGCGGATCGCTGGGGGACCGTCTCGGCCGCCGGCGCGTGTTCACCGTCGGGCTCGTCGGGTTCGGAGCCACGTCGCTGCTGTGCGCCGTGGCGCCCAGCGCGTGGCTGCTGTGCGCCGGGCGCGGGCTCCAGGGCGTGGCCGGCGCTCTGCTGGTGCCGGGATCGCTCGCGCTGCTCACCGCGACGTTCGGACCCGAGGAGCGCGGCCGGGCGGTCGGCACCTGGACGGCGTGGACCGGGGTCGCCTTCGTGCTCGGCCCGCTCTTCGGCGGCTTCCTGATCGACGCCGTCTCGTGGCGCTGGATCTTCGCCATCAACGTGCCGCTCGTGGCCGGCACGCTCCTGCTCGTGGCCCGCGCGGTGCCCGAGGTGGCGAGGGAGGAGGACGAGCGCCCCGCGATCGACGTGGTGGGGGCGCTGCTGTGCTCGCTCGGGCTCGCGGCGCCGGTGTTCGCCCTGATCGAGCAGCCCCGGCGCGGCTTCGACGACCCGCTCGTGGCCGTCCCGCTCGTGCTCGGGGTCGCGCTGCTCGTCGCGTTCGTGATCTGGGAGCGGCGCGCCCGCGACCCGATGGTGCCGCTCGAGCTCTTCCGGCGCCGCAACTTCGCGGTGGTGAACCTCGTGTCGTTGCTGTTCTACGCCGGCCTGACCGGGATGACGTTCTTCCTCGTGCTCTTCCTGCAGCAGGTCGCCGGCTACAGCGCGCTGGAGGCGGGTCTGGCGCTCGTGCCGATCACGTTGATGATGTTCGTGTTGTCGGGGCGCTTCGGCGGCCTCGCCGACCGGATCGGGTCGCGGCGCCTGATGGCTGTCGGGCCCGTGGTGGCGGCCGCGGGCCTCCTCCTGCTGACACGTCTCGACAGCTCCGGTGACTACCTCGGCACCCTGCTGCCCGCTCTCCTGCTGTTCGGACTGGGCCTGTCGATGACTGTGGCCCCGCTCACCTCGACGGTCCTCGCCGCGGCCCCCGAGCGCCTCGCCGGGACGGCTTCGGGGATCAACAACGCCATGACCAGAGTGGCGGGCCTGCTGGCCATCGCGGCGCTCGGCGCGGTCGTGTCGGCGCGCTTCGTCGGGGTCCTCGAGGAGCGCACGTCGGGGCGGTCGCTCAGCTCGGAGCAGCGGACGGCGCTCGTCGAGGTCCGATCCCGCCCACTGTCCGGGGTCGAGGGTGATTCGCTATCCGGACCGGAGCGCGCGCCGGTTGAACGCGCGGCGGACGAGGCGTCGGAGTCCGCGTTTCGGCTCGGCATCGGCGTGTGCGCCCTGCTGCTCGTAGGCGGGGGCCTGATGTCGGGCTTCGGTCTACGGGATGGACGGGCGGCCACGCCCGGCGATGGGGCGAGGACATCGCGCTCGCCGACGGCCGAGGGCTCCCCATCCCCGTCGCAATTCGGCGAAGCGGTTCCGGCGCGGTTGCCGTAAACCGTCCGGCGAAGGGCGCGCCGGCGCTCCGGATCGGCTCGAGCGTCACCTGAACGACGCGGCGGCGCAGTGCCGTTGCTAGCGTCGTCCTCGGTGCTTGGCCGCGCAGCCCTCCTTGCGTTTCTCGCCGTGCTGCTCCCAGCGAGCCCGGCGCCCGCGCCGAGCGTTCGACCGAGGCGTCGCTTCGCCAGCGCCTTCACACGGTGCTCGATGAGAACCGCAGGCTGCGCGAAGAGACCGCGCAGCTAAAGCACGAACTGGCGCTCGCCTACGGCCAGCGGCGCGACAGGCCGTTAGCCTGTCGCGATGCCCACGACGGCGCTGACTTCCGCTGAGATCTCGCTGCCCAGCGCCCCCAATGCGCTGCGCGTCAGGGAGCGGATCGCGGCGCTGGCGGATACGGTTGATCTAGTCGGTCTCACCGATAACCACGCGGGACAGGCGCGCATGTCGCCGCTTGCCGCGGTCGCCCTCGCGAGAGAACAGGGCGTCGCGACGGTCGTCCACGTCTCCTGCCGCGACCGCAACCGGCTGGCGTTGCAATCGCAGGTCGTGGGTGCCGCCGCGCTCGGATCCGAGGGCGTTCTTTGCCTCTACGGAGATCCCGTCGACAGGATACCGCGCGTCAAGGACCTCACGGCCACCGCGTTGATCGCCGAGGCCAAAGGTTGGGCCGCACCCTACGAGCTCGTTGTCGGCGCCGTTGTGAACCCGTTCGCAGCGGACCTCGATCGGGAACTGCGCCTGCTCGAGCGTAAGCGTGCAGCAGGTGCCGACTTTCTCCAGTCGCAGATGATCTTCGACCTTGATGCGTTCCATAGCTTCCTCGACCGGGCGGCGGACCTGCTCGCGGGTGTCCGCTTCTACGCAGGCGTTGCGCTGCTGCGAGACAAGCGCATGGCCGACCGCGCACGACGCCTCCCCGGCTGCCTACTCCCCGACAGCGCCTACCGACGAATCGGTAACGGAAGTGGCATCGACCTCGCCACCGAGCTGGCCACCGAGCTGGCGGACATGCCGGGAGTGGACGCCCTGCACATCTTCCCGCTCGGTGCTGAGACGGCAACACGCGAAGTCGCCGCTGCCTTCCGCAGCGCCCGCGGTGTGCCCGTCCTGCGCCGATGAGGTGGTTCCCCAGCGCTGGCGCGGTCAGCCACCCCCTGATCTGAGCGTCGATGACATGTCGCCGACGCTCAAGCCCTTCGCCTGAGCGCTGGTGACACGAGCCGCTCAAGATGACGGCTGGGTCGCCGAGCTGACGCCCGCGCGGCTGCGCGCCGCGGACGCACTGGTGTTCGCCAACACTTCCGGCGAGCTGCCTCTCGGTCCCAGGAAGAAGCGCGCACTCCTGCGCTTCCTCCGGCACTCCGGCAAGGGCTTCATCGGCACTCACTCGGCCAGCGACACGCTCTACACGTGGCCCACCTACGAGCAGTTGCTGGGCGGCCAGTTCATGAGCCACCCGAACGTGGGCGAGGGGCGGGTGATCGTCGAGGATCGCGCGCACCCGGCCACGCGCCGGCTGGGTGGCTCCTTCCGGATCCGCGAGGAGTTCTACTACTTCCAGGAGAATCCGCGGCCGCGCGCCCACGTTCTGGCGCGGCTCGATGTCGGAAGCTTCGGGGGCGACCCGGGCGAGGACCGTCCGCTCGTCTGGTGCCGCAGGGAGGGACGGGGCCGGGTCTTCTACAACGCTCTCGGCCACTTCCAGGAGACGTGGAGCAACGGCCGGCAGCGGGCGATCACCAAGGGTGCTCTGAACTGGGCGCTCGGCTTGGACCGTGCACCCTGCGGCTGAGTCTGTAGCTCAGCCGCAGCCCGTGTTGTTCCCGCAGCTCGAGCACGTGTAGCACGAGCCCGTGCGCTGCATCATCCCGCCGCAGGCAGAGCACGCGGGGCCTAGGTCGAGCCCTTGGAGCTTGGCCGGCAGCACCGGCGGCTCGTCGGTGAACGCCTCGGCTGCCGCGCGTGTCGTGGCCGGCTGAGAGACCTGAGCGCCGCCGTTCCCGGCGTGGCCGTTGCCCCCGTTCGAGCCGTTCCCGCCGTCGCCGCCCGCCGGACCGGCGGTGTCGGCACGGAAGAGCGTCTCCTGCGCGGACTTGCGCGCCCGCACCTCGGCCGTGAGGATGCCGAGCTCCTCCTGGCAGTCGACGTCCAGGAAGCGCGAGGCCAGCCAGCGCATGATGTAGTCGGGCATCGACTTCGCGAAGGGGATCTCCGGGTTCCCGGTGATGCCCTCGGGGTCGAAGCGCATGTAGCTGAACTTGCGGACGAGCGTCTCGAGCGGGACTCCGTACTGGAGCGAGAGCGAGATCGACGTGGCGAAGGCGTTCATCATGCCTCGAAGCGTCGAGCCCTCCTTGCCGATGTCGGTGAGGAAGATCTCGCCGAGCGTGCCGTCCTCGTACATGCCGGCGGTGATGTAGCCCTCGTGCCCGCCGATCGAGAACTTGTGCGTGAGCGATTGACGCTCGCGCGGCATGCGGCGACGGAACGGCTTCGGCTCGACGGGCGCCGCCACCTCTTCGGCAACGGGCTTTGCGTCGCCCGCCTCCGTGCGCAGGGCCTGCGCGGTCTTCGAGCCGTCGCGGTAAATCGCGAGCGCCTTCACGCCCAGGCGCCAGGCCTGGAGGTAGGCATCGGCGATGTCCTCCACGGTGGTCTCGGCCGGCATATTTACAGTCTTGGAGATCGCTCCCGAAATGAACGGCTGAACGGCGCCCATCATCGCGATGTGCCCCATGTGCGAGATGGCGCGCTCACCCACCGCGACGTCGAACACCGGCAGGTGCTCCGCCTCCAACCCCGGAGCGCCGACCATCGTCCCCTCGTCATTGATGTGGGCCTCGATCTGCACGACGGTCTCGTCGGCGTAGCCGAGCGTCCGGAGCGCCAGCGGCACGGTCTGGTTGACGATCGTCATCCTTCCGCCGCCGACCAGCTCCTTGAACTTGACCAGTGAGAAGTCCGGTTCGACACCGGTTGTGTCGCAGTCCATGAGGAAGGAGATCGTCCCCGTGGGTGCCAGCACCGTGGCCTGGGCGTTGCGGTATCCGTGGCGCTCGCCGAGCTCGACGGCGTCGTCCCACGCGCGCTGCGCGGCTGAGATCAATTCGTCGCCAGCGCCTGCTCCATCGAGCTGGTGACAAGCCGCCTGGTGCTTGAGCATGACTCGGTTGTGAGGCTCACTGTTCGCCGCGTATCGCTCATAGGGCCCGATAGCCCCTGCCATCTCCGCTGACTTCCGGTACGCCCGACCGGTCATGAGGCTGGTGATCCCAGCGGCCACCGCTCGCCCTTGAGCCGAGTTGTAGGGGAGGCCATTCGACATCAGGAGCGCCCCGAGGTTTGCGTAGCCCAACCCGAGTTGGCGGAAGGCGCGGGCGTTGTCCCCAATCTCCTTGGTGGGGTAGCTCGACGGACCAACAACTATCTCTTGGGCAAGGATCATCACGTCGACGGTGTGCTCAAACGTCTCTACATCGAGACTGCCGTCGTCGCGGCGGAACTTCATGAGATTGAGCGACGCGAGGTTGCAGGCCGTGTCGTCATTTGACATGAATTCGGAACAAGGATTAGACGCCGTAATCCGCCCATGGGCTGGCGTGGTGTGCCAGTCGTTGATCGTGGTGTCGTACTGCACACCCGGATCGGCGCAGCGCCACGCGGCATCGGCGATCTGGCGCAGCAGGTCGCGCGCACCGTGGGTGCCGATCTGCCGGCCGTCCGCGCGCGCGGTGGTGTGCCAATCCTCGCCGCGCTCAGCGCGCTCCATGAACTCGTCGGTCACGCGCACGGAGTTGTTGGCGTTCTGGTACTGGATCGAGGTGAAGCCGTCGCCGTCGATCGACATGTCGAAGCCGGCCTCACGCAGCGCGAGGGCCTTCTCCTCCTCGCGCGCCTTGCACCAGATGAAGTCCTCGATGTCGGGGTGATCGATGTCGAGGACGACCATCTTGGCCGCGCGGCGCGTCTTGCCACCGGACTTGATCGTGCCGGCCCAAGCGTCCGCCCCGCGCATGAAGGAGACCGGCCCGCTGGCGTAGCCACCCTTCGAGAGGTGCTCCATGGAGCCACGGATCTTCGACAGGTTGATCCCAGAGCCGGAGCCGCCGCGGAAGATGTTGCCCTCCTTGGTGTTCCATGCGAGGATCGAGTCCATCGTGTCCTCGACGGACAGGATGAAGCAGTTGTGGACGGCGATGTTGTTGGAGAGGTACTCGCCCGACTCGGTCTGAATGTCGTAGACCGGCTGGACCCCTGTGGCCTCGATCGCGACGATCTCCTCTTCGCGCAAGTCCCCGCACGCCTTCAGGCCCCGGAGGCCCAAGGAGTCGAGCAGCTTCCGCTGCTTTACCGCTCCAACGAAGCCGACGATCTCGGCAAATCGAGCCCTCTCGGAGCCGATACCGATCATTACCTCGTGCAGGTCGTGCCGATCCTCTCGCCGTTCCAGCTTTCGCAGGCGGCGGGAGTAGATCCCCAGCACGTTGAGGAGGATCTGGATGTCCTCAGTCCACTGCTCGCCGATTACAGCTAGTGCCACGAGGCCGTTCTCGCATCCGTTGTCCCGACGAACCGTCACGTATCCGTCAGCCTGGAAGACGCTCTTGAGGTAAGCGCCTATCTCGTCCTGCGAGGCGGTCCAAAGGCGAGATGGGACCCTGATCTCGGTCTTCCGCGCGAGCAACTCCCACTTCTCGACGAAGTCGCGCAGCACTTCTCCGTAGAGCCGAATCCGCTGAACCCGAACGTCTCGAGTGTCTGCATCTCGAACATGTCGATGGACATCCGGCAGGGCGACATCGAGGTTCTCGATGACCCAGGCGTACTCGTCGTCCGTGGCCACCTGAAATTCGAGGGTGAGCGACCGGTTCGTGCCGGTTGCGTACTGACCCACAAAGCCGTCCGCCTGCAGCCATCCGGCCAGCGCAGCTTCGGCAACTTCGATCCGCTGTTCATCGCTCACCGGCGTAGCGGGCTCGTCAGGTAGTGAGAGACCGGAGATGTCAGCCGTCACCAACGCCTCATCTCTCACCTTCGACCGATGCGGGTGCAAGTGCAGCCGCATGCCGGGCGACAGCTGATCCACCCGCAGCCACTGTGGCTTGGTGCGTCGCTCACCAACCGCTTTGACGACGTGATCGGCCGTCGCCTCGACGTACTGCCCGTTTCGCAGTTTCACGCGAAAGACCGGCTTCTCGCCGTTGTCCTTTACCGCCAGTACCCGCGTGGTGCCCGAGGCGTCGTAGACCTCTCGGCCGATCTGGTCCTGCTCGACCAGTTCGCCGATCGGCACCATCCCCTCGGGGGTTGACACGAGAGCGTGGTACGGCTGGCACGCCGAGCACTGAGGGCTCTCCTCGAACCCCACGTTGAACCACACGGGGGAGTTGAACGCCGCCATCTGGTTCACGAGGATGTGCGTGAGCTCCGCCTCGAAGGTCTCGGCGTCCTCGGTGGTGGCGAAGTAGCCGCCGGATGCGCCCCACGCGGCGATCGTGCCGGACACGCGGCCCACCATCTGCTTGACCGACGACTCGCGCTCGGGGCTGCCCAGCCGGCCGCGGAAGTACTTCTGGGCCACGATGTTGGTCGCGTTCTGCGACCAGCTGACGGGGAACTCGACGCCGTGCTGCTCGAAGGCAGGCGCGGAGGGGTCCCCGATCACGGCGTCGCGGAGCTCCCAGTCGATCGCGTCGAAGGGGTGGACGCCGGGCTGCGTGAACCGCCGCTCGACCACCACGCCGTTCGTGGCTTCGTCGGTCCCTGATTCGGCGGCTGTACGCATGGTGGACACTTACCTTCCCCCTCGCTGACGTTCGTTCTTGGAGCCCGTCTCTGGCCTGGGGTGAAGACGGGGGGAGGTGATGTTGGACCTCGCCCCGGACGGACTCCGTGGGCCGGCGAGGGACCGTTTCGAGTGGTCAGCGAAGAGCCTGAATTCTAGCGACGAGCCGTCCCGAGACCGCCCGCAACGGGACGTCGTTGTCCGCTCTTTGGAGCTTCGTTCGTAGCTCGTCGACAGCGGTCGACCTACCCCGCCGGTCAAGCTCCTCGAGTGTCCTCCATCTCTTCCGCGTCGCGTTGGCGAGCCGGGCCGGCGCGCCTCGCCGGGCTTGCGGTCGGCCTGTTCCTGTTCGGGCTGGGCGAGGGCCTCGTGGTGCTCGCCGATCTCGGGTCCTCGCCCTGGACGGTGCTCGCGCAGGGCCTGGAGGCGCAGACGGCGCTGTCGGTGGGGATCTCCACCTTGCTCATCTCGTTCGTCGTCCTGCTCGCCTGGATCCCGCTCCGCCAGCGACCGGGCCTCGGCACCATTGCCAACGCGATCGTGATCGGGCTCATGATCGACGCGACCGTGGCGGCCCTGCCCGGCGATTCGCCCCTCCCGGTGCGCACCGTCGAGCTGCTCGTGGGCATCGGCCTGGTGGGGCTCGGGAGCGGCTTCTACCTGGCAGCGGCGCTCGGCCCGGGCCCGCGCGACGGGCTGATGACGGGGCTCCAGCGGACCACGGGGCGGCCCGTGTCGCTGGTGCGCGGGTGCATCGAGGTGTCGGCTCTCGCGCTCGGCTTCCTGCTCGGCGGAGTGGCCGGAGTGGGCACGCTGGCGTTCGCGCTGCTCATCGGGCCGGCCGTGGCGCTCGGCCTTCGTCTGCGAGGAGTCGAACGAGCCGGCGAGCTGTAGTCGCCCAGGGCTGCTGGTAGCGTCGAACGGTGATGGGCAAGGGACTCTTCGTCACGCTGGAGGGCATCGACCGCTCGGGGAAGACGACCCAGACGCGGCTGTTGCTCGATGCGCTCGGGAACCGCGCCCTGGCGGTGCGTGAGCCGGGAGGCACCGCCGTGGGAGAGCGGGTGCGCGAGCTGCTGAAGGACCCGGACCTGGAGATCGGCGGCAGAACCGAGACGCTGCTGTTTGCGGCGGCGCGCGCCCAGCTCGTGGCCGACGTGATCCGTCCGGCGCTCGAGGAGGGACGCGTGGTGGTATCCGATCGCTTCACCGACTCCTCGCTCGCCTATCAGGGCGAGGCGCGCGGGCTCGGCACCGAGGAGGTGGCCCGCCTCAACCACTGGGCCACCGACGGGCTCGAGCCGGACCTCACGCTGCTGCTGTGGCTCGACCCGGCCAGGGCGGGCGCCAGGGGAGGCGATGAGGATCGTTTCGAGAGCGAGGGTCCGGGCCTGCAGCGCGAGGTGGCGGCCGCCTACGACCGGCTGGCAAGAGCGAACCCAGAGCGCTGGCGGCGCCTCGATGCCGACAGGCCGCCGGCGGAGGTCCATGCCGACCTGCTGCGAGCGGTCGAGGCGGCCCTGCCGGTTGGGGCCGGCGCCTCCTGATGGCGAGGAGAGAGCACGAGCGCCTGGAGCTGGCCGGCACCGAGGATCACCCACACGCGCGCATGGTGCTCACCTCGGGGCTCGCGTCCGGCCACCCCTCGCACGCGTACCTCTTCCACGGCCCGCCCGGCACCGGCAAGCGCGCCGCGGCCCGCGCGCTGGCCGCCGAGCTACTGGCCGAGGGCGACTCCGATCCCGACGGGGTGCGCCGGCGCGTGGGCTCCGGCTCCCACCCCGACCTGACCTGGGTCCGGCCGACGGGCGCGCACGTGATGCGCGTGGGTGATGTGGAGGAGCCGGTGATCGCCGCCGCCGCGCGCACGCCCTTCGAGGCCGCCCGCCGCGTGTTCGTGCTCGAGGGCGCCGAGACGATGAACGACGAGGTGGCGAACCGGATGCTGAAGACCCTCGAGGAGCCGGCGGCGTTCGTGCACATCATCCTCCTGACGAACGCAATCGGCGGCGTGATCGAAACCGTCGTGTCGCGCTGCCAGGCGGTGCGCTTCGACCCCCTGCCGGCCGAGCGGATCGCCGCGGCGCTCGTGGCCGAGGGCGTGCCGCCGGAGCGCGCCGACGCGTGCGCTCGGCTCGCGCTCGGCAACGCTGACCGGGCCCACTTCCTGGCCTCTGAGGAGGGGAAGGCCCTGCGCGAGGACGCCGAGACGCTGGTTCGCGACGCGCTGCACGGAGACGCGCTGGAGGGGTCGGGCGGAGAGCCGTGGCGGGGGCTGCTGGAGCGGGCGGACGAGCGGCGTGGGCAGGCCGAGAGCACGGTGGCGGCGGAGGCCAAGGGCCGGCTCGAGCTCGAGCCGAAGGGCCGCGACCGCAAGGCTGTGGAGCGCGATTTCGAGGAGGTCGCCAAGCGCGCCGGCCGCCGGGCGCGAACCGAGGTGCTGAGCCTCGGCCTCGAGCTGTCGGGCCTCGCCTTCCGTGACCTCGCGTGCCTGGCCGACGGTGTGCCCGATGTGCTGCTCGCAACCGACCGAAGCCAAGAGCTGGCGGCTGCCGCCCGTGGCCGCGACGCGCGCCGCCTGCGCGAGGCGGTCGAGCGCTGCGAGGAGACGCGCCGCTCGCTCGAGGTGAACGTGACGGAGGACCTCGCCCTCACCGCGCTCACGATCAGGCTTCGGCGGCTGGTGGGCTCCCCGGACTGAACGCTCGCGCGAGCTCGGCGGTCAGGAACGGCCCGGCCTCCCCCGCGCCGGTCTCGAGCACGGCGCGCGCCCCGGAGCACCACGCCATCCGCCTCGGCGGCAGAGCGCGGACCAGGCGCAGCACCCCTCCGGCCCGGTCGAGGAACGCGACGTCGATGGCGAAGCGCATGCCGAAGGTGTGCACCGACGAGCACTTGGGGAGGAGAAGCGCTTGGCGCGACGGCAACTCGTCGAGGAGGGCGAGCCCCAGCAGGCGCGAACGCGGAGTACCGGCCCGCAGCACCGTGAGTCCGCCGGCGAGACGCACCCGGGGAAGCTGGTCGAGGCGGTCGCAGGCCACCTCGAGGTAAGGACCATGCGCGGGGCTTTCGCCCCCGCGCCGGGACTACACTCGGCCGGTCCGCCGACGTAGCTCAGCTGGCCAGAGCACCGCTCTCGTAAAGCGGGGGTCGGGGGTTCGAATCCCCCCGTCGGCTTGGCTCTCCGGACGCACTGCTGGTTGCGCGGTGTGCCAGGACGATGGCGAATAGGAGGGCACACCGGCACGCTCAGCGGAGCGCCGCCGCGAGCAGCATCAGCGCGATGCCAAAAACCCCAAGCGCGCCAACGATGATCCCGACTATTGCCATTGCCAGGCCGCCGACGCGAGGATCGCGGCTGCACTTGCGGGCGCCTTACCCCACCTACCCGGTGTAGAGCTCGTCGGCCTCGTGCCACTCATGCGTGACATCTCGCATGATCAGGGCGTTGTCGAACTCGACGCTCCCCGAGGGGAAGCGCGAGGTGTCCTCGAGCCAGCTCGACGAGGCACGGCGAACGCCGAGCGGATCCACGTGCCAAGACCTCGTTTCGAGCCGAAGGCCGTTGAGACGGTGCCCCTCCTTGGTGGCCGAGTAACCGAGCGATCCCGCTTCGAAGAACGCCGAGGCCTCGGCAACGGAGGTGAAGACAGAGCCCGCCGGGAGGGCATCGGCGGTATGCCCTTGCACGGCGACGGCGGCCGTCCCGTCGCGCGAGGTCATGGAGAGCTCGACGCGACCGCCAGGCCCCTCGTCCTCGACGCGGAAGCGGGCGGCGTGGTGCTCGCCCGAGAACACGCGATCTCCCAGCAGCGTGGTTATGTGGGAATCGGTGTCGCGGCGGGGGATGAACACGCCCTCGAGCTCTCGTCCGTCGTCATCGGTCCACGTCACGGCCACTCGGTGGGCGGCGTTCTCGCTGCTCACCCCGACCACCGCGGGGAGCCCCTTCGGTCGTATCTGCTCGAGGCGAATGAGGCACACCCCGGCGACAGCGCGTCCGGCGTGAAGCTTCGGCTCGAAGGGCGCAGGAACCTGTGCCTGCATCACGCCCGGATCAACGTTGAAGTTCACCAGGATGCGGCGCCGGATGACGCCGCTGACGGCCGGGAGCCTCATCGGCACTGCACCATGTATGAGCACCTTACCGAACGGGTGGGGTCCGGGGCTCGAATCCCGGTGTCGGCTTGGCGACGTCCTGAGCCGGCGTCCGTAGTCTCCCGCGCTACCGACCGACCGGCGCCTTCCGTCGCGGCGCCCGCGGCATCGGCAGCCGATCCGCGATCGCACCGAGTCGCTCTGCCGCCCCGCGCAACGGCTCCGCCCCCGCCGCCAGGGTGGCCGCCGCCTCACCCAGCAGGTCGATCGAGTCGAGCACCTGCTCGATCGCCGGCAGCCGTTCCTCGAGCCGCTGCGCAATGCCGAGCACCGCGGCCAGGCTCTCCTCCACGTGGCGGACCGAGTCGAGCGAGCGCTCGAGGTCCGGCAGCCGACCCGAGGCCTGCGCCACCGACGACAGGTCGGCAGTCACCTGGTCGGCATCGATCCGCCGCAGCGCCTTCTCCAGCCCCGTTGCCCCTCGAGCGGCGTCGGCTATCGGACGCGCCGTGTCGAGCAGCTCCTCCATACGCCCGTCGAGATCCTCGATCCGCTCGGTCAGGTCTCGCTCCACGTCGGGCAGCCGCCGGGCCGCCTCGGCTATCGCGTGGAGATCGTCGAAGGCCCGGAAGACGAGCCGAGGTGGGAAGAGGAGCGGGTTCATCGCATCAGGCCTCCGGCGACGGTCCGCCCACCTTCACCGCGCCCTCCATGATCCGGTCGATCTCGGCGAGGTCGTCCTGCGACAGCTCCACGTCGGCCGCCGCGGCCGTGCCCTCGATCTGGTCCGGACGGCGGGCGCCCACGATAGCCGCGTGCACGCCCGACTGGGCGAGTGTCCAGCCCACCGCGAGCTGAGGCACGGTCCAGCCGTGCTCCTCAGCCATCACACGCAGTTCGTCGATAACTCCGAGGTTGCGCTCGAAGGCCTCGCCCTGGAAGAGGTCGCTGCCGCTGCGCCAGTCGTCGTCGGGGAAGGTCGAGCCCGCGTCGAGCTTGCCCGAGAGCAGCCCGTGCGCGAGCGGGCCGTACACGAGGACGCCCACGTCCTGCTCCCGACACCAGGGAAGGATTTCGTCCTCGATGTCACGACGGAAGAGGTGGTAGGGCGGCTGGAGCGTCTCGACCGGCCGAGTCGCATCGAAGGCCTCCATCTCCCCGGCGTCGAAGTTCGAGACGCCCACGTGGCGGATCTTGCCCTCGTCGACCAGCTCGCCCAGCGCGCCTGCCGTCTCGTCGGACGGTGTGTCGCGGTCCGGCCAGTGCACCTGGTAGAGGTCGATGTGGTCGACGCCGAGCGCCTCGAGGCTTTCGTCGACGCCCTGCCTCAGCCACTCCCGCGACGCATCGCGCACGAGCGTGTCGCCGTCCATTCGCAGGCCGCCCTTGGTGGCGATGACCAGCTCGTCGCGACGGCTCCGCAGCTCGTGGCGCAGGGTCTCCCCGAGCAGCCGCTCGGACTCGCCCCAACCGTAGCCCTGGGCGGTGTCGAAGAAGTTGATCCCGAGCTCCAGCGCGCGGTGCATGGCCGCCCGGTTCTCATCGATCTCCTGCGCCCCCCAGTCCCCACCGAACTGCCAGGTGCCGAAGCAGATCCGCGACACGTTCAACTGCGTCAGGCCCAGCTCCGTGTACTCCATGCCCTGGGATCTCCTCGCGACCGCCGGTGGAAGGAACCTCAAGCTACAGCCGCGGTACTCTCGGCCAGGTGGTGAGCGCCGCTGCCGAGCCCGGCCGCACGGCGGCCCTGCTGCGGCTCGCCCTCTTCAGCGCCCTTCTCACCGCGCTGTTCGTGACGGCGGCCGTCAGCGGGGCGCTTCCCTCCGCCGACCGCATCCGCGACTGGGTCGACGGCTTCGGCCCGGCTGGACCGTTCGTGTTCATCCCGCTCAGTGCGGCGCTCGGCTGCGTGCTCGTGCCCGGTCCCGCGCTTGCGGGCGCCGCGGGCCTCCTGTTCGGCACCGCTCTCGGCACGCCGGTGGCCCTCGCCGCCGCGGTGCTCACCGCCGTGTGCGAGCTGACGATCGCCCGCCATCTGGCCGGAAGGCAGGCGAGCGTGCTGCTGCCGGAGAGGGCACGCAGGATCGACGAGCTCCTCGAGCGGCGGGGGTTCTTCGCCGTCCTCTACCTGCGCCTCGTTCCGGGCGTGCCCTTCCACCTGACCAACTACGCAGCGGGCCTCACGCGCCTGCGCGGGCGGGACCTTGCGGCGGGCACCGCGATCGGCTCGGCCCCACGGGCCTTCGCCTACGTCGCGCTCGGCGGCAATCTGGGCGATCTGGGCTCGCCCGAGACGCGCGTGGCGATCGCGGTGCTCGTGGCATTCGGCATCGCCGGAGTCGTGGTGGCCCGGCGCCAGCTCGCAGCCGAGCGGGGCCGAGCCGAGCCGGCCGCGGAGTAGCCGCCACCTACCCTGGGGCGACGTGTCGCTCTTTCGCTCCGTGCGCATCTTCTCGGCTCTCGAGCTGGCCCTCTTCGCCGGGCTGCTCGTGGTCTGGCTCGGCAAGATCGACCGGACGGCCGAGTTCGTGCTCGGCCTGTCTCACGGCATTGGAGTGATCCTGCTATGCCTGCTGATCTACGTGGGCTGCCTGAGGAAGGTCTTTCCCTGGCCGTTGTTGGCCGCGGCCGTGCTGCTCGGCCCGGTGGGAAGCACGGTGGGGATCGAGATGGTCAAGCGCCGGCAATTAGCCTGATGGGCCCATCCTCGCGCGCCCCCGACTACTCGCGGTGACCACCTAGCCGCCGTGTTTCCACTCAACCTCCCAAACGCCCTCACCGCCGGCCGGATCCTGCTGGTGCCGGTGCTCGTCGTGGCCCTGCTCGAGGAGACGCCCAACGGGTCGACCATCGCGGCCATCGTCTTCGCGGTGGCCGCCTTCACCGACGGGCTGGACGGCTACCTCGCGCGCACGCGGGAGAGCGTGACCACGCTCGGCAAGGTGATGGATCCGATCGCCGACAAGCTGCTGATCGCCGCCTCGCTCATCGCACTCGTGAGCCTCGACCGGGTCGCCGCGTGGGTGGCGATGGTGATCATCGCGCGCGAGTTCGCCGTCAGCGGACTGCGCATCGCGGCCGGTGCCCAGGGCGCCGTGATCGCCGCATCGCCGTTCGGCAAGGCGAAGACCGTCACCCAGATCGCTGCGGTGCTTGCGCTCATCGCGGTCGACGACCCGGGCACGGCGTGGGTGCAGGCACTCGTCTACCTGAGCGTGGTCGTGACCGTGGTCTCGGGCGTCGATTACTTCCTCGGCGTCCGCCGTCGCCTCGACGAGGCCCGCCAACGGATGGCCCGGGAGTCGGCTACCAGTCCGTCAAGGCCCCCAGGCTAGCCGGCACACAGTCCGCGAGCCGCTCGAGAAGCTCCTCGCGCGTGACCCCGTGCTCGTACAGCGCCCGGTCGAACACACCGCGGTAGATGTCGAGCACGGCGAACAGGATGTCGACCGTGCCGACCGCTCCGTGGCCGCGCTCGGCGGCGAACTCGAAGGCCCGGTTCTGGACGGTCGTGACGATGTTCTCGTTCGATCGCCGCCGGCGGATGATGCGAATGGCTCGTGGCTGCGCCGCCGAGCTGAGAGGCGCCTCGCTCAGGCCGAGGCCCTGAAGGGCGCAGCCGACCTGTCCGTGCATGCGCAACACGCGCATCCAGCGTTCGGCCTCATCCTCGGAGGATCCGGCGAAGGGAACGGCGGTCTCGGCCAGGCCGAGCACGATGGCCGCGTCCGTGGACAGGGGGGACTTCGGAGATTGGCTCATGCGCACCCATTCGACCGCGCCGAATGCGATTGCGACAAACGCAACACACGCTGGCCGGATGTTGCTTCGACTCCTGGACGGTTGTTCGACCCGCGGGCACCGGCCCGCGGAGAGCTCAGGCCGAGCCGCCCTCCAGCCACTCCCTCATGGTCACGTGCCGGCCCGCCGGCTCGGCTGCTGCAAGCTCGCGCGCCAGCTCGCCGAGCAGTCCATGGCGCTCGGCCACCACGTTGTGCTTGTGGATGGTCTCCAGGTTCTCTTGGCGTGACATCACGAAGGCCGCCTCGCCCAGGTGGGGGAAGGCCTCGACGGCCATCCTCACCGCCTCGCGCACGCAGTCCTCGACAAAGCGCGGACGGCGGTGTGCGGCCTCCACCACCTCGGCCTCGTCGGGGCGCTTCAACAATTCGTAGATCTCGGCGCTCATCGACGACTGGACGATCGACAGGAGCACCTGGGCGTCGACGTTGCCGCTGGCGCCTTCGGGGGAGCCGATGTAAAGCGTGCCCAGCCCGCGCTGGTTGTGGGTGGCCACCGGCACGCGCTCGAGTATTCGCTCGATCTCGTGGTCGGTGAACCCATCCGCGCTCAGCCGGTCGTGCGAGCGCTCGATCAGCATCTCCTGGGCGCACGGGCACGCCGTTACGCCCTGCGCCTGCACGCCCACGAGCCGGCGCGTCCCTCGCTCGGCGGCGACCGCCGTGCCGAAGAGCGAATGGATCTCCTGCGTACGTGCGCCGGATACCGGTGTCGTCTTCACCTGCGGGTAGCGCGCCGCGATGGCCACCTCGGCGCGCAGCCCGCCCTGGCGCTCCCTCACGCGCTCGGCGATGCGGGCGGCCAGAGCCTCGGCCTTGAACGTTCCCTGCTGCACCGCCTCGTCGATCGCCTCGTTGACCGTCTCCTCGAAGCGCGACATGTGGGCGCCCTTCTGTTTCGGATTCAGATCGACGAAGCACTCGAGCTCCGCGTAGAAGAGCTGCTCGGCCTCCTCGACCCGCAACCGGATGACCTTCTCCACTCCGGTCACTCCGACCCGAGACAGGCTCACGTGAGCCTGGGGGCGGCGAGCCTGTACGTCGGAGAGATGAGGCTCGAGCAAGGGAAGGCGGTGGCTCATGAGGCCAGGACGAAGATAGCGACCTGCCGAGCAGGCACGGGGCAGACGGCGGCGGTATAGTGCGCCGCCTTCGAGCGCCGGGAACCGGCTTGGACGCTGCAAGCCGATAGTTTTTTCGCTCGCGCGAAGGACATACCGGTCGACGGTCCGGCGGAGGCTCAGGGATAGGAGCCGCAAGCGGGCGTCTGGAGGGAGCAACGTGAGTGCAAAGGACGATGCAGCGCTGCTGGTAGAGAGGTCGGACGCCCCGTTTGCCGAGGTCGAGGAGCTTCGGGCGCTCGTGGCCGAGGGCCGCGAGCGCGGCTATCTGACCTTCGAGGAGATCGCGTCGTGCCTAGAGGAGGTCGACGTGACCAAGGAGCAGGTGAGCGAGCTTCACGCGCACCTGCTCGAGCACGGGGTGGACGTCGTCGCCCAGGACGGCCGGCCCGCGGTATCGGACAACGGAAAGGCCGAGGCCTCCGTTGAGAAGGACCCGACCGTGCCCAAGAAGGTGGAGATCGACCTGACCGTCGAGCCGAGCCTCGATTCGCTGCGGCTGTACCTGCGCTCGATCGGACGCGTGGACCTGTTGAACGCCGCGCAGGAGGTGCAGCTCGCCAAGCGCATCGAGCGCGGCGACATGGCCGCCAAGCAGCACATGGTCGAGGCAAACCTGCGCCTCGTGGTGTCGATCGCCAAGGGCTACCTCGGGCGCGGCCTGACCTTCCTCGACCTGATCCAGGAGGGGTCGCTCGGCCTGATCCGCGCGGTCGAGAAGTTCGACCATCGCCGCGGGTACAAGTTCTCGACCTACGCCACGTGGTGGATCCGCCAGGCGGTGACCCGGGCGATCGCCGACAAGGCGCGCACGATCCGCATCCCCGTGCACATGGTCGAGAAGCTGAACAAGGTCGTGCACGTGGAGCGCCAGCTCGTGCAGGAGCTCGGCCGCGAGCCCACTCCGGAAGAGGTGGCGAAGGAGCTCAACTGGGAGGTCTTCGAGATCAAGGAGATCCTGCGCATGGCGCAGATGCCGATCTCGCTGGAGAAGCCGATCGGCGAGGAGGAGGACTCTGAGCTCGGAGACTTCGTCGAGGACCACACGGCCGAGTCACCCTTCGAGCTTGCCACCGAGAACCTCCGGCGCGAGAACGTGGGCCGCGCTCTGGATGCGCTGCCGGAGCGCGAGCGCGAGGTGATCGAGATGCGCTACGGCCTTAAGGGCCACGAGGCGCGCACGCTCGAGGAGGTCGGCCGCGCCTTCGGCGTCACCCGCGAGCGCGTGCGCCAGATCGAGAACAACACGCTGAAGAAGCTCGAGATGCTGCCCGAGGCGCAGCGGCTGAGGGACGCCGTCTAGCGCTTTTCACGGGCGGGTGTTTCCGTCCGGACCCGAACGTATGTTTGGGGTATGACGCGGCGGGAGCAGGGGGATCTGGGGGAGCTGTCGGCGATGGAATGGTTCGCCGGCCGAGGGGCGAAGATCTGCGTCCCGTTGGGTCACAGCCCCGACTGGGACTTCGTGGTCGAGCTCGACGGGGAACTGCTGCGGGTGCAGGTGAAGACCTCGACCTTTCGGCGAAAGGGTCGGTGGGAGGTGGCCATATGCACGAGAGGCGGAAACCAGAGTTGGAGCGGACTGGTCAAGCGCTTCGGTGCGGCGGGGTGCGACTACCTCTTCGTCGTCGCGGGTGACGGGCGGCGCTGGTGCATTCCCTCGGACTTGGTCGAGGGTGGCAACGCCATCCGGCTCGGCGGACCGAAGTACGAGCGCTTCGAAGTGGAGCGGGGCCGGCCTCTGGTCAGCACTCAACCCGCACCCGAGACACAGGCTCTCGCGTCCAATGGTCCGGTCCTTCCTAGACTTGCCGCCGCTCGGGGGGATGTCCGAGTGGTTAAAGGAGATGGACTGTAAATCCATTGGCTCTGCCTACGCAGGTTCGAATCCTGCTCCCCCCATTCGCTTGGTGCTGTCAGGCTCCGGATTTGCATTTGACCCACTCCGCGTAGCCGGAAATGCTGACGCGGAGTGGCGACCGGACGCGCGGGTTCCAAGACGTCCTATTAGGGCTCGCCGCTTGTTTACCGGCTCGCCGGCCGCTCTACAGCGTCACCACCATCCCGTCGTGCGCGCACTCGAACTCGGACTCCGACTGCCGGGAGAGCATGTCGGGGCCCATATGAGTGAGGATCAGGCGCTTGCAGTCGAGGCGCTCGCGGTTCGCGCGCAGCGTCGCGTAGTCGAGGTGGTAGGGAACCTGACGGTCGAAGAAGTAGGCCTCGGCGACGAGCAGGTCCGCTCCGGCCGCGACCTCGACCAGGCCCTCGGTCCACATGGTGTCCCCAGAGTAGGCCACGACGCGGCGGCCGTACTCGATCCGGAGTGCGCACGCCGGCGTATCTGGTTGCTCGACCGCGACGACGTTGACCATGGCCGGGCCGACGCTTGTCGAGGCGTCCTCGCGAAGCTCGACGAACTCGACTTCAAACCGGCGCGGCGCCTCGACAGAGCCGGGAAAGAGAAGGTCCATGGCCGCCTCTACGCGCTCCCGCGTGCCTGGCGGCCCCGCGATCGTGAGCCGTCGCTCGCGTCGCCTGAACTGCCCGTCCAGCACGAGGAACGGAAGCCCGCCGAAGTGATCGCCATGAAGGTGCGTCAGCACGACCGCGGCGATGTCGTTCGGCTCGATGGCAGCGGCCTTCAGTGCCGTCAGCGTCGTCGCGCCGCAGTCGATCAACAGGCTGTCGACTCCGCCCTCCAGCCAGAAGCACGTCTGAAAGCGCCCGCCGTTTCCGAATGCGTCGCCCGCGCCTACGAAGTGCAGACGCACGTCGGCGTCAGGACTCACCGACCGAGCTTAACGCGGCAGGGTTCGGAAGCCGTTGTTAGACCCACTGAGGTACCGCGGGCTCTAGACCACGCCTGTCGCGCCGCTCGTCCAAGCTGAGGACGTGACGACGCCGGAAGATGACGGTCGAAGCCTCGACCGGCGCCGCGAGGAGGTCGACCGAGTCGTCCAAGAGCTCACGGCGTGGGCCGCCACGCGGTCAGAGGTCCGAGGGCTCGGGATGGTCGGCTCATGGGCGCGCGGGGCCGGCCGGCTGGACTCCGACCTGGACATCCTGCTCCTGACCGACGATCCGGAGCGCCTCACAGAATCCCAGGAGTGGCTGCACGAGATCGGCGATCCGCCCGTCGTTCGGCGGGACCAGTTCGGACCGATCGTCGAGTGTCGCGTTCGCTTCGCGTCGGGGCTCGAGTTGGAGCTCGGGATCGGTCCGCTGACCTGGGCGAACATGCGTCCGCTCGATGCTGGGACCCGGATGGTGGTTAGCGACGGCTTGCAGATCCTCTATGACCCCGACGGTTTCTTGACCACTCTGAGGGCCGCCGTTATCTGACCCGGGTCTGGGCGTCGCCGAAGCTGGCCGCCGAGCCGGCCGCAATGAAATAGCCCCGGCCGCGACCCGTGTGCAGGTCGCGGCCGGGCTGTCAGACGCCCCTGCCCTAGCGCTTCGACGGCCGCAGGCGGAAGATCCGCTCGCAGCCAATCACCTTGTCGTTGGCGTCGGCGCGCACCGTGTCGGTTCCCGATCCGCAGTTGATCGTCTCCCGGTCTCCGTTGGCGGCGTCCACCGCATCGTTGCCCGAGCCGCCCGAGTAGCGGTTGTTGCCCTCGCCGCCGCCAAGGCGGTCGTTGCCCCCGCCGCCGATCAGGATGTCCTTGTCGCCGCCGCCCGATAGGTCGTCCTTGCCCCCGCCCCCGATCAGACGGTCGCGCTCGCGGCCACCGTTCAGGTCGTCGTTGTTGTTCCCGCCTCTCAGGGTGTCCTGACCGAGCCCACCCGACAGGAAGTCGTCGAGCTCACCACCGTCCAGCGTGTCGTCGCCGTTGGAGCCCGACAGGTCGTCCGGACCGCCCTGTCCCAAGAGGGTGTCGTTGCCGAGGCCCCCGGTCAGGAAGTCGAAGCCGTCGCCGCCCTCGATCCGGTCGTCGTCACTGCCGCCGCTCAGGTCGTCCTCGATGTCGCCGCCGAAGATCGTGTCATTCCCCAAGCCGCCCTCGATGGTGTTGAAGCCGCCCTCGCCACGTATCTCGTCGTTGCCTGCGCCGCCGCTCAGGTCGTCGTCACCCGCGCCACCATTGATGCAGTCGTCACCCTGGACGCCGTTGATCGTGTCGAATCCGTCGAGCCCGAGTATCCGGTCGCCACCGGTGGTGCCGATGAGGTTGTCGTCGCCGGCAGTGCCGGTCAGCGTGGCCGTACCGGCCGGGCAGCCGTCGGTGCCCTCCTGGGCGCCCGCAATACCACCTGCCGTGAGGAAGACCGACGCACAGAGTGCCACCGCCGAGCCCGCTCGTCCGAGTTTGTGCAGCCTCAAGATTCATCCCCTCTTCCGTGGTTGAGATGGCGATCCGCGTCGCCGCTCCCACGTTCCCACTCGAGACCGCTCCGCAACATGGGCGACAGCACCCATCGGGCCCAGGGGCCACCACCCATCTTCGCGGGACGGGTTGAGCGCAACCCAGGCGTGCCGCGCGCGTTACGGCGAGCATGCATCCGACGAGTGCGCTCGCCAGGCTCAAGCGTTTTGCCCCGATGAGGGAGCGTTCGCTCGTGTGGCGGATCTTCGCCATCGAGGTAACTGTGCTCACGTCCGCGTTCCTCTTCCTGGCACTTACCCCCGCGCGGATCGAGGCTCCCAACGACCTGGAAGGCCTCGTCGGAGTCGTGGCTCTCATCGCCGTCCTCGTTCTCACCTACCTCCTGCTGCGGCGTGCCTTCAATCCGCTCGAGCGCCTGACGAGCGTGATGCGGCGCGTGGACCCCCTGCGACCCGGTCAGCGCGTCCCCGCCTACGGGCAGTCGCTGGAGGTCGTGGAGCTGAGCCGGGCGTTCAACGAGATGCTCGACCGCCTGGAGACCGAACGGCGGGAGAGCGGGCGGCGCACCCTGGCCGCCCAGGAGCAGGAGCGCAGGCGGCTCGCGCGCGAGCTGCACGACGAGGTGGGGCAGAGCCTCACCGCACTGCTGCTCCAGCTCGAGCACGCCTCACGGGGAGCGCCCCCCGCGACCGCCGAGCTGCTGATGAGCGCCCAGGAAACCGGCCGGTCGAGCCTCGAGGAGGTGCGCACGATCGCCCGCCGGCTGCGGCCGGAGGCGCTGGACGACCTCGGCCTGCGCAGCGCGCTCGTCAGCCTGAGTGAGCAGCTCTGCGAGCAGACGGCAATGCGGGTCGATCGACACCTCGACGCCGACCTTCCCAAGCTCACCTCGGAGGCGGAGCTCGTGGTGTACCGCGTGGCCCAGGAGGGGCTCACCAATGCGCTCCGCCACGCCGGCGCGACGAAGGTGGAGCTACGGCTGCAGCGCACCCCAACAGGGGTTCTCCTGAACGTTGTCGACGACGGACAGGGCATGAACGGGGAGGGCGCGGGGTCAGGTCTCAAGGGGATGCGCGAACGCGCCATCCTCGTGGGCGCGAGCCTGGAAATCCGGAAGTCCTCCACCGGCGGCGTCGATGTCTCGCTCGCCGTGCCGGCCACCTCATGACCGCGGCGCTCAAGGTCCGAATCCTGCTGGCAGACGACCACGCCGTCGTGAGGCAGGGCCTGCGGCTCGTGCTCAACTCGGAGCCCGATCTCGAGGTGGTGGCCGAGGCAGGTGACGGAGCGGAGGCAGTCGAGCTTGCGATGCAGGAGGCCGTCGACCTCGCCGTGCTCGACGTGAGCATGCCGCGACTCACCGGCATCCAGGCCGCCCAGGAGCTCTCGCGCCGGCGGCCGGAGTTGCGCACGCTGATCCTCTCGATGCACGACAACGAGCAGTACTTCTTCGAAGCGCTTCGAGCCGGCGCCTCCGGCTACGTGCACAAGTCGGTCGCCGACCGGGATCTCGTGGAAGCCTGCCGCGCGACGGCCCGCGGAGAGCCCTTCCTGTACCCCGCGGCCGTCAAGGCGCTGATCCGCGACCACCTCGATAGGGCCAGCAGGGGGGAGGACATCCCGGCCGATCCACTTTCACCGCGGGAATCCGAGATTGTGAAGTTGATCGCCGAAGGCCACACGGCCCGGGGCATCGCCGAGACGCTCGTGATCAGCGAGCGGACCGTCGACAGGCATCGGGCCAACGTCCTGGACAAGCTGGGCATGCGGGACCGGGTGGAGCTCACGCGTTACGCGATCCGCCGCGGCTTGATCGAGCCGTAAGGGCGCGACCACGCGGTATCGTGCGCCGCGTGGAGGGAGCAAGGCGGCGCTGCGTCGCGCTTACCGGGATGCTTGCGCTCTGTGGTTTCGCCGCGGTGCCAACAGCCACGGCCGCCTTCGACCCCGCCTACGAGCAGTCGAACTACTCGAAGATCGACGAGCGGGGCAAGCGCGACGCCGCCGACCCCGAGTTCCAGGCTCTCCTTCGCGCGAAGGGCGCCGAGCGCGAGGCCGAGCGCCTGATGATCACGGCCACCGATCCCGAGCGCGACTTCGCGGCGAACCTCTGCTCCCGGCACATGGACGGCTGCGCCGGGGACGTTCGCCTCTACGACTGGGACAAGAACGGGTTCGGCATCCGCACGCCGGTGCTCTGGGTGGCGCGCAACGGCGCGATTCTCTCCGGCCACCTCTGGATGACCAAGGAGGGTCCCGCCAAGCGCCCGGGCATCGTGGTCACGAGCGGCTCGGTTCAGGCGCCCGAGGAGCTGTACTGGCACGCCGGCGCCACGCTTGCCAAGCGCGGCTACATCGTGCTCACCTACGACGTCCAGGGGCAGGGCTACTCCGACACGAACGGCGAGGGCGTCGATCGTGACGAGGGCGTGCCGTCGCAGGCCGGCCGCCCCTTCTTCGACCAGACCGAGGACGCCCTCGACTTCTTCCTGTCGAGCGCCGCAGAGCCCTACGTGCCGAGGCCGAGCTGCACCACCGGCACGAGCCACGCCGCGAGGCAGGAACGGCGGGTGAAGGAGGGCCGTAACGCGGCCTTCAACCCCTTCGCCGTCTCCCTCGACCCGAGCCGCATCGGGCTGGCCGGGCACTCCTTCGGTGCGGCGGGCGTCTCCTTCGTCGGCCAGAAGGACCCGCGCGTGAAGGCCATCGTGGCGTGGGACAACCTGCGCGCCCCGTCGGCGCCGCCCGCCTCGAACTGCACCTCGGCACCGGAGTCGCGCACCGCCCCGCCGATCACCAAGCCGTCGCTCGGCATCGCCAACGACTACGGGCTGTTCCGCATGGCCAACACCGGCGAGCCCGATCCGCTTGCCAAGAGCGAGGCTTCACGGGCGTTCTCGGCGGCCGGCGTCGACAGCGGCCAGGTCAACATCCGGGGCGGCACCCACTACGAGTCGTCCTACATACCGAACCCCTACTTCTCCGCGACCCTACGGGGGATCGACTTCGTCGCGTGGTACACCGGAGCGTGGTTCGACAAGTACGTCAAGGGCGACGCGAGCGCCGACGCCCGCCTGCTCACTACCCGCTGGCGAGACGACGCCGAGGAGGCCGCCGTGGACCCGACCGGGGACGGCAACATGTTCTCGCGCTACTACCGCTCGCGGCTCGACATCGGCCTCGCGAGCGGCGGCCGCTTCCTGTGCGAGGACCTGCGTCCGGGTGAGTGCCCCGGCCTTAGCCCCGCAGACGGGCAGGCGGCGGCCTACGGCTACCTGAAGGAGGCCAACACGGCCGACGCGCCGCCGAACGCCGGGCCGCCGTCAGAGGCGACTCCGCCCGTCGGCGACTGTCGCGGACGCCGCCGCTTCACGGTCGGTCTCTCCCGCCCACGCGGCGCGAGAATCAAGCGAGCGACCCTCTACCTGAACGGTCATCGCGTGCGCAGTATCTCGCGCCGGCAGCTGCGCGCTTCAGGCAGGGGACGTATTCGCGTGCCGATCAAGCTGAGGCGGCGAACCACCCAGCCGCTGCGCATCAGGGTCGTGTTCCGGACCGACCGCGGCCGCGTCGTGTACAGGCGCGGCTTCCGGCCATGCGCCGGGTCTCGCGCGAGGTAAATTTCGCCGAGGGAGTCGCGGCTCGCGCGGTCAGGCCGCCGCGTCGGCCGCCAGACGCCGCGCCACGGCCTCGGTGAGCCGCACGGCGTGCTCGACCGTCTCGTACTCGACGTTCTCCGGAACGTCGCTCGGCCAGTGATAGTTGGCCAGGGCCTTCCAGTCCGTGATCGACACAAGCATGCCCACCGGATAGCCGGCCCGGTTGGGGATCACGCTGTCGGTGCTGTTGCGGGAGCGCATGCCGCGCCGCAGGGGGACTCCGGCGCCGGCTGCCACCTCGGCGATCAGGTCCTTGAAGCCCGCCTCGTAGTCCTCCATCACCACGGGCCCTTCGCCTTCCAGCAACACCAGGTGGGGTGAGCCGACCGTGTCGAGGTTCACGAACCACGTCCTCTCGATCGGCAGCGACGGGAAGTGACGCGCGGCAAAGCCGTGGATCCCTCCCTGCAGGGTCTCCTCGGCCCCGCAGGAGGCGAGGATCACCCGCAGCCCCTCGATCGGCCGCTCCTCGAGGGCGCGGGCCAGCCCGACGAGTCCGGCCACGCCCGTCAGGTTGTCGTTGGCACCGGGCACGACGGGGCTCCGGGCGATGTTCATCATGGTCCCGACCGACAGCGCCCCGACCCCCGTGGCCGCGCCCACCAGCCGGCGACGGCCGAGCGCCCCCCCGACGGCGACGGCAAGCGGCGGCCCGAAGACGAACCACCACAACGGGATGCTCGTGTTGATGCGGTCGATCACCCCCGGGAAGCGCTCCCAGATCCGCCGCTGCGCCGACTGGTCGAAGATGAACCCAGTGGGCGCTGCGTCGTGGTGGGCGAGAACGACAAGCGTGCGCTCGGCCGACCGATCGCCGGACGTGGCCACGACGTTCCACGTCGGCCGGCGCCGCATCGTCAGCCGCCGGAAGAGGCGGGGACCGTTGGAGACGTCGTCGGCGATGAGGAGCCCGGCCACGGCGGCCAGGAGGCCCCCTGAAACGGGTCGGCCTCTCAGCGTCGCGATGCCCCCGAGCACGCCGAGAGCGCACAGCTCGGCGATGGGCATCGCGAAGTCCGGGTAGGCGGCCTCCTCCTCCACCCGAGCGTCGCACCCGAGCGTAGAGAGGTGGGCCGCCAGCCACTCCGCGGCCTCGCGCTCACCGGCCGAGCACGCCGGGCGCTCGATTCCGGCCAGGTACTCGATGGTCTCTCTGAACAGCGCCTCGTGCATGTGCGCGAGCGCCCGGCCTTCGGCCCGACCTACTTCTTGCGGCGGTTCAGCAGATCCTTCGCCTTGTTGGCGGCCTTGTCGACACCGTCCTTGACGGAGGCGGTGGTGCGGTCGACCTTGCCCTCCTTCTTGAGGTCGTCGTTGCCGGTGAGGCTGCCGGCGGCCTCCTTGACACGGCCCTTGCCCTCGTCGGTGTGCTTGTCGCTCATCGGGTCCTCTCGTTCGCGGTTCGTGGTGCGCGCAAGCATAGGCTCGGTCAGCGCCCGGAGTGGTCCCTCAACGCCCGCTCGGTCGACCAGAACGCGAGCGCGTCCCACGGCAGCTCGTCAGGGCCGAAGGCCCGCACCTCGATCGCCTCCTCGGTCTCGTGCGGCACGCCAAGCGCCAGAGCGGCATAGACCACGAGCACGATCCGATCCTCGGCGCGCGAGTACACCCCCACCAGCGGACCGAGCTCGACGTCGATGCCCATCTCCTCGACGGTCTCGCGCCGGGCCCCGTCCTCCACCGACTCCCCCAGGTCCACGAACCCGCCGGGGAAGGTCCAGAGGCCGGCTCCGGGATCGAAGGCGCGGCGCAGGAGCCACACCCGCCCGTCCGCGTCGCGGGGGATGGCGCAGGCCACCGGCTTGGGGTTGTAGTAGGCGCCATAGCCGCACGCCTGGCAGTTGAGGGAGCGCGGGAAGGCGACGGTCGCCTCAGCCGCGCAGCGCGGGCAGTAGCGCACCTGCTCGAGCGCCGGATTCAGACTCATTCGTCCAGCCTACGATCCCGCCGACGGGCCACTTCGGCGCTACGCTGCCCGAACGCCCTCCTAGCTCAGTTGGTAGAGCACTTCCATGGTAAGGAAGGGGTCATCGGTTCGAGTCCGATGGAGGGCTTTCACGGACCGGTACCCTCGCCCCTGAGATGGCGAGCCAGGAGCGTCCGCGCTCGGATCTAAGTAGACGGCTCCGCGCGCGGCGCGAGGACTTCCTCCAGCGCGGCCGCCTCTACCGGATCGCGTTCGTCACCGCGGGCTTCACCGTCCTGGTCGCAGGACTCGCCATGCTCCTCCTCCCGGGGCCGGCGCTCGTGGTGATACCCATCGGCCTGGCCATGCTGTCCCTGCAGTTCGCCTGGGCCGAATCGCTCCTCGAGAAGGCGCTCGACAAAGCCGACGTGGCGAAGGAGAAGGCTAGGGAGACGAGCCCGCTGCAGAAGGTCCTGACTGGCATCGCGATCGCTCTCGGCGTGGCGGCCTTCGTCGCCGTGGCGATCCTCTACGACATCCCGCTCCTGCCCGTCTGAACGATTGAGCGGTTTGGGACCCCATAGGGGGCAAAGTGCTCGATCGATCGAAGGCGCGCCCCCCGGGACGAACTGACCGGTCTAGTCCCAGGGACGAGCTGACGGGGTCAGCCCCCCAGCCGCCTCGCGCCTCTCCGGCGCCGCCTCCGGAGTCGGCGCATACAGCCGCACGGCCCTCGCCTTGCCCTTCAGGAGTGCCGCCGGCCGTTCTTCGAACTCGCAGCTCTCCCGTCCGAGCCTGCCGCGGGTGGCCTCGGTGATCAGGATGTCGTCCCCGGTCTCGCGCGTCATCTCCTCGACGCGCGAGGCGGTGTTCACCGTGTCCCCGATCACCGTGAAGTCGAGCCGCCCGCCGCCGCCCACGGTGCCGGCCATCACCTCCCCCGAGTTCACCCCAATTCCGATGCGCAGGTCCTCGCCGTAGCGCTCGCGGACCGTCTCGGCGATCTCGAGCGCAGACTCCACGGCACGGTCGGCGTGGTCCTCCTGTCGGTCGGGAGCCCCGAACACGCCCAGCAGCCCGTCGCCCACGAACTTGTTGGCGTGCCCGCCGTGGCGCAGCAGGATCGGCACCACGAGCTCGAAGAAGTCATTCAGGCGGGCCACCACCTCACGGGCGCCGGCCCCCTCGGCGTAGGCGGTGAAGCCGCGGATGTCGACGAACAGCACCGACACGTCCACCTCGTCGCCCGCGAGCGTGCCGTCACGCAGCACCGCCTCGGCCAGGCCCGGGTCGACATAGGCGCCGAAGGCCTCGCGCAGGCGCTCGCGCTCTTCGAGGCGCACGACCATGTCGTTGAAGGATTGAGCCAGTGCCCCGATCTCGTCCGTCGAGGTGATTGGCACCCGGGCCTTGAAGTCTCCCGCACGCACGCGCTCCGTGGCGTCCTCGAAGTCCTGGATCGGAGCGAGGAGCGATGCCGAGAGCAGCACGGTCAGCTCGAAGGAGATCGTGAAGGCCACTAGCACCGCGAGGAGAACGTCCAGGCCGAGGTCGCCCACGCTCCCCGAACCGTTGCCCGACAACCCCGAGACCAGCACGCCGGTGATCACGTTGATCAGCGGCAGCACCGCCAGCAGCTTCCAGCGCAGCGGCACTCCCGGCTGCCCGATCACGAAGTGGTCCGGCAGATGCGGCGAGACCTTTTCGAGCACCGGCCGCATGGCCAGGTCGATGGCCAGGTAGCGAAGCGTCTCCCCGTAGAGAAGGATCACCGCCCCTCCCGCGATCAGCGCGGCCAAGGAGTAGGCAGGTAGCTCGAGCTCCCACACGATGTAGGCGCAGATGGGCACGACGCTCAGGAAGAACGGCAGCACGCCGAGCCGACGAACGACCTGACCGGGCAGGCCGGCCGCCCGCAGCCAGGCGGCGACGGTGGTGTGCTCGCCACGGTCGCCCTCGAGCCACGCACGCACCGGGCCCAGCAGGCGCACGGCCACCCGCGCCGTGTAGAGGTTCTCCATGAAGACCAGCGCCTGGGAGACCGCGACGATTCGCAGGAACTCCCCGCTCGACATCTCCGTGTAGAAGGTCAGGAGGGCGATCCCCCCGAATGCCACCAGGTGCCCGATCCAGAACTGGGCGACCACCACCGCGAGCGGATAGCGCGCGCCGAGCTTCTCCGCGGCGAGGTGCAGCCCGACCTTGAGCATTGGACGAGTGTGACGTGCGCGGGCCCCACCGTCGACGTGCGCCCCTCGGCGCGGCGGCTCCTCCGCGCTAGACTGCCTCGGACCTCGCGCGGCCCGGCGGGGCTTTTTTTTCGCCCGGGGACGCGCTCACCCATACGCCTGAAGGGGCCCATGGCTCGCGGAGACGTCAGAATCGCTGTAACGCTCGCTTGCGAGGACTGCAAGCGGCGCAACTATCAGACCGAGAAGTCCAAGCGGAACCATCCGAACCGGATCGAGTTCCGGAAGTACTGCCGCTGGTGCCGGAAGCACACCGCGCATCGGGAGACTCGCTGAGCCCGCCAAGGCGCTCGGCTTGATCTAGATGGCCCGCGCCCGGCAGCGATCGAAGCAGCGGCAGGCTGAGCGGCGCGCCGCTCGCCTCGGCGAGGGACGCACGTCCCCGGGCGAGGTCTCGCCGTCGGTGAGCGCCGGCGATCCCGCCCCGCCGGACCGCTCACTCCACGCCTCCGAGCTTGCGGCTTCGGCTCCGCCCGAGACCACGGGGCGCAGCGACACGGTCGTCGACTCACCGCCGCCGTTCCCGGACACCGGCACGGACGACGAGGGCCTTCAGGCCGACGGCGACAACGGCTCCGGTGGCGGGGCGAGCCCACCCGTCGCGCTCGAGGGAAGCGGGCCGCCGGAGGGCGGCGAGCCGGCCGGCGACCCCTCGAGCAGCCGTATCGGTAAGGTTCTCGCCTTCCTCGCAGCCGTCGTGGCGGAGCTCAAGCGCGTCCAGTGGCCGAACCGGGCGCAGCTCTTCTCGCTGACCGGGGTCGTCCTGGGCTTCGTACTGCTGGCGGGCGGCTACCTCGGTCTGCTCGACGCGATCGTCTCGCGAATCATCCAGGCACTTCTCTAGGAGCTACAGAGCAACAAGATGTTCCGCTGGTACGCAGTCAACACCTACTCAGGGCACGAGAACAAGGTCAAGCACAACCTGGAGCACCGGGTGGTATCGCTCGGCCAGGAGCGCAACGTGCGCCAGATCGTGATCCCCATGGAGCAGATCTCCGAGATCAAGGACGGCCAGAAGATCCAGGTCGAGCGCCGCACGATGCCCGGCTACGTGCTCGTGAACATGGACCTGAACGACGACTCGTGGGGCCTCGTCAAGGGCACCCCCGGCATCACCGGCTTCGTGGGCTCGCAGCAGAAGCCGGTGGCCCTCAGCCAGCCCGAGGTCGACCGCCTGCTCAACCGCGAGACGGCCGCCCGCCCGCGCACCCGTGCCCAGTTCTCCATCGGCGAGTCGGTGAAGGTGGTCTCGGGGCCGCTGTCGGACTTCACGGGGGAGATCTCCGAGATCAACGAGGATGCGAGCAAGCTCAAGGTGCTCGTTTCGATCTTCGGCCGCGAGACGCCGGTCGAGGTCGGCTTCGACCAGGTCAAGAAGGTCTAGCCGTGGCTCGCAAGGTCCTCACCACAATCAAGCTGCAGGTGCCCGGCGCCGCGGCCAACCCGGCTCCGCCCGTCGGTCCCGCGCTCGGTCAGCACGGCGTGAACATCATGGAGTTCTGCAAGTCCTTCAACGCCCAGACCCAGGATCAGGCGGGCACGACGATCCCCGTGGAGATCACCGTGTTCGAGGACCGCTCGTTCACCTTCATCATGAAGACGCCGCCCGCCGCGGTGCTGATCAAGCAGGCCATCGGGCTCGACAAGGGCTCGGCCGAGCCCAACCGCGACAAGGTTGGGACGATCACGCGCGAGCAGGTGCGCCAGATCGCCGAGACCAAGCTGGTCGACCTGAACGCCAACGATCTCGATCAGGCCTCGAAGATCATCGAGGGCACCGCGCGCTCGATGGGCGTGGAGGTGGCCGGCTGATGGCCCGCGGAAAGCGCTACCGCGAGCTGTATGACCGGGTCGATCGCGAGCGGGAGTACGCCCCCGCGGAGGCAGTGGCGCTCGTCAGGGAGATGCAGAGCGCGCAGTTCCCCGAGACGGTCGAGTGCCACATCCGCACCGGCCTGAACGTGCGCCACGCCGACGAGCAGCTGCGCGGCACGATCGGCCTTCCCCACGGGCTCGGCAAGGACGTGAAGGTTGCGGTCTTCGCCAAGGGCGACGCCGCGCGCCAGGCCGAGGAGGCCGGGGCCGACGTGGTCGGCGACGAGGACCTCGCCACCCGGGTGCAGGAGGGCTTTACGGACTTCGATGTCGCCATCGCGACGCCGGACATGATGCCGGTGGTCGGGCGTTTGGGCCGCGTGCTCGGTCCACAGGGCAAGATGCCGAACCCGAAGGTGGGCACGGTCACCACCGACGTCGCCCGCGCCGTGAGTGAGTCGAAGGCGGGCAAGATCGAGTACCGCACCGACCGCTCCGCGATCGTTCACCTGTCGATCGGCCGGACGGACTTCGAGCAGCGGGCGCTCCTCGAGAACTACGCGGCGCTGATCGAGGAGATCCAGCGCGCCAAGCCCGCCGTGGCCAAGGGGCGCTACCTGCGCACTGTGACGCTGGCCACCACCATGGGGCCCGGGGTGCGCGTCGATCCGCTGCGCACGCGAAACATCGTCGAGGACCCGGCCGCGGTAGCCTAGGCCGAGCAGACTTCAACCACGCCCGAGACCCCCGGCGGCGAGAGCGGAAGCCCGGGGCAGGCGCGACAGTGCAGGCCCTCTCCGGGTACTCCTCTGTTCGCCTGGGTGTCCGGCGGAACGGAGAGAACCGAGTGAACAGAGACGAGAAGGCCGCCCTGATCGAGCAGGTGGCCGCCCAGATACGCGAGTCGGAGGCGGTGTATGCCGTCGACTACCGCGGGCTCTCGGTGACCCAGGCCGTGAGCCTTCGGGCTCGGCTCGGAGAGGCGGGCGCCAACCTTCGCGTGGTGAAGAACACGCTCACCGAGCTCGCGGCCGACCAGGCCGGAGCCGAGCCGCTGAAGGCCTACCTCCAGGGGCCGACCGCGTTTGCGTTCGTGTCCGGAGACGCCGCCCTGGCCGCCAAGGTGATCGCCACCTTCCGCCGCGAGCACCAGCTCCCGGAGTTCAAGGGCGGCATCCTGAACGGCGACGCCCTGACCGTCGGGCAGATCGAGTCGATCGCCCGCCTGCCGGCGCGCGAGGTGCTGCAGGGCCAGTTCGTCGGAGTGCTCGCCTCGCCGATCACCGGCCTGGTGCGCGGCCTGGCGTCGCTGATCTCGGGCATGGCGAGCCAGCTCGGGCAGATCCGGGATCAGGGGCTGGTCACGGGTGGGCCGGGGGAGGCACCTGCGGCTGAGGAGGCACCTGCGGCTGAGGAGGCACCTGCGGCTGAGGAGGCACCTGCGGCTGAGGAGGCACCTGCGGCTGAGGAGGCACCTGCGGCTGAGGAGGAGCCGGCGGAAGAGGCCGCGGGGCCCGAAGCGCCGGAGGCAGCAGCCGCCGAACCAGCGCCGGCGGACGAGGAACCAGCGCCGGCGGCCGAGGCAGCAGCACCTGAGGCGCCGGCTGAGGAGGAGACCCCCGTGGCCGAGGAACCCGCCTCGGACGCCCCGCCCGCCGAGGCCTGAGACCAACCACTTAAAGAGTCAAGTTCAAGGAACCCAAGGAGGAACACATGGCCACCAGCACAGAAAAATGGATCGAAGAGCTCAAGGGCATCTCGGTGCTCGAGCTGTCGGAGCGCATCAAGGCACTCGAGGAGGAGTTCGGCGTCTCGGCGACAGCCATGACCGCGCCCGCTCCGGCTGCCGCGCCCGGCGGCAGTGACGGCGCCGCCCCCGCCGAGGAGGAGTCGTCGACCGTCGACGTCGTCCTCACGGGCCCCGGCGACAAGAAGATCCAGGTCATCAAGGTCGTCCGCGCTGCGACGGGGCTAGGCCTGAAGGAGGCCAAGGCGCTCGTCGACGAGGCGCCGAAGCCCATCAAGGAGGGCATCGAGCGCGACGAGGCCGACAAGCTCAAGGCCGACCTCGAGGAGGCCGGCGGCACGGTCGAGCTGAAGTAAGCCTCCGACGGCGTCGCGAGTCTCCCGCGGCGCCCGGATGTCCCGGCGTAGAGCCGTTTCATGAACCGGCGCACATCCGGGGAACTTGCTCTAACTTGCGTTGTGCCGAATGGACGGATGTCCTAGCGGCCGGTCGCACGGGAGCTGCGGTCTTACAGGACGACCAGACAGGAGACAGGGGATGACTGGACACGATGCCGGACTCAGCCGAGCTTCTCTGACGGCGCTCACCTCGTTCAGCCGCCACGTGCGTCTCGGCGTCCTGTTCGCACTGCTGGTCTCGCTCTTCGCCGTCGCAATGCCGGCGACCGCGTCCGCGCAGGGGATGCCCGTGCCCGGCGTCGACGACGACGGAGACACCGTCCCCAACGCGGCGGACAACTGCCCCGCCGTTCCGAATCAGGACCAGGCCGACAACGAGGGGGACGACCTGGGTGACGCCTGCGATCCCGATGACGACAACGACGGATTCCTCGACGACGCCGACAACTGCGAGTTCGTTGCAAATGAGGATCAGCGGAACACCGACGGAGACCAGGCCGGAGACGCCTGCGACTCCAACGACGACGGCGACAACTTCAATGACGACGCCGACAACTGCGACACCGTCGTCAATAACGAGCAGACCGACACCGACGGCGACGGCCTGGGCGATGCCTGCGACTCCAACGACGACGGCGACAACTTCAATGACGACGCCGACAACTGCGACACCGTCGTCAACAACGACCAGACGGACACCGACGGCGACGCGCAAGGCGACGCGTGCGATCCCGATGACGACAACGACGGGGACCTCGACGTAGACGACAACTGCCCCACTACAGCCAACGGAGATCAGACGAACACCGACGGCGACGCCCAGGGAGACGCCTGTGACGCCGACGACGACAACGACGGGTCGTTAGACGCGGAGGAAGGATCGCAGGGCACGAACCCTCTGGTCGCCGATACGGACGGAGACGGGACGAGCGACGGGCCCGACAACTGCCCGAGCACCTCGAACGCCGGCCAGCTAGACACCGACGAGGACGGGCAGGGCGACGCTTGCGACGACAACGACGACAACGACGCCACAAACGACGACGCCGACAATTGCGACACGGTCGCGAGCGACGATCAGACCGACACGGACACCGACGGGCTCGGGAACCCTTGCGACCCCGACGACGACAACGACACGGTCAACGACGACGCGCCCGACAACTGCCCGACGGACGCCAACACCGATCAGACCAACACGGACATGGCGAACGATGGCGGCGACGCCTGTGATCCGAACGACGACAACGACGCCGTCAACGACGCCGCCGACAACTGCGACACCGCCGTCAACGACGACCAGGCGAACAACGACGGCGACGGCCTCGGCGACGCCTGCGACCCCGACGACGACAACGATGGGGATCTCGACGGCGACGACAACTGCCCGGTGGATGCCAACGCGGATCAGGCCAACACGGACATGGCGAACGATGGCGGCGATGCCTGCGATCCGAACGACGACAACGACAACTTCGACGATTCGGCCGACAACTGCGACACCGTCGCCAACAACGGCCAGGAGGATCAGGACACCGACGGGCTAGGTGACGCCTGCGACCCGGATCGCGATGGCGACGGTGACGCGGACCTCCAGGACAACTGCCCGACCATCGCCAATGCCAACCAGGCCAATTCGGACACCGACGGCCAAGGCAACGCCTGCGATGCCGACGACGACAACGATGGGGATCTCGACGGCGACGACAACTGCCCGGTGGATGCCAACGCGGATCAGGCTGACGCCGACGGCGACGGGCGGGGTGACGCCTGCGACCCGGTCGACGGCCGCGACACGGACGGCGACGGGGATGTGAACGGGCAGGACAACTGCCCGACCGTGGCCAACGGAGACCAGACCGACACCGACGGCGACACCGCGGGCGACGCCTGCGACCCCGACGACGACGGCGACGGCGCATCGGACGTCCAGGAGGCGCAGCAGGGGACGGACCCGCTGGTCACCGACACCGACGGCGACGGCGACAACGACGGCGCCGACAACTGTCCGACCACCGCCAACGGCGACCAGGCCAACAACGACGGCGACACACAGGGCGACCTCTGCGACGCAGACGACGACAACGACGGCGTCTCGGACTCCCAGGAGACCCAGCGGGGGACCAACCCTGTTGCAGCAGACACTGACAACGACGGCGACGCGGACGGGCAAGACAACTGCCCGACCGACTCGAACCCGGGTCAGGTCGACACCGACGGCGACGGCCGCGGCAACGAGTGCGACAACGACGACGACAACGACGGCGTCGGCGACGCGTCCGATGCCTTCCCAACCGATCCGGGGAGGTCCTCGCAGGCCACCCGGCCTGACGGCGACGATGACACGGTCCCGGACGGCTCAGACAACTGCCCGACCGTTGCCAACGGCGGCCAGACCAACCTCGACGGCGACGCCCAGGGCGACGCCTGCGACGGGGACGACGACAACGACGGCGACGTCGACGGCGCGGACAACTGCCCGACCGACTCGAACCCCGGGCAGGTGGACTCCGACGGCGACGGACGCGGCAACGAATGCGACAACGACGACGACAACGACGGTGTCGCCGACGCCTCCGACGCCTTCCCGACGGATCCCACCAAGTCGTCTCAGGCCACCGGTCGCCAGGCCCCCCGGGGGATCACCGCTCATACGACGCCCCGGCGCGACCGCAGGGCGCCCTACCGGTTCGTCACCTCCGGCCGGCTGCTGCTTCCCGAGGGGCTTAGCGCCGGAGAGGCATGCGGGGACGGCCGCGTGTCAATCCGGATAGCGCGGGGCCGCTCGAGCGCAATCGCCCTCGTCGACCTCAGGAACGACTGCTCATTCAGGTCGGTGGCCACCTTCACGCGTCAGCAGATCACCCGTCGGACCCGTCTCACGTTCCGGGCGCGGTTCGAAGGCAACGAACGCCTGCGGCCGGCAGCGGCCGGCTCGCAGAGGGTGTTGGCGGGTCGCTGAGCCGCTCCACTGCTGTACCGCCGTGGCGGCCGGAATCGCCTGGGCGGACGGTTGACCGAGCAGACTCGCTATCCTCCAGCGCTGGCCCATAGTCGTAGCCGTCCTTCGGTAGAAGCCTCGCCGCATACTCGCGGGGCCTCGGGACGGGGTCCGTGACGGCCGCTGGTGCGCCCCGGAAGGGGGCGTAACCCGCTGTGCTACCCTGGCTGGTCGCGCCTTTTTTCGGAGCGCGCGCCTCCGCCCCCCGCCCGACCCATAAGGAGCCTCACCCTTGGCCCGTGCCGATGCCACCCGTCTGCGCCGCAGCTTCGCACGCCTCGATCCGGTAAAGCCGCTACCGAACCTCATCGACATCCAGAAGCGCTCGTTCGATCAGCTCGTCGACACGGAGTCGGGCGGGCTCCGCGAGACGATCGACGATGTCTCGCCGATCGAGGACTACACCGGCAACCTCGCGGTGGTCTTCGAGGACATCCACTTCGACGAGCCCGTCGCGTCCATATCGGAATGTCGCGAGAAGGACTTGACCTACGCACGGCCGCTCACCGTTCAGGTCGCCTTCCAGAACCGGGAGACCGGCGAGATCCGCGAGCAGTCCGTGTTCATGGGCGACTTCCCGTGGATGACCGAGTGGGGCACGTTCATCATCAACGGCACAGAGCGCGTCGTGGTCACGCAGCTCGTGCGCTCCCCCGGCGCCTACGTGATGGAGCCGAAGGATCGTGAGAAGCAGGTCTTCATCGCCAACCTCATGCCGGCCCGCGGCTCGTGGCTCGAGCTCGAGATCGACAAGAAGGGCAAGGTCTTCGTCCGCATCGACCGCAAGCGCAAGCTGCCGGTCACCGTCCTGCTGCGCGCCATGGGCTACGCGGAGGACGAGAAGATCCTCGAGCTCTTCGACGACTCGCTCTACATCCGCAACACGATCGAGGCGGACACCGAGGTCACGCGGACCGAGGAGGGCGCCCTCATCGAGCTCTTCAAGAAGCAGCGCCCGGGTGAGCCGCCGTCGATCGACAACGCGCGCGCCCTCCTCAACACGCTCTTCTTCGACCCGAAGCGCTACGACCTCACGCGCGTCGGGCGCTACAAGCTCAACTCGCGCCTGAACCTGGATGAGCCGCTCGACACGCGCACCCTCACCCACCAGGACATCATCGAGCTGATCAAGGAGCTCGTGGTGCTCCCGAAGATGCTCGGCATTCCGGAGTCGGGCATGTACGAGAACGACGAGCCGATCAAGGACTACGCGCTCGAGGCGCAGACGCTGCCGCGCGAGCCGATCGCCGACAACCTCGACGAATACGAGCACTTCGGCAACCGCCGTCTGCGCACCGTCGGCGAGCTGATCCAGGAGGCCTTCCGCATCGGTCTCTACCGGATGGAGCGCGTGGTGCGCGAGCGCCTCACGACCGAGGACGCCGACACGATCACCCCGCAGACCATCATCAACATCCGCCCTGTCGTGGCCGCCCAGAAGGAGTTCTTCGGCTCCTCCCAGCTCTCGCAGTTCATGGACCAGACCAACTCGCTGTCCGGTCTGACGCATCGCCGGCGGCTGAGCGCCCTCGGCGCCGGCGGGCTCACCCGCGAGCGCGCCCCCATCGAGGTCCGCGACGTGCACCCGAGCCACTACGGCCGCATGTGCCCGATCGAGACGCCGGAAGGCCCCAACATCGGCCTGATCGGCTCCCTTTCGAGCTACGCCGAGGTCTCGGAGCACGGCTTCGTGACCACGCCCTACCGGGTGGTCAAGAAGGGCGTGGTCACCGACGAGGTGGTGCACCTCGACGCAAACCAGGAGGACGAGAAGGTCATCGCCCAGGCCAACGCGCCGATCCAGGAGAAGACGGGCCGCCTGGCCGGGGCGGTCACCTGCCGCACCTCGGACGGCGACCTCACGCTCGCCACTCCCGAGCAGGTCGACTACATGGACGTCTCGCCCGACCAGATCTGGTCGGTGGCCACGGCGCTGATCCCCTTCCTGGAGCACGACGACGCCAACCGGGCCCTCATGGGCTCGAATATGCAGCGCCAGGCGGTGCCGCTCCTGAAGCCCGAGGCGCCGCTCGTGGGCACCGGCATGGAGCGCCGGGCGGCCATCGACACCGGTGACGTCGTGCTGGCCACCAATGCCGGCACCGTCAGCTACGTCGACGCCGAGCGCATCGTGATCGAGGGGACGGGCGGCAAGGACGAGTACGAGCTGCGCAAGTTCATGCGCTCCAACCAGGGCACGCTCATCCATCAGAAGCCGCGCGTGCGCCTGGGACAGGATCTCAAGGCGGGCGCGGTGCTGGCCGACGGGTCCTCCACCGACAGCGGCGAGCTTGCGCTCGGCAAGAACTGCATGGTGGCCTTCATGTCCTGGGAGGGCTACAACTTCGAGGACGCGATCATCCTCTCGCAGCGCCTCGTGAAGGACGACGAGCTCTCGTCGATCCACATCGAGGAGTACGAGATCGACGCCCGCACCACCAAGCTGGGCGACGAGGAGATCACGCGCGACATCCCGAACCGCTCGGAGGAGTCGCTTCGCAACCTCGACGAGCAGGGTGTCGTGCGCGTCGGTGCCGAGGTGGCCTCCGGCGACCTCCTGGTCGGCAAGGTCACGCCCAAGGGTGAGACCGAGCTCACCGCCGAGGAGAAGCTCATCCGCGCGATCTTCAAGGAGAAGGCGCGCGAGGTGCGCGACACCTCGCTGAAGGTCCCACACGGCGAGGGTGGCGTTGTCATCGACGTGCTCACGTTCAGCCGCGAGAACGGCGACGACCTGCCGCCGGGCGTCAACGACCTCGTGCGCGTGTTCGTGGCCAAGAAGCGCAAGATCGCCGAGGGCGACAAGCTGGCCGGCCGTCACGGCAACAAGGGCGTGATCTCCAAGATCGTGCCCGAGGCCGACATGCCGCACCTGGCCGACGGCACGCCCGTCGACGTGATCCTCAACCCGCTGGGCGTCCCGAGCCGCATGAACGTCGGCCAGATCCTCGAAACCCACCTCGGGTGGGCCGCCGGCGAGGGTTGGTACGACGACGGCACCGATGCCTACAAGCAGGCCAAGAAGAACGGTGGGCGCGTACACGTGGCCACGTCGGTGTTCGACGGCGCGAGCGTCGAGGACGTCGACGAGGCGCTGGTGCGCTGGCAGGAGGAGCACGCCGACCGCGGGATCGACCTGGGCATCGACAAGAACGAGCGCCCGGGCCGCCGCGCCACCGGCAAGGCCCAGCTCTACAACGGTCGCACCGGTGAGCCCTACGAGCAGACGGTCACCGTGGGCTACATGTACATCCTGAAGCTGCTCCACCTCGTGGACGACAAGATCCACGCCCGCAGCACCGGCCCCTACTCGCTCGTCACCCAGCAGCCGCTGGGAGGCAAGGCGCAGTTTGGTGGCCAGCGCTTCGGCGAGATGGAGGTCTGGGCTCTCGAGGCCTATGGCGCCGCCTACACGCTGCAGGAGATGCTCACGATCAAGTCCGACGACACGGTCGGGCGCGTGAAGGCCTACGAGGCGATCGTCAAGGGCGAGAACATCGCCGAGCCGTCGATCCCCGAGTCCTTCAAGGTGCTGCTCAAGGAGATGCAGTCCCTGGCGCTCGACGTGAACGTGAAGTCGGAGGAGGGCGCGGGAGTCGAGGTCCGGGACGACGACGACGACCTGCTGCGCGCCGCCGAGGAGCTCGGCATCGACCTCTCGGGGGTGCGCGCGCCGGTCCCGGCGGGCGGAGGAGCGGCCGACGAGGCCGAGGAGAAGGTGGAGGCCGAGGGCGAGGGCGGCCAGACCTCGGACGACACCGACGAGTACATCAGGGAGCCGGGCCAGGCCACCCCGGGCGATCCCGTAGGGCCGGAAGGCGTGCCGATTGACGGAGCGGTGAAGGAGGAGTGAGTAGGCAGTTGGCAGTAGGCAGTTGGCCGATCGCTGGACGCCAACTGCCAACCCGCCAACTGCCAACCCGAGCCCGCGCATACGACTGAACCCTTAGGAGCCTCTCTTGATCGACATCAACAACTTCGACGCCATAAGCATCGGCCTCGCCTCCTCCAAGCAGATCCGCTCGTGGTCGAGCGGTGAGGTCACCAAGCCGGAGACCATCAACTACCGCACGCTGAAGCCGGAGAAGGACGGGCTCTTCTGCGAGCGCATCTTCGGTCCCACCAAGGACTGGGAGTGCTACTGCGGCAAGTACAAGCGGGTCCGCTACAAGGGCATCGTCTGCGAGCGCTGCGGCGTGGAGGTCACGCGCTCCAAGGTGCGCCGCGAGCGCATGGGCCACGTCGACCTGGCCGCCCCGGTCAGCCACATCTGGTTCTTCAAGGGCGTGCCGTCGCGCATCGGCTACCTGCTCGACATGGCTCCCAAGGAGCTCGAGAAGGTCCTCTACTTCGCGGCCTCGATGGTCACATGGGTCGACGACGAGGCTCGCGCGACCGACCTCGACAAGCTCGAGAAGGAAGTGCAGAAGGTCCTCGACTCCTACGCGGCCGAGAAGGAGGAGCGCGTGCTCGAACTGCGGGAGTCGCTCGAGCGCCGGGCCGAGCACCTGAAGAGCGGCAAGCAGACCGGCTTCTCGGATGAGGACCACCTGTGGGCCGAGGGGATGGACATCAACGTCAAGAAGCTCTCCGACGAGGATCGCGACAAGCTGACGAAGGACGTCCGCAAGGTCTTCGAGTCCGACATCGCCGACACCGAGGCCTACATCGAGGACGCCGCCGAGCGCATGCGCTCGGTGTGGGACGTCTTCCGGGACATGAAGCCTCAGGACGTGATCGCCGACGAGACGCTCTTCCGCGAGCTCAAGGAGCGCTTCGGCTCCCCCTACGGCTTCGGCGAGTACTTCCGCGGCGGCATGGGTGCCGAGGCAGTGCGTGACCTGCTCGAGCAGGTCGATCTCGACGCCGAGCGCGAGGTGCTCGAGGAGCAGGTGAAGACCGCCAAGGGCCAGAAGCAGAGCCGCGCGGTCAAGCGCCTGAAGGTGGTCTCGGCCTTCCTCAACTCCACCAACAAGCCTGAGCACATGATCCTCGAGGCCGTGCCGGTGATCCCGCCCGAGTTGCGCCCGATGGTGCAGCTCGACGGCGGCCGCTTCGCGACCTCCGACCTCAACGACCTCTACCGCCGGGTGATCAACCGCAACAACCGGCTGAAGCGGCTGCTCGACCTCGGTGCGCCCGAGATCATCGTGAACAACGAGAAGCGCATGCTTCAGGAGGCGGTCGACGCGCTGTTCGACAACGGCCGCCGCGGGCGCCCCGTCACGGGCCCCGGCAACCGCGCGCTCAAGTCGCTCTCCGACATGCTCAAGGGCAAGCAGGGCCGCTTCCGGCAGAACCTGCTCGGCAAGCGCGTCGACTACTCGGGCCGCTCGGTCATCGTGGCCGGCCCGTCGCTGCGCCTGCAGCAGTGCGGCCTTCCCAAGCTGATGGCCCTCGAGCTGTTCAAGCCGTTCATCATGGCTCGGCTCGTAGAGCGCAAGTCGGTGCAGAACATCAAGGCGGCCAAGAAGATGGTCGATTCGATGATCCCCGAGGTGTGGGACGTGCTCGAAGAGGTGATCCAGGAGCATCCGGTATTGCTCAACCGCGCGCCGACGCTTCACCGCCTGGGCCTCCAGGCCTTCGAGCCGGTCCTGGTCGAGGGCAAGGCCATCCAGGTCCACCCGCTCGTGTGCTCGGCGTTCAACGCCGACTTCGACGGCGACCAGATGGCGGTCCATCTGCCGCTGTCGGCCGAGGCTCAGGCCGAGGCTCGGCTGCTGATGCTGAGCGCCAACAACATCCTGTCGCCGGCGCACGGCGCGCCGCTTGCCACGCCGACCCAGGACATGGTGCTCGGCATGTACTACCTGACCTACGGACCCACGCCGGAGGAGCTCGACCGGCTCGAGCAGTCGGTCTTCGCAGGCACCTGGGACGTCAAGAAGGACGGTCGGCACCCGCGTGTGTTCCGCTCGGCGCAGGAGGCCGAGCTCGCCTATGAGCACGGCATGGTCAAGCTGCAGGACCTGGCGGAGTACCGCCGCCGCGGGCAGGGTGGGCACGTGCTCACCACGGTGGGCCGGATCATCTTCAACGACCAGGTTGAGCGCGCGCTCGTCGAGGCGCTCGAGGACGACTGGGATCCCGAGTCCTACGTCTTCGTCAACCAGACGCTGAAGAAGCGCGACGTGAACGACGTGATCGGCGCGCTCGTGGACCTCCACGGGCCGCACGCGATCGCCATGGTGCTGGACGCCTTCAAGGACCTGGGCTTCCGTTTCGCGACTCGGGCCGGCATCACGATCTCCAAGAACGACGTGGTCGTGCCTCCGGCCAAGGAAGAGATCCTCGAGCGCTACGAGGGCGAGGTCGGGGCCATCCGCGATCAGTACGACACGGGCCTCATCACCCAGGAGGAGCGACACGAGGCAGTGGTCGAGAAGTGGACCGCGGCCACCGACGAGGTGGGGCAGGCCATGCAGGACCACCTCGACATCCTGAATCCCATCTTCATGATGGCCAACTCGGGAGCACGCGGGTCGTTCAAGCAGATCCGCCAGCTCGCAGGCATGCGCGGCCTGATGGCCAACCCAAAGGGTGAGATCATCGAGCGCCCGATCAAGGCCAACTTCATGGAGGGCCTGTCGGTGCTCGAGTACTTCATCTCGACCCACGGGGCCCGCAAGGGCCTGGCCGACACCGCCCTGCGGACGGCCGACTCGGGCTACCTCACCCGGCGTCTGGTGGACGTGTCACAGGACGTGATCATCCGCCTGGAGGACTGCGGCACCAAGGAGCACATCGACATGCCGCTGCGCAAGGATCGCGGGGAGGTAAACGGCGAGCTCGTGGGACGGATCGCGGCCAAGGACTTCAGCAAGGGGCGCGCCAAGGCCTTGGTCAAGGCGGACACGATGATCACCCGCAGCCATCTCGAGGCCTTCATCGAGGCCTTCGGCGACGATGAGGTCACCGTGCCGGTGCGTTCGGTGCTCAAATGCGAGGCCGATACCGGCATCTGCCAGCGCTGCTACGGCTTGGCCATGGCCACGGGCAAGATCGTCGCGGTCGGCGACGCGGTGGGCATCATCGCCGCGCAGTCGATCGGCGAGCCCGGCACCCAGCTCACGCTACGGACGTTCCACACCGGTGGTGTGGCCGGGGCCGACATCACCCATGGTCTCCCGCGCGTGGTCGAGCTGTTCGAGGCGCGCAAGCCCAAGGGCCTTGCGCAGCTTGCGGAAGAGGACGGCACCGCCACTGTCGAGGTCACCGACAAGGCGCTCAAGGTGACGGTCACCGACGCCGCGGGGGAGGAGCACGCCTACTCGTTCCCGCGCCGCACGCGGCTGTTCGTCGAGAATGGGGACAAGATCGAGAAGGGCCGTCAGCTCAACGAGGGCTCGATCTACCCACACGAGCTACTCGACATCCGCGGCCGCACGGCCACCGAGCTCTACCTCGTGGCCGAGGTGCAGAAGGTCTACAAGTCGCAGGGCGTCGACATCAACGACAAGCACATCGAGATCATCGTCCGGCAGATGATGAAGAAGGTGCGCGTCGACCAGAAGGGCGATGCGAAGTACCTGCCCGGCCAGATGGTCGACCGTCACGAGTTCGCGGCTGAGAACGCGCAGGTCAAGGCCGCCGGCGGCGAGGAGGCCCAGTACGCCGAGATCATCCTCGGCATCACCAAGGCGTCGCTCGCCACCGACTCGTTCCTGTCGGCGGCCTCCTTCCAGGAGACCACGAAGGTGCTCACCGACGCGGCGCTCGAAGGCAAGACCGACCGTCTGCTCGGCCTGAAGGAGAACGTGATCATCGGCAAGCTGATCCCGGCTGCCACCGGGCTGCGGCGTTACAGGCGGCTCGAGATCGAGCCGACCGAGCCGGTGGCGCGTCCGCTCGCTGACGACATCGGCCTGCTGGACGATGCCGACCTGGCGGCCGAGCTCGGCCTCACCAGCGACGGTGGGATCGACGGGTTCGGGTTCGGAGGCAACGGCGGCACCGGCGACGTGTCGTTCGGCGACGAGCTGGCGGACCTGGCCGCGAGGCCGCCGGTGGCCTCCGACGAGTCGGGCCCCGAAGAGTCCTGATCGCTTGATGGTGGTGCACGTCCGCTGCGGCCCGTTGGCCGTGGCGGGCGGGTCCCCGCCTCCGGTGAGCCCGTCGCGTTCTCGCTCCCGGCTCGACTCGCACCCGACTCGGGCTCGGCTCGCTGCGCTCGCTCACCCTCGCGGGGCTCGCTCACCGTCCGCTCGAGCCGCGACGTGCCCACCGTCGGCTCCCGCCCGAGGGGCGGCTGCTGCTGCCGACCCTCCCCGGTCAGGAGGAGCCCACAGCGCTGTGTCGTTTAGGTGTCGTGCCACAACACCCAAGTGCCACAGCGGTCACCACGGGCCGAGGGGTGCCCCTTCGCCGGTCGGGGACAAGCCGTTTCCGCGAAGATGAGCGCCATGGAGCACACCAAGCGTTCCGCCTCTACCCGCCTCGCCGCCGCCGGCCTCGTGGCGCTCATGGTCCTCGGCAGCCTCATGCTCTGGATCGGGAATCCGGCGATCTGGTTGTGGCTCGGGTCCAAGCTGCAGAGCTCGACCCAGCCGAGCCTCGGCCCCTACATGGCGGTCTTCGTCGGCCTCGTGGTGTCCAGCGTCGGGACGTTCCTCCTTCTCGCCCGACTCAACGGAGCCTACGGCCGCGTCACGCAGACCACGCCGGCGGTCCGGGTCCGACTGCCGTGGCACCGCGGCCTTCGCAGCCAGAACGAAGGCCGGGTTCCGGTGAGCGTGCTCGACGTGGTCATGGCCATCTCGGTCGGCACCGCGCTGCTCGTCTTTCTCGTCTGGTTCCTCTTCTTCGCGGGGTCGTCGTTGCCGACGTAGTAGCTGCGGGATAGGGCGCTGCTGGTCAGCGGGCGTTCATCACCTCGAGGCCGTCCGGGTCGTCGCCAGGTCCGCGCACCTCGTCCGCCCACTCGAGCAGCCGCTCGACGTGCTCCTCGTCCAGTCCCACCGCCGACTCCGTCGGCACCAGCAGCGTCGGCGCCGGCCGCTCCTCGGCCCAGCGCTCCGCGCGTTCGTCCAGGTTGTCGTCGATCCAGGCCGCCGGGCGGTCGCCGGCGTACTCCTCGAGGGCCTCGATCTTCCAGTGCGCGGCTCCAGCCGCGATCCGCCCGTCGAAGGTCAGGCTGTGCATCTCGGGCCCCTCGAGCTCGAGTAGGAACGGCAGGTACTCGTTGGCCTTCTCCTCCCAGCCGGTGGCCCACACGAGCTCGTAGCGCTGGCCCAGGCGCCTGAGGCGCTCACCGGCGGTCGCACTGATCCAGTGGTGGATTCCGTCGATCGAGTGAAAGCGGCCCGGGGGCTCGCCACCCTGGCCGAACCCGAACAGGCTGATCACGCCGTCGACGTCGATGAAGAGGATCGGCTTGTCCGCGTCTTGGCTCAATCCCGTCGCCTACCTTTAACCCACGTTCGCCTACCGTTAAGCCGCACCCTGGACAGTTTGCCGATGGTGTGGGGCGGGGCACTCAACTCGGCAGGCAGCGCCGTCGATAGCCCGAATACCGGCATCGACCCCCGTCGGCTCTTCTCCTCATGACCATTCAACTCGGCATCGCCCTATCGATTCTCTGCGCCCTGGCGACCAACCTGGGCTTCCTCTGCAAGCACCGGGGCGCCTGCGCCGCTCCGGCGGTCGAGTTCCGGCACCCGCTCCGCAGCGCGATCAATCTCTACAAGTCGAAGTGGTTCGCGATCGGCATGCTGATTGCGGCAGGCGCCTTCGCCCTGCACGTCGGAGCGCTGGCAATGGCGCCGCTGTCGCTCGTCCAGGCGGTGATCGCCGGCGGCCTCGTCTTCCTGACCGTGCTCGCCGAGCGGCTGTTCGGCTTCAAGGTAGGCCGTCGGCAGTGGCTGGGAGTAGGCTTCACCGCCGTTGGCCTCGTGCTGCTCACCGTCACCCTTCCCGGCTCGGCCAGCGCCAACGCCGGCTACTCGCTGACCGGCATGATCGCCTTCGAGGCCGGGCTACTGGCCGTCGGCATCCTGCTCGTGCTCTCGCCTCGCCTCGGCGCCCACGCCCACCACGGGGCGATGCTCGGCGCGGCAGCGGGCATCCTCTTCGGCGTCTCCGACGTTGCGATCAAGGCGCTCACCGGCACGGTCGGGGACCACGGCCTGGCCGGCCTCGTCTCACCGTGGCTCGCCACCTGCCTCGTGGCCTCGTTCTTCGCCTTCTACGCCTCCGCCAGCGGACTCCAGAAGGGGGACGCCGTGCCGGTGATCACGCTGACCGGCGCCGCGGCCAACGTGTCGGCCATCGTGGGCGGCATCGTGGTCTTCGGCGACCCCATGCCGAGCCACCCGCTGGGAATCGCCCTGCAGTGCCTCGCGTTCCTGCTCGTGATCGCCGCGGCCGTGCTCACGCCCGGACCGATGCGCGCGGCCAACGCCTCGGCCTGACGCAGGTCCGGGCTCGCGCCCGGCCGCTGGTAGCATCAGCGCGGTATGCCGAGCATCAACCAGTTGGTCCGCAAGGGCCGCACCAAGCCCAAGAAGAAGCTGGCCACCCCCGGTCTGAAGTCGGGTCAGGGTCGCAAGCGCCGCAGCGCCGCGCCCCAGCGGCGGGGGGTGTGCACTCGCGTCTACACCACCACGCCCAAGAAGCCGAACTCGGCCCTTCGCAAGGTCGCACGCGTGCGCCTGACCAACGGCATGGAGGTCACGGCCTACATCCCCGGGGAGGGGCACAACCTGCAGGAGCACTCGGTCGTGCTCGTCCGCGGGGGGCGCGTCAAGGACCTCCCGGGCGTCCGTTACAAGGTCGTCCGCGGGACACTGGACGCGGCCGGCGTCTCGGACCGCAAGAAGGCCCGCTCCCAGTACGGCGTCAAGGCCAAGTAACCGCCAGTGCCCCGCCGCGCCTCTCCGGGCATCCGCCCGCTCGACCCCGACGCCATCCACGGCTCGCGCCTCGTGCAGCAGGTCATCAACAAGGTCATGCTCGACGGCAAGAAGTCGACCGCCGAGAAGATCGTCTACGACGCCCTCGAGATCCTCTCGCGGCGTAGCAACAAGGAGCCGGTCGAGTCGCTCGAGGCCTCGCTCAAGAGCCTGACCCCCGTGCTCGAGGTGCGCTCGCGACGGGTCGGGGGCGCCACCTACCAGGTCCCGGTCGAGGTGCCCCAGCGCCGCGCACGCACGCTCGCCGTCCGCTGGCTGATCGACTTCTCGCGCTCGCGGCGGGAGAAGACCATGGCGGAGCGACTGGCCGGAGAGCTCCTCGACGCCCAGTCCGAGCAGGGCGGTGCGTTCAAGCGCAAGGAAGACATTTACCGGATGGCTCAGGCCAACAAGGCCTTCGCCCACTACCGCTGGTAGGTGGGCTCCTGCAAAGCGGCGCTCTTCTGCGTCCTCGGTCGAGTCCATGCCTCCGGCATTGTCCTCTCCCTGCGTCCTTGAATAGCTTGCTTTTCGGAGCCTTCGGGATTGGCGGGCTCGTACCGCGCCGGTAACCGTCTGACGAGTAACCTCGGCGCTGTGTCGGCTACTCCACGTTCCATGGCCTCGGATGTCGGACTGGGCGTGGTCTGTGGGCTCGCGGGGACCGGCGTCATGACCGCTTTTCAGAAGCTCGTCGAGATGCCGCTCACGGGGCGCCGGGACAGCTACGCCCCGGCCGCGCTCGCGGAGAGAGTTCTTCCGCTCGGTCGGATGCGCAAGCGGCAGCGCCGTCGCCTCAACTACTTGATGCACTTCGCTCTGGGTACGGGCTGGGGCGCCGCCTACGGTGTGGCTGCGCATTCCGGGCTGCGCGGCCAGCCGGCCGTGGGGGCGGTCTTCGGCGTGATGTATTCGGGCGATGTCCTCCTCGCCACTGCCCTCGGGGTCTACCGGCCGTGGAGGTGGTCCCGCCGCGAGACCGCGATCGACGTCGTCGACAAGCTCGTCCAGGTCGAGGCGACGGGCGTGATCTTCGACGCCGTGCGCCGGCGATCGGACGCTGCTTAGCGGGCGGTGCGACCGCGCTGCGCTCGCGTGAGCCGGGTCAGCCGACCTCGCGGCTATCAGCGGCGGGGTGTGGAGTAGCAGCCGGCCCGGCTTCGGGAACTGGGAGCGGCGACGCGGAGCGTCGCTTTATCGTTGCCACAGGGCGGTCTGTGTCCTGAGGAGATTCCTATTATCCGTTGCCGGTGGTCTGGTCACCTTGGCCGCGATCTTCTACGCCGCAAAGCATTCGCTGAGCGGTGGTTGGGTAGTCGCTCCCGCGCTCCTGGCTCCGGTGATTGATGTCGTGTGGAGCCGGCGCGCCGGGCGAGCTTGGAACCAGGCGCTGGCAGGCGCGTTAGGCACGTTCGGGCTCGAGTTGGTCGTTGGCGTTCTCGCCTACGGACTCTGGTTCGTGACCTACTGTGGGCTCCTCACTGAGTGCTACAGCTAACTCGCAGCTGCCGCCGCCGGCGCCGTTCGGGCTGAGGGGGCCGCCCCTGGGAGTACCCGCCTCGCCGGCGCTCAGCCGCGCCGCCGCGCCATTGCCAGCCCCCCGGCGAGGGTGGCCAGCAACCCCGCGGCGAGCTCGTAGAAGAACCCGGGGCCCGTTCGTGCCTCGGCCTGGGTGAAGCGCTCGCCGATGGCGCCCTCCCGGCTCGTGTCCGGCAGGTCGCCGATCAGGGTGATGCCGAGCACCACGAGACCCACGACGAGGAGCGCGGCCGCGGCCGCAGGGCTGCGCGCCAGCGCGGCACCGGCCGCCATGCCGACAGCGAGGAGGGCGAGCAGGACCAGCGCATAGGAGTGCTGCTCGCCCCCGGTGGTCGTGCACGTGTCGGCAAGCGCCGAGCTGGCGAGGTCCTCGCAGGACGGGCCGCTGCCGACGTCGACCGCGAACAACGTGGAGAACTCGGCCAGCACCATCAGCCCGGCGGCGATGATTCCGAGCGTCAGGATCCCCAACTCGACCGGTCCGGCGGCCCGCACGGAGGCCGAGAAGCGGCCCAATCCTCTGCTAGTCTTGGCCGTCGGTTCGGGCGCAGCATCTTCGCCCGCCAGGGATCCGGCAGGCCTTCCACTAGCTCGCCGAGTCATCCGATCGCCACCGCGATGGAGACCTCCACCACATAACACGACGCCCCCGGCAAACGCTTACGCAGTAGCGGGCCCGGAAGGGCCTTTTTTCTGCCCGTAGAACACCTACATGATTGGCTCCGAATTCCCACACCCACGGCTGACCCGCCACCCCTGCGCTGGATCGCCACCCGTGCCCTCGCAGGTGGCGCTGCCACCTGCTTCGGACCCGTTCGGCGCCCAGCTTGGTCTGGCGTGCCCCCGCAGCCGCGGTAATTCGGACCCAACCACCTAGGACGAGACCACATGCCGCGAAAAGTTTCACTAGAGAACACGCGCAACATCGGAATCATGGCGCACATCGACGCCGGCAAGACGACGACGACCGAGCGCATCCTCTTCTACACCGGCCGCACCCACAAGATGGGCGAGGTGCACGAGGGCGCGGCGCAGATGGACTGGATGGAGCAGGAGCAGGAGCGCGGCATCACGATCACCTCGGCGGCCACCACCGCCTACTGGCGCGACCACCGGGTGAACATCATCGACACGCCCGGCCACGTGGACTTCACCGTCGAGGTCGAGCGCTCGCTGCGCGTGCTCGACGGCGCGATCGCGCTGTTCGACTCCGTCGCGGGCGTCGAGCCGCAGTCGGAGACCGTCTGGCGCCAGGCCGACAAGTACCGCGTTCCCCGCATCGCCTACATCAACAAGATGGACCGGATCGGCGCCGACTTCGACATGGGCGTGCGCACGATGATCGACCGGCTCGGCGCCCATCCGGTGCCGATTCAGCTCCCGATCGGCGCGGAGGGAGACTTCCGCGGCATCGTCGATCTGGTCGAGATGAACGCAACCGTCTACAAGGACGACCTCGGCCAGGAGGTCTCGGTCGAGGAGATCCCGGCCCACCTGGCCGACCAGGCGGCGGCGGCCCGCGAGCACCTGCTCAACGAGGTCTCGAAGTACGACGACGGGCTCACCGACCTCATACTCGAGGAGCAGGAGATTCCGGTCGCGCGCCTGAAGTCCGCGATCCGCAAGGCAACGCTCGACATCTCGATGACGCCGGTGCTGTGCGGCTCCTCATTCAAGAACAAGGGAGTGCAGCCGCTTCTCGACGCGGTGCTCGACTACCTTCCGAGCCCGCTCGACGTGCCCCCGGTCGAGGGCCTCGAGCCGATGAGGGGCGAGGACGAGCCGCGCCCGGCTAACCGCCTGGCAGCCGACGATCAGCCCTTCTCGGCGCTCGCCTTCAAGGTCATGTCGGATCCGTTCGTCGGCAAGCTCACCTACTTCCGCGTCTACTCCGGGACGCTCGCCGGGAGCGCGCGGGTGCTCAACCAGGCGAGTGGCCGCACCGAGCGGATCGGCCGCATCCTGATCATGCACGCCAACGATCGCGAGGACCAGGACGAGGTCTACGCCGGCGACATCGCCGCCGCGGTCGGCCTCAAGCAGACCTCCACCGGCGACACGCTGTGCGCGCCCGACGCCCCGATCGCGCTCGAGACGATCACCTTCCCGGAGCCGGTCGTGCACGTGTCCATCGAGCCCAAGACCAAGTCGGACCAGGAGAAGATGGGCGTGGCCCTCCAGCGTCTCGCCGAGGAGGATCCGACCTTCACGGTCAGAAGCGACGAGGAGACCGGCCAAACCGTCATCTCGGGGATGGGCGAGCTGCACCTCGAGGTCATCGTCGACCGCATGCGGCGCGAGTTCAGCGTCGAGGCCGGCGTCGGCCGGCCACAGGTCGCCTACCGCGAGACGGTCCGCGACACGGCCACCAAGGTCGAGGGCAAGTTCATCCGCCAGACCGGCGGCTCGGGGCAGTACGGCGTGGTCTACATCGACCTCGAGCCGGCGCCCGGCGAGGGCTTCGCCTTCGTCAACAAGATCAAGGGCGGCTCTGTGCCCTCCGAGTTCATCCCGGCGGTGGCCAAGGGGATCGAAGAGGCGCTCGAGAACGGCGTGAAGGCCGGATACCCCATGGTCGACGTCCGCGCGACGCTTACCGACGGCAAGTATCACGACACCGACTCGTCGGAGATCGCCTTCAAGATCGCGGGCTCCTTCGCTCTCAAGGAGGCGGCCAAGCGCGCCAAGCCGGTGCTGCTCGAGCCGATCATGGCCGTCGAGGTGGTCACGCCCGAGGACTTCCTCGGCACGGTGATCGGGGACCTCTCGAGACGCCGCGGACGGGTAGAGACGCAGGAGCCCCGCGGCAACGCGCTCGTCGTCCAGGCGAGCGTCCCGCTGTCCGAGATGTTCGGCTACGCGACCGACCTGCGGTCGAACACACAGGGGCGGGCCAACTACTCGATGCAGTTCGACCGGTACGAGGAAGTGCCGGGCAACATCGCGAACGACATCGTCGAGCACCGCACGGGCGAGCCGGTCGCGGCCGGCGCATAGCTGGTTCCACCAATAGCGAGTATGTTCTCCGGTCCTGCCTGCGGCTACCAGCCGGCGGCGGCCTGCCGGGTAGAGACGTAGAAAGGAGCAACTGACGTGGCGAAGGAAAAGTTCGAGCGCGACAAGCCGCATGTGAACGTCGGCACCATCGGTCACATCGACCACGGGAAGACGACGCTCACCGCGGCCATCACCTCGGTGCTCGCCGAGCAGGGAGGCGGAGAGGCCAAGTCGTTCGCCGAGATCGACAACGCGCCGGAGGAGAAGGAGCGCGGCATCACGATCGCGACCTCCCACGTCGAGTACCAGACCGAGAACCGGCATTACGCCCACGTCGACTGCCCGGGGCACGCCGACTACGTGAAGAACATGATCACGGGCGCCGCCCAGATGGACGGCGCGATCCTCGTGGTCTCGGCCGCGGACGGCCCGATGCCGCAGACCCGCGAGCACATCCTGCTGGCGCGTCAGGTCGGCGTCCCCTACATCGTGGTCTTCCTCAACAAGGCCGACATGGTCGATGACGAGGAGCTGCTCGAGCTGGTCGAGGTCGAGGTGCGCGAGCTGCTCGACGAGTACGGCTTCCCGGGCGACGACACCCCGTTCATCACCGGCTCGGCGCTGAAGGCGCTGGAGGGCGACGAGGAGTACAAGGCGAAGATCATCGAGCTCGCCGCCGCGCTCGACAGCTACATCCCGGAGCCCGAGCGCGACCTGGACAAGCCGTTCCTGATGCCGGTCGAGGACGTGTTCTCGATCACCGGCCGAGGCACGGTGGCCACGGGCCGCATCGAGCAGGGCATCATCAAGACGAGCGAGACCGTCGAGATCGTCGGGATCACCGAGGCCACGTCGAACACGGTGGTCACCGGCGTCGAGATGTTCCGGAAGATCCTCGACGAGGGGCGCGCGGGCGACAACGTCGGCTGCCTGCTCCGCGGTACCAAGCGCGAGGAGATCCAGCGCGGCCAGGTGCTGTGCAAGCCGGGCTCGATCACGCCGCACACCAAGTTCAAGGCCGAGGTGTACTGCCTCAAGAAGGAGGAGGGCGGCCGTCACACGCCGTTCTTCAACGGGTACCGGCCCCAGTTCTACTTCCGCACCACCGACGTGACCGGCGTGGCCAACCTACCCGAGGGCACGGAGATGGTCATGCCGGGCGACAACGTGCAGATGTCGATCGAGCTGATCCAGTCGATCGCCATGGATCAGGGTCTGCGCTTCGCCATCCGCGAGGGCGGCCGCACCGTCGGCTCTGGGGTGGTGACCGAGGTAATCGAGTAGAGACGTCCTAGAGGCGCTCCCGGGGCGGGCCGCGGTACGGGCCCGCCCTTGGCACGTCCAAGGCCACTCGTCTTCATCCCATGGCATCACTGACTCAGAACAAGATCCGCATCCGGCTGAAGGCCTACGACTCCTCGGCCATCGAGGCCGCGGCCAAGGAGATCGTCGACACCGCCCAGCGGACCGGCGCGACCGTGTCCGGCCCGGTGCCCCTGCCGACCGAGAAGAACGTCTACTGCGTGATCAAGAGCCCCTTCAAGGACAAGGACTCACGCGAGCACTTCGAGATCCGCACCCACAAGCGGCTCATCGACATCCTGCAGCCGACGCCCAAGACGGTCGACTCGCTCCAGCGCCTGGACCACCTTCCGGCGGGCGTCGACATCCAGATCCAGTTGGTCTGATGGCCGCGATCCTTGGCAAGAAGCTCGGCATGACCCAGGTCTTCCAGGAGGACGGGAGGGTCGAGCGCGTCAGCGTCGTGGAGGCCGGTCCCTGCCACGTGACCGGCATCCGGTCCTTCGACCGGGACGGCTACGAGGCCGTGCAGCTCGCCTTTGGGGAGGTGCGGCCCAAGCGGCTCACGAAGGCCCAGATCGGTCATCTCCAGAAGGCAGACGCCCCGATGCTCCGCCACCTGGCCGAATTCCGCGACGAGGCCGGCGAGCTGCAGGTCGGGGAGACCGTGACGGTGGAGGCCTTCGAGAAGGGCGACACCGTCAAGGTGGCCGGCACCTCCAAGGGCAAGGGCTTCCAGGGCACGGTCAAGCGCCACAACTTCAGCCGCGGCCCGGTCAGCCACGGTTCGCACAACACCCGTGCGCCGGGCTCGATCGGCGCCTCGGCCACGCCCTCGCGCGTGTTCAAGGGCATACGCGGACCGGGACAGATGGGTAACAAGCGCGTGACCCAGAAGGGGCTGCACGTGGTCGACGTCCTGCCCGAGCAGAACCTCCTGCTCCTGCGCGGCTCGGTCCCGGGGCCCAAGGGCGGCACCGTCGAGATCAGGACCGATCGATAGTGGCTTTGAAGGCCCCCTACATCGGGAAGAAGGGCAGCGAGACCCTCGACGAAGAGGTCTTCGGCGAGCCGTTCCACATGCCGCTCGTGCACGAGACCGTCCGTGCCGAGCTGAACGCCCGCCGCCGGGGAACGAGCTCCACGAAGACCCGCGGCGAGGTGAACATGACCGGCGCGAAGGCCTTTCGCCAGAAGGGCACGGGCCGAGCGCGCGCCGGAGCACTGTCCACGCCTCAGCGCTACGGCGGCGGCGTCTCGATGGGCCCCAAGCCGCGCCACTACATCGTCAAGGTCAACCGCAAGGCCCGCCGGCGCGCGCTGCGGGCGGCGCTCTCGCTGCACGCCGAGCGCGGCTCGCTCGCCATCGTCGATCCGGCCGCGTTCGACCCGCCCTCGACGAGACTTGCCGCAGAAGGGGTGGCCGACCACCGCGGCACCGCCACCCTGCTGGTGCTGGGCGCCGAAGGGGAGCAGACCTGCGCCCGGTCCTTCCGGAACCTCAACGGCGTACTCGTCAAGCAAGCCGACAACGTGGGCGTCGCCGACATCATCCGGGCTCGATGGCTGGTGCTGTCGCCCGCCGCGCTCGAGTACCTGACTCGGATCGCGCGACCGCCCGTCGCGCGCCGGATGGCCGACACGGAGCAGGTGGCGGCGTGAACGCTCGCACGGTCATCGTCCGGCCGGTCATCTCCGAGAAGAGCTACGCGCTGCTCACGGCCAACAAGTACACCTTTCGGGTCCACGAACGCGCCCACAAGACGCAGGTGCGCCAGGCGGTCGAGGAGATCTTCGGCGTGCGGGTGCTCGAGGTGCGGACCATGAGCGTCAAGAGCAAGCCCAAGCGGCGCGGGCTCAGCTACGGCAAGACGCGACGCTGGAAGAAGGCCGTGGTCGAGCTGCGCCCCGAGGACAGCATCGAGCTGTTCGAGGGATCGGAGTAGGCGATGGCGATCAAGAAGCACAAGCCCACGAGCCCCGGCCGCCGCTTCGCGACCTGGTCGGACCGCGCCGAGGTAACCAAGTCGAAGCCCGAGAAGGCGCTGACCGAGGGGCTGACGAAGAGCGGCGGCCGCAACTCCTACGGGCGCAAGACCTCACGTCACCGCGGCGGCGGCGCCAAGCGCCTCTACCGCCGGATCGACTTCAAGCGCCAGAAGGACGGGGTGCCCGCCCGCGTGGCGGCCATCGAGTACGACCCCAACCGGACCTCCTACATCGCGCTGCTCCACTACGCCGACGGCGAGAAGCGCTACATCCTGGCGCCGCAGCGGCTGTCGGTGGGAGCCACGGTCGCGTCGGGTGAGGGCGCCGACATCGCGGTCGGGCACTGCCTGACGCTCGCCCGGATCCCCACCGGCACCGTGGTGCACAACGTCGAGCTGATTCCCGGGCGCGGGGGCCAGATGGGCCGCTCGGCCGGCACCTCCATCCAGCTCGTGGCCAAGGAGGGCGACTACGCCACCCTGCGCCTGCCCTCCGGGGAGATGCGGATGGTGGCGGTGGGCTGTCGCGCGACGGTCGGTGCGATCGGCAACGCCGAGCACCAGAACATCGACATCGGCAAGGCCGGCCGCAACCGTCACAAGGGCAGGCGCCCCCAGACCCGCGGCACGGCGATGAACCCGGTCGACCACCCGCACGGCGGCGGTGAGGGCTCGACCACGGCGGGTCGCCACCCGGTCACGCCCTGGGGCGTGCCCACGCTCGGCTACCCGACCCGCAAGAAGCGCAAGCCATCCGACCGCTACATCGTGCGCCGCCGCCGGCGCGGCAAGAGGAGGTAGGCCTTGTCACGCTCATCGAAGAAAGGCCCCTGGGTCGAGGAACGGCTGATGCAGCGCATCGCCGCGCTGAACAGCTCGGGTCAGAAGACGATGCTCAAGACCTGGTCGCGTACCTCGACGATCTTCCCGGAGATGGTCGGGCACACGATCGCCGTTCACGACGGGCGCAAGCACGTGCCGGTGTTCGTCTCGGAGTCGATGGTCGGGCACAAGCTGGGCGAGTTCGCGCCGACGCGCCTGTTCCGCGGCCACGCCGGCGGGGATCGGGCGAGGATGCGATGAGGAAGCGGGCGGTTGACAGCGGATTGCAGGACGGTTGGCAGTTGGCGGGTGGCAGTTGGCAACAGCCAGTGGCGGGAGTCGTGACGCGTGCGCGATAGCCCTCGCAATCCGGATGACGACGTCGAGGAGCCGACCTCCGAGGAGCCGACGCCGACCGACGAGCCGACAGCCGACGTGACGGCTGACGAGCCCAGCGCCGCCGCCCAGGAGGACGACGCCGACGAGCGTCAGGCCGAGCAGCCCGACGGTGGGCAGGTCGACGAGACCGCCGCCGCCGAGGAGGTGGGCCTCGAGTCAGGCGCCCCAGAGGAGCCCAGCCGGCGCCAGCGCCGGCGGCGCGCCGCCGAGGTCACCGCCGGAACGCGGCCGCGACCGCGGGCTCGAGCGCCCCGTCGTGACGGGGAGGCGCCCGTCGAGGTGCGTGCCCAGGCCAAGTACGTGCGGTCGGCCCCGCGCAAGGTCCGGCTCGTGGTCGACCACATTCGCGGCAAGTCCGTCGACGAGGCCCGTGCCATCCTCACCCACACCACCCGAGGAGCCGCGGAAGACGTCCTCAAGCTGCTCAACTCCTGCGTGGCCAACGCGGAGAACAACCACGAGCTCGTGGCCGACGAGCTGAAGGTCGGAAGGGCCTACGTGGACGAGGGGCCGACGATCAAGCGCTTCCGCCCCCGCGCCCTCGGCCGTGCGACCAAGATCAACAAGCGCACCAGTCACATGACGATCACCCTCACCGAGAAGGAGTAACCGCACCGCATGGGTCAAAAAGTCCATCCTGACGGCCTGCGTGTTGGCTACATCCGCGACTGGCGCGCCACCTGGTTCGACGAGCGCAACTTCGCCGACTACCTGCTCGAGGACGTGCACATCCGCGACCACATCGAGAACAAGCTCGCCCACGCGGGCCTCTCGGAGATCACGATCAAGAAGACGAGCACCGAGGTCGAGGTGAACATCCACACCGCGCGACCCGGCATCGTGATCGGCAAGTCCGGCAGCGAGGTCGACGCCCTGCGCCGAGAGCTGCACAAGATGACCAACAAGTCGGTGAAGGTGAACATCCTCGAGATCAAGCGGCCAGAACTCGACGCCAAGCTCGTGGCCCAGTCGATCGCCGAGCAGCTCCAGAACCGTGTTGCCTTCCGCCGTGCCATGAAGCGCTCGTTGACCTCTGCCATGCGCTCCGGCGCGAAGGGCGTGAAGATCCAGGTGTCAGGGCGCCTCGGCGGGGCCGAGATGGCGCGCACCGAGAGCTATGCGGACGGTCGCGTGCCGCTGCACACGCTGCGTGCCGACATCGACTACGGCTTCTACGAGGCGCGCACGACCTTCGGCCGGATCGGCGTGAAGGTCTGGATGAACAAGGGCGAGATCATGCCCTCCGGTTTCGCGCAGGACCTCACCCAGCTCGAGGCGCCTCAGCAGGCGGCAGCCGGCGGGCCCGGCGGCGGCGGGGGTCGCGGCGGTCGGGACGGCGGCGGAGGCTCGCGCGGCGGCGGCGGTGGTCGGGACGGCGGCGGCGGCGGTCGCGGCGGTCGCGGTGGCGGCCCGGGCGGCGGCGGAGGACGCGGTGGGGGCGCCGGCCCCGGTGGCGGCGGTCGCAGCGGCCCGAGGGGGCCGCGCTGATGCTTTCACCCAAGCGCGTCAAGCACCGCAAGCAGCACCGCGGGCGCATGCCTGGCCTGTCGCGTGGCGGCACCACGGTCGAGTTTGGCGAGTACGGCCTCAAGGCTCTCGACCGCGGCTGGCTGACCAACCGCCAGATCGAGGCCGCCCGCATCGCCATGACGCGCAAGATCAAGCGCGGCGGCAAGGTCTGGATCAACATCTTCCCGGACAAGCCGGTAACCGCCAAGCCGGCCGAGACCCGCATGGGCTCCGGCAAGGGCTCACCGGAGGGCTGGGTGGCGGTCGTCAAGCCCGGACGCGTGATGTTCGAGCTCTCCGGCGTACCGGAGCCACTCGCACGCGAGGCGATGCGCCTGGCGGGCCACAAGCTCCCGATCAAGACGAAGTTCGTGACGCGAGAGGGCGTGGATGCGTGAAGCCGACCGAGGTGCACAGCATGGCCGACGACCAGCTCGTGCAGCACATCGACGAGTCGCGGAAGAACGCCTTCGGCCTGAAGTTCCAGCACGCCACCGGACAGCTCGAGAACACCGCGGGCCTGAGGACGGCCAAGAGGGACGTGGCCCGCGCGCTGACCGTGGCTCGCCAGCGGGGGATCGACGTGGAGCGCGAGCTCAGGAGGCAGCGCGATGAGTAACGGGAACGCGCAGCGAACGCCGGAGGAGCGGGCCGCGCAGCGGCTCGAGCGGCGCAAGGAGAACGCCGCCGAGCGCCAGCGCTACCGGGCCAAGCGCCGGGAGAAGGCAGCAGCCGAGCCGAGCTCGGGCCCAGCAGCCGAGGCCCCGGTGCACGAGCACGGCCCCGGGCGCCCGCGGGAGCGGCGCGGGGTGGTGGTGTCCGACAAGGCCGACAAGACGATCACCGTCCGCATCGACTCGGCGCGCATGCACCGCACCTACGGCAAGGTCGTGCGCGAGTCGACGCGTCTGCACGCCCACGACGAGCGCAACGAGGCGGGCACCGGAGACACCGTGCGCGTGGTCGAGAGCCGCCCGCTCAGCCGCAACAAGCGCTGGCGCCTGCTCGAAGTCCTGGAGCGCGCCAGGTGATTCAGAACGAGACACGCCTGCGGGTGGCCGACAACACGGGCGCCCGCGAGATCCTCTGCATCCGCGTCAGCGGCGGCTCCCGCCGGCGCTACGCCGGCGTGGGCGACGTGATCGTCGGCACGGTCAAGCAGGCCATCCCGCACGGGTCGGTCAAGAAGGGCGAGGTGGTGCAGGCCGTGGTGGTGCGTACCCGCAAGGAGTTCGGCCGCGACGACGGCACCTACATCTCCTTCGACGAGAACGCCGCGGTGCTGATCGACCCCCAACGCAACCCGCGGGGCACGCGCATCTTCGGGCCGGTGGCCCGGGAGCTTCGCGACCGCAACTTCATGAAGATCGTCTCGCTCGCGCCGGAGGTTCTTTAGGTAATGGCCGCGAAGGTGCGCCGGGACGACATGGTCAAGGTGATGGCCGGCAAGGCCCGCGGCCGCACTGGCCGCGTCCTGCGCGTGAACCCCAAGAAGCAGCAGGTCTTCGTCGAGGGCTGCAACATCCAGAAGCGCCACCGGCGTCCGCGCACCCTCGCCGACACCCAGCGCGGTGGCGAGGTGGGCGGCGTGATCGAGGCGGAGGGCCCGATTCACATCTCTAACGTCATGCTTCTCGATCCCTCCAGCAACGAGGCGACCCGGGTGGGTGTCAACCGCGAGAACGGCCAACGCACCCGAATCGCCCGCCGCTCCGGGGAGGCGATCGACTGACCATGCCCCTCGCCACCGCCACCATCACGCCGCGCCTCAAGGAGCGGTACCAGTCCGAGATCCGCCCGCAGCTGCAGGAGCGCTTCGCCTACTCCAGCATCATGCAGGTGCCCAAGCTCGAGAAGATCACGCTCAACATGGGCGTCGGCGAGGCCAAGCAGGACACCAAGATGCTGCAGGCCGCGGAGGAGCAGCTCGCCACCATCGCCGGCCAGAAGCCGAACATACGGCGGGCGCGGAAGTCGATAGCCGCCTTCAAGCTGCGCGAGGAGATGCCGGTGGGCCTCGCGGTCACGCTGCGCGGCGCCCGCATGTACGAGTTCCTCGACCGCCTGACGTCGGTGGCCATACCGCGCATCCGCGACTTCCGGGGCCTGAACCCCCGCTCCTTCGACGGGCGGGGCAACTACTCGATGGGCGTGCGCGAGCAGATCATCTTTCCCGAGATCGACTACGACGCCATCGATCAGGTGCGTGGCCTCGACGTGAACATGACGACCACCGCGACCACCGATGTCGAGGCCTTCGCCCTGCTCGAGGCCTTCGGCATGCCCTTCGCCCGCGAGGGCCGCCCGGGCGGCGATGACGAGACCTCCGCCGCCGACCAGAGCTGACTGAACAAGGAACCCCATGGCCAAGACCTCACAGGTGGTGCGACAGCAGCGCCCTCAGAAGTACAAGACGCGCAACTACAACCGCTGCCGGCGTTGTGGCCGCCCGCGGGCATACTTCCGCAAGTTCGGCCTGTGCCGGATCTGCCTGCGCGAGGTGGCCCACGAGGGCTACGTTCCCGGCCTGACCAAGTCGAGCTGGTAGGTAGAGACCGATGAGCATGACCGACCCCATAGCCGACTTCCTGACTCGGATCCGCAACGCGCTGGTGGCCGAGATGGACATCGTCGACATGCCGGCTTCGCGCTTCAAGACCGAGATCGCCCGCATCCTCGAGGAGCAGGGCTACATCGAGGGCTACTCGACCGAGCCCGCGCGGGTGGGCCAGACCCTGCGCGTGCGCCTCAAGTACACCGAGGACCGTCGACCGGTGATCTCCGAGATCCGGCGCGTGTCCCGGCCCGGTCGGCGCACCTACGTCTCGGGCGCGCAGATCCCGAAGGTGCTCGGCGGCATGGGCACCGCGATCATGTCCACCTCGAGTGGGGTGATGACCGGACATGATGCCCGCCGCAGCGGGGTCGGCGGCGAGGTCGTGGCCATCGTTTCCTGATGAGTCGAATCGGAAGACAGCCAATCCCCCTGCCCACGGGAGTCGACATCTTCGTGGAGCCCGAGCTCGTGCGTGTGACCGGCCCGAAGGGCAACCTCGAGGAGCGGATCTCGGGCGCGATGGCCGTGGAGGAGAACGACGGTGAGGTGCTGGTCAAGCGACCGACCGACCGTGGCGAGCACCGCGCGCTGCACGGCCTCACGCGCAGCCTGATCGCCAACATGGTCAAAGGCGTGACCGATGGCTACGAGAAGCGCCTGCAGATTCAGGGCGTCGGCTACCGCGCCGCGCTGCGGGGATCCGATCTCGAGCTCAGCGTCGGCTTCTCGCACACCGTGCACATACCGGCGCCGGCCGGGATCGCGTTCGAGGTTCCGGTGCCCACGCAGATCGTGGTGCGCGGGATCTCCAAGCAGGCCGTGGGCGAGGTGGCCGCGCGCATCCGCAAGGTGCGTCCGCCGGAGCCCTACAAGGGCAAGGGCATCCGCTACGACGGCGAGCAGGTAGTGCGCAAGGTCGGGAAGCGCGCATGAGCGTGAAGACCAAGCCGGCCCAGCGCCTGCGCCGCCGGCGCCGCGTTCGCGCCAAGGTGCGCGGCTCGGCGGAGCGTCCGCGGCTGGCCGTCTTCCGGTCGAACCGCGGGATGACCGTTCAGCTGATCGACGATGACGGTGCGCGCACCCTCGCGGCGGTGAACTGGATCGAGCAGGATCTTCGCGGCCTGGCGCCGATGGAGCAGGCCACCCGTGCCGGCGAGCTGATCGCGGCCCGGGCCAAGGACGCCGGCACCGAGACCTGCGTCTTCGACCGCGGCGGGTACCGCTACCACGGCCGCGTGAAGGCCCTGGCCGACGCCGCGCGCTCGGGTGGCCTGCGTTTCTGATGCGCCGCGAGTGCTCCCGGTTACCGCTTCGCGGTAATACCTCTTCGGTACCCTCGGACTGACCAATGGCACGCGATCGAGGCTTCAGCTCACAATCGTCCGACCTGCAGGAGCGGGTCGTCGAGATCAACCGCGTGGCGAAGGTCGTCAAGGGTGGTCGTCGCTTCTCGTTCACCGCGCTGGTGGTCGTCGGCGACGAGAAGTCGATGGTCGGCGTCGGCTACGGCAAGGCCAACGAGGTTCCACTGGCCATTCAGAAGGGCGTCGAGCGCGCGAAAAAGAACCTCTACAAGGTCCCGATGCACGGCTCAACGATCACCCACCAGACCACGGGAGTACACGGTGCCGGCCGAGTCTTCCTCAAGCCGGCCTCCGAGGGCACCGGAGTGATAGCCGGCGGCGGCGTCCGGGCGGTGCTCGAGCTTGCAGGGATCCGCGACGTGCTCTCCAAGTCACTGGGCAGCCAGAATCCCATCAACCTCGTGCGGGCCACCATGGCGGGCCTGGAGTCGCTGCGCCGTCCGGAGGAGATCGCGGAGATCCGCGGGCTCACGATCGCCCAGGTGCTCGGCATCGATCGCCGCGAGAACCTCGCGTCGGGCGCGAACGGGGCGTCCGAGCCAGATGCCGTGGCCGAGCCTGTCGCCGAACCCGAGCCCGTCGCCGGAGAGCCGTCCTGATGGCCTCCCTCAAGATCACCCAGTTCAAGTCGTCCAACGGGGCCAATCCCAAGCAGCGGGCCGCACTTCGAACACTGGGCCTCGGCAAGATCGGCCGCACCGTCGAGCGCGAGGACCATCCCACCCTGCAGGGCACGGTGCACGCCGTTCGCCACCTCGTGAGGGTCGAGAGCTGACATGCCCGAGATCGGACTGCACTCCCTGAAGCCCGCCAAGGGCTCACGGCACCGCAAGAAGCGGGTCGGCCGCGGCGAGGGCTCCGGGCACGGCAAGACCTCGGGTCGCGGCCAGAAGGGCGCGGGCTCGCGCTCGGGATCGAAGAGCAACAGCGCCTTCGAGGGCGGCCAGATGCCGATCCACATGCGGATGCGCAAGCTGCGCGGCCCCCACATGAAGAAGTCGATGCCCTTCGAGATGTTCCGCACCCACACCCAGCCCGTCAACCTCCGCGATCTCGAGGCGCGCTTCGAAGACGGCGCCGAGATAACGCCCGACGAGCTTCAGCGGCGCGGGCTTGCGACGCGCAAGGGCGTGCCGGTCAAGGTGCTGGGCGATGGCGAGCTCTCGAAGCGCTTGACCGTCCACGCCCACGGCTTCTCGAGCGCCGCGCGCGAGCGGATCGAGGCCGCCGGCGGCGTGTGCGAGATCGTGAAGGCGTAGAAGCGTGGGGCCGCTCCAGACGCTGCTCAGCGCGTTTCGCGCGCAGGACATCCGCAAGAAGATCCTCTTCACGATGGCGATGCTCGCCCTCTACCGCGTCGGCGCCTACATCCCGGCGCCGGGCATCAACATCGATGCCGTCGAGTCGATCGCCGAGAACTTCCAGGGCTCGAGCGTGCTCGGGTTCCTCAACCTGTTCTCGGGCGGCAGCCTCCAGCGCTTCGCGATCTTCGCCCTGGGGATCATGCCCTACATCACCGCCTCGATCATCCTGCAGCTCATGCAGGTCGTCGTGCCCTCGCTCGAGAAGCTGCGCAAGGAGGGCGAGGTCGGGCAGCAGAAGATCACGCAGTACACGCGCTACCTCACCGTCGCCCTCGCCTTCGGCCAGTCGATCGGCTACGTGTTCCTCTTCCGCAGCTTCTCGGCCGCCGGCGGCCAGGACGTGGTCGACGACTTCTCGTTCGCGCGCGTCTTCCTGATCGTGATGACCCTCACCGCGGGCTGCGTGATGATCATGTGGTTCGGCGAGCTGATCACCCAGCGCGGGATCGGAAACGGCATCTCGCTGATGATCTTCGCGAGCATCGTCGCCGGCCTGCCGAACGGCATCACCGCCTGGTGGACCAACCCCGACCAGGTGTTCAAGGTCATGATGCCCTTCCTGGCGCTCGGGATCATCGCGGCCATCGTCTACATCCAGGAGGGGCAGCGGCGAATACCGGTGCAGTACGCCAAGCGCGTGGTCGGGCGCCGCATGTCCGGCGGCGGCTCCACCTACCTTCCGCTGCGCGTGAACATGGCCGGCGTGATCCCCGTGATCTTCGCGGCCTCGCTGATGGCCTTCCCGCCCACCGTCGGCGAGCTCAGCCAGGCCGGTTGGGCGCGCGACTTCTCCGCCTTCTTCAGCCCGAACCGCGCCGCCTATCTGGTGGGTGAGTCGATCCTGATCGTGCTCTTCACGTACTTCTACACGGCGGTCACGTTCAACCCGGTGGAGCAGGCCGACAACCTGAAGAAGTACGGCGGGTTCATACCCGGGGTGAGGCCCGGCCGGCCGACGGCCGAGTTCCTCGACCGCATCCTGGCCCGGCTCACGCTGCCGGGAGCGCTCTACCTCGCCGCAGTGGCCGCGGTGCCGACGATCCTCATCAACTCCACAGGCGCGAACTTCTTCTTCGGCGGGACGTCGATCCTGATCGTCGTGGGGGTGGCGCTCGACACCATGAAGCAGCTCGAAGCGCAGTTGATGATGCGGAACTACGAGGGGTTCTTGAAGTAGCCCAGCCGCTCCGGTCCCTTCGGCCGGTTGTTGGCCTCGGGTTGGCAGTTGGCAGTTGGCGGTTGTTTCCACGGCTTCGGGTTGGCAGCTAGCGGGTTGGCAGTTGGTTGCGCAGGATGGGTGGCGATGCCTTCCGTGCACCGCCGCCAACTGCCAACTGCCCCCTGCCAACCCCTCCCTACTGCCCGCGATAGCCTCCCCGCTTCGAATGAGCGAGCTCAACCTCATACTGGTCGGACCGCCCGGGGCCGGCAAGGGCACGCAGGCCGAGCGGCTGCGCAGCGACCACGACCTGCCGTACTACTCGACGGGCGACATCCTGCGGGCCGCCGTGAAGGAGGGGTCGCCACTGGGCAAGGAGGCCGGCGACTACATGAAGCGCGGCGATCTCGTGCCCGACGAGGTCATGTGCGAGGTGATCATGGAGCGGGTCGACGGCGATGAGGCAGCCGAGGGGTTCCTGCTCGACGGCTTCCCGCGGACGGTTCGGCAGGCCGAGGTACTGAGTGACCGTCTCGACGCCCGCGAGCGCGAGCTCACCGCCGCCCTGCTCATCGACGCTCCGGACGAGGAGGTCATCAAGCGCCTGTCGGGCCGGCGGGTGTGCGCCGAGAACCAGCACACCTACCACCTGGACTTCGATCCGCCCAAGCGCGAGGGCGTCTGTGACAAGGACGGCTCACCGCTTCTGCAGCGCGACGACGATCGGGAGGAGACGGTGTCCTACCGGCTGCGCGTTTTCCACGACCAGACCAAGCCGCTGATCGAGTGGTACGAGTCGAAGGGGCTGTTGCGGCGCTTCGACGGCTCGCGCGCGCCGGACGAGGTTCACGAGCGCATCAGCGCGACGCTCGCCGAGCTCGAGTAGCCGTCGTGATCGTCCGCAAGACGCCGGAGGAGATCGACCAGATGGCCGCCGCGGGCCGTATCCAGGCGCGAACCCTCAACCTGCTGCGTGCCAAGGCCCGCCCGGGCGTGACCACCGCAGACCTCGACGACGCCGCGGAGCGCTTCATCCGCTCCCAGGGTGCCGAGCCGGCCTTCAAGGGCTTTCGCGGCTTTCCGGGCTCGATCTGCGCCTCTCCGAACTCGATGGTGGTCCACGGGATCCCCGGTCCGTACGAGCTCAAGCGGGGCGACATCCTCTCGGTCGACGTTGGCGTGGTCCACGGCGGTTGGGTGGCCGATGCCGCGATCACGGTGCCGATCGGGGCGGTCAGCCCGGTGGCGAGCCGGCTGCTGGCTGCCACACGTGCGTCGCTCGACGCGGCGATCGAGCAGTGCCGCCCAGGCAACCGGCTGGGCGACGTGTCGCACGCGGTGCAGGCGCGTGTCGAGGCCGACGGCTTCTCGATCGTGCGCGCCCTGGTCGGCCACGGTGTCGGCCGGAGCATGCACGAGGATCCGCAGATCCCGAACTACGGCGATCCCGGCACGGGCGTCCAGCTCGAGGAGGGGATGGTCCTGGCCATCGAGCCCATGACCACTGCCGGGACTCATCCCATACGCATGGGAAGCGACAACTGGGCCGTCTACTCGCAGGACGGGTCGGTCGCCGCCCACTTCGAGCACACGGTGGCGATTACCGCCGAGGGACCGCGAATCCTCACCCCGTGGCATCTGGAGGAGGCACGGCGAGCGGCGTAGGCACGCGGCGGGGACAAACGCCAGTTTGCTACTCTACGCGGTCGGCATCGGGCCGTCTCCTGGGTCCGACGCTCTATCTCTCTACCACGTACCCCGCGGAGCGATGAAGGTCCGAGCTTCAGTCAAGCCTATGTGCGAGAAGTGCAAGATCATTCGTCGTCACGGCGCGGTCTTGGTGATCTGTCAGAACCCCCGCCACAAGCAGCGGCAGGGCTAGGAAGGACACACTTGGCGCGAATCGCCGGCATCAACATCCCCCTCAACAAGCGCGTTGAGATCGGGCTCACCTACATATACGGAGTGGGAGTCTCGAGGGCTCGGCTCCTGACGCAGCAGACCGGCGTTGACCCCGACACCTACGTCAAGGATCTCACCGACGACGAGGTCATCCGCCTGCGCGAGGCCATCGACAACGACCTCAACGTCGAGGGCGACCTCCGGCGCGAGCGCTCCCAGAACGTCAAGCGGCTGCAGGAGATCGGCGCCTACCGCGGCCTGCGTCACCGTCGCGGCCTTCCGGTCGACGGCCAGCGGACCAAGACCAACGCCCGCACCCGCAAGGGACCGAAGCGCATGCAGGTGGCCGGCAAGAAGAAGGTGAGCAAGTAGCGTGGCGCAGCAGAAGCCGGGACGCGGGCGCGGCCGGGGCCGCAGGGTCCGCAAGAACATCCCCTTCGGCCAGGCGCACATCAAGACGAGCTTCAACAACACGATCGTGTCGCTGACCGACGATCAGGGCAACGTGATCGCCTGGGAGTCAGCGGGCGGGGCGGGCTTCAAGGGCTCGCGTAAGTCGACCCCCTTCGCCGCCCAGGTCACGGCCGACGCCGCCGCCAAGAAGGGCATGGAGCAGGGCCTTCAGAAGGTCGACGTGTTCGTGAAGGGCCCGGGCTCCGGCCGCGAGACGGCCATCCGCTCGCTCCAGGCGGCGGGGCTCGAGACGGGCTTCATCCGCGACGTCACGCCGCAGGCCCACAACGGCTGCCGCCCGCGCAAGCGGCGCAGGGTCTAGAGATGGTCTCCTCCCTACCCACGCACTCACGGATGACCCTGCAAACCTTCGCTGGACCTGCGTCCTCGGGTTCGTCTTTGCCATCCAGCAAAGACTTCACCCTGCGTCCTTGGCCAGCTCGGTTTTCGGGCCCCCGCGAGCACGCGGGCAGGAAGGAGACCATCTGAGATGGCACGCGACCGCGGACCGCAGTGCAAGCAGTGCCGTCGCGAGGGCATGAAGCTCTTCCTCAAGGGCGAGCGCTGCCTGACCGACAAGTGCGGCGTCGAGCGTCGCGCCTACCCGCCGGGCGATCACGGTCGCGGGCGGGCCAAGCAGTCCGAGTACCGGCTCCAGCTACGGGAGAAGCAGAAGGCCCGCCGCTACTACGGCGTGCTCGAGAAGCAGTTCCGCAACTACTACGACAAGGCCAGCCGCCAGCCCGGCGTGACCGGCGAGAACCTGCTGCGGCTGTTGGAGACGCGCTTCGACAACGTGATCGTCCGTCTCGGCTTCGCCGGCTCCCGGCGGCAGGCGCGCCAGCTGGTGCTGCACGGGCACTGGGTCATCAACGGCCGGCGCGTGGACATCCCCTCTTACCAGGTCAGGCCCAACGACGTGATCACCTTCAAGCCCGGCACCGGTGCCGAGCAGGTGATTCGCGACGCGACCGACCTCACCTCCGTCGTGCCGGCCTGGCTTCAGGCCGACCACGACGGTCTCACGGCGAAGGTGCTGCGCCAGCCCGAGCGTCAGGAGATCGACGCCCCGGTGCAGGAGCAGCTCATCGTCGAGCTGTACTCGAAGTAACCAGCCTCCGTCGGCCCGGCGCGTGCCGGGCCGCGGTTTCCGCAACGCGAAGGAACCCCTCATGCTCGACTTCCAGGCCCCTCACATCTCATCCGAGAACATCAACGACAATCGCGGCAGCTTCACCATCGAGCCGCTCGACCGCGGCTTTGGCTACACCTTCGGCAACTCGCTGCGGCGGGTACTGCTCTCCTCGCTCGAGGGCGCCGCTGTCACGAGCGTGCGCATCGAGGGGGTCGCCCACGAGTTCTCGACCATCCCCGGCGTGACCGAGGACGTGACCGACATCGTGCTCAACCTCAAGGACATCGTCTGCCGCATGCACTCCGACGCCGCGGAGGTCGAGGTGCCGCTGGTGGTCACGGGCGCCAAGGACATCACCGCCGGCGACATCGACCTGCCCTCGGGAGTCGAGATCCTGAACCCCGAGGCCCACATCGCCACGCTCGAGAAGAAGACCAAGCTCGAGATGTACCTGACGGTCGGCCACGGCCGCGGCTACTCCCCGAGCGAGGAGAACAAGACCGAGGATCAGCCGATCGGCGTGATCCCGATCGACTCGATCTTCTCGCCGGTCAAGCGGGTGGCCTACCAGGTGGAGTCCGCCCGTGTGGGCCAGCGCACCGACTACGACAAGCTGACCCTCGACATCGAGACCGACGGCTCGGTGGAGCCGCAGGCGGCTCTCCGCGAGGCGGCCGAGATCCTCATCAAGCAGCTGGCCATCTTCACCGACGCCCAGCGGCTCCAGTCGATCCAGGGCAGCGCGGTAAACGGCGGCGATCCCGGCGTGCCCGCCGGCCCGGCCGCCAGCCGCTCGGCCGACGGCATGGACGACATCCTGATCGAGGAGCTGGAGCTCGGCGTGCGGTCCTACAACTGCCTCAAGCGCGCCGGCATCCAGAGCGTCGGTGATCTGCTGCAGAAGTCGGAGTCGGAGCTGAACGCGATTCCCAACTTCGGTCGCAAGTCGATCGAGGAGGTCATCGAGACCCTCGAGGCCCGCGGGCTCAACCTACGGGCGTAGGGCACTCCGGATGCGTCACCAGAAGAACCGCGGCAAGCTCAGCCGCACGTCCGCCCAGCGCAAGGCGCTGATGATGAACCTGTCGCGTCAGGTGCTAGACCACGAGCGGATCAAGACGACCGAGGCCAAGGCCAAGGCGGTCAAGCCGGAGGTCGAGAAGCTGATCACGCTGGCGCGGCGAGGGGACCTGCACGCGCGGCGGCAGGCGCTGGCGGCCCTCGGCCAGGACAAGTACGTGGTGTACAAGCTGTTCGAGGAGATTGCGCCGCGGTATGCGGAGAGGCCGGGGGGGTATTTGCGGATTCTGAAGCTCGGTCCTAGGAAGTCGGATTCTTCTGAGATGGTGTATTTGGAGCTCGTCTGATTATCGCCGTGGCCTTCGGGCTTGCGCTCCGAGGAAGCTTTCGTGGCGCGCCTTAACGGCGACGCCCGAAAGCTTCCTCGTCGCCGCCCTACGGAGCAGCGTCCTATCCCTCTACCCCTTTGGGGGGCTGGGCGTAAGGCTTCGGGCGCTTCCCGGGTTAGGCCTTTATGCCATCCACGCCGCCCTCCGTCGCCTATCTGACCCAGGAGGAGATCAGCTTTTTCGAGGGGGAGTGGCCCGTCGGGTTCACCTGTCGGCCCGAGGACGTCACTCAAGAGAACCCCCCCTGGCTCACGGCTCCCCTGAGTACCTTCGACTGCAACTGGCAGGGGCAGTCGAGTAGCGGGGAGTATCGGATCAGATACGGCCCAGCCGTCGTGAGCCATGAGGAGGCAATGCACTGGGCGCTGAAGCTGACGGCCGAGGTGCACATCCAAACGCGGCAAGGATGGTTCTACGTAGGCCCCTCACCGCCCCCCAGGCGTCTCCCGCGCTGGCCTCCGGCGGACCTAGCGAGCATCGCGGGCCTGGATCCGGAGAATCCGCCCCAGTTCTCGTCGATGAGTAGCTGGCGCGCGAAGTACGGCCTGACTCTCTGTTCCAGCGACTTCGCCCGAGCGGTGCCAGTATTCGAGGACGCCCTGCTGGCAAATCCAGCTATCCGTCTCGAAAGCGCCAGCTCCGATAATCAGTGGAACTTTCTAAGCGCCCAATTCGTGGTCGAGGCACCGGTCTTCGAGGTCGCAAGGAAGGTTGCCCACGCCGCCGGACTAAGCGCCGCAACGGCCGGACCGGAGGGTCTTCTCGATCCGTTTGCATGGGACGATGGCACTCTGTCGATTGAGCCGGCGTAGCCACGTTCGGAAGGCGTGAGCCCCGAGGAACCGCACCTGGGCGGGTAGGACCTAGGGTTGAGGCGTGACTGACCTCTCGGAGATGACGGCGCGGACTCGGGCCATGTGGTCGGAGGGGAACTATCCGGCCATTGCCGAGGTGCTGATGCCGGTTGCTCGGGCCCTCGTTGATGCGTGCGCCATCTCGGCCGGGCAGGAGGTGCTGGACGTGGCTGCCGGTACCGGGAACGTGGCTGTGGTGGCTGCCGAGGAGGGGGCCTCGGTGGTGGCCTCGGATCTGACTCCGGCTCTGATCGAGTTGGGTCGGGTGCGGTCCGCCGAGGCGGGGCTCGATATCGAGTGGGTCGAGGCCGATGCCGAGGCGCTGCCGTTCGAGGACGCGCGGTTCGACTGCGTGACGTCGTCGTTCGGGGCGATGTTCGCGACGCGGCCGGAGGTTGTGGGTCGGGAGATGTTTCGGGTGGTGCGGCCGGGCAACACGGTCGGGATGGCCAACTGGACGCCCGAGGGCTTCCAAGGCCAGCTCTTCGCCCGTCGCAACCGCTACGGGCCGCCATTGCCGGAGGGCGTTCCCGCGGCGGGCGAGTGGGGGCGCGAGGAGGTGGTGCAGGAGCGATTCGAGGGACTGGCCGGCACGTTGAGCCTCGAGCGGCGCACGGTGCCCTTCCAGGCCGAGTCCCCCGAGGCCTTGTGGAGCTTCTTCGAGGAGAACGCCGGGCCGGCCGTGGTGGCCCGCAAGATGCTCCCCGCGGAACGCTACGCGGGGATGCGCGAGGACGGCATCGCCCTCGTGCGCGAGTGGAATGCCGCCGGCGACGGCTCCGTGTGCATCGACGCCGAGTACCTGCTCGTGGTGGCGCGCAGGCGCGGGTAGATGGCCTGAGCGCGCGGCTGCTCCTCCAGTACGACGGCACCGACTTCGCGGGCTGGGCGCGTCAGCCGGGCTATCGCACGGTGCAGGAGGTGCTCGAGCAGGGGATCGCCCAGATACTCGGACGCGAGGTGGTGCTCACGGCCGCGGGGCGGACCGACGCCGGCGTGCACGCCCTCGGCCAGGTGGCCAGTCACGCGGGCGAGCCCGCGCCGGCGTGGTCGCTGAACGGGGTGCTGCCTTCCGACGTGCGGGTGCTCGCGAGTGAGTTCGCGCCGGCGGACTTCGACGCCCGCCGCGACGCGCGCAGCCGCACATACCGTTACCGGATCCTGACACGGCAGGTGGCGAGCCCCTTCGAGCGTGGCCGCGCGCTGCACTGGCGCCACGCCCTCGATCGAGCGACGCTCGACGAGTGCGCCGCGGCCTTGATGGGCCCGCACGACTTCACGGCCTTCACCCCGACCCAGACCGAGCACGTGCACTTCCGCCGCCACGTGTTCCGCGCCGAGTGGACCCGTGCCGACGAGCAGGTCCTCGAGCTGTGGCTAGAGGCCGACTCGTTCATGCGCCGCATGGTGCGGATACTCGTCGGCACCATGCTCGCCGTGGGCGGGGGACGGATGGAGCTCGAGCACTTCCGGGAGCTGCTGCTGGGTGCGCCTCGGACCGACGCCGGTGACACTGCCGCGGCGTGCGGCCTGTACCTCGAGCACGTCAGATACTGAGGGGACGGACCCCTCACTACCATCACCCGTCGCTCCGATGAACGTCCTGCTCACCAATGACGACGGCATCCAGGCCCTCGGACTGAATGCCATGCGGCGCGCTCTGTTGGAGGTACCGGGTGTCGACCTGGCCGTGATCGCGCCCGACGGCAACCGCAGCGCGAGCGGACGCAGCATCACCACGCGCACGCCGCTGTCGGTTACCGAGGTCCACTTCGATGATGGCACCGTCGGCTACGCGACCGACGGCACGCCGGTCGACTGCGTGCGCTTTGCCGCTCTCGGCCTAGTGGAGAGGGAGCCGGATCTGATCGTCTCGGGCATCAACCACGGTGCCAACCTGGGCGACGACATCACCTACTCGGGCACGGTCGCCGCGGCGCTCGAGGGCATCGTGCTCGGCATACCGGCGATCGCCGTCTCGCAGCAGTCGCGGCGGGGGGAGATGGACTTTCGCCTCGGCGACCGCTTCGACTTCGAGCAGGCGGCCGGGTTCGTCGCGCGGGTCGTCGAGGAGCTCGAGGACGTGCCGATGCCGGAAAGCACCCTCCTGAACGTGAACTGCCCGGCGGGAGATGCCCGGGGCGCGCGGCCGTGCCGACTGGGCAAGCGCATCTACCGCGATCGCCTCGAGCTCACGGAGGAGAAGGACGGGCGGCGCGTCTACCGCATCTACGGTGACGACCCGGGCTACCACGAGGAGGAGGGCACCGACTTCGCGGCGATCGCCGACGGCTGCATAGCGGTCAGTCCGCTGCACTTCGACCTGAACGACGCCGCCGGCATGGAGGCGCTCGGCGGCTTCGACCTTGATCGGCTCCTGCGCCCGGCCGCGCGCGAGGTGGAGTAGGCAGGGTGGCCGCGCGGACTCCGGCGGCGGCGCCGGATGACGCTGCCGGGGACCCGGCCGAGCGGGCGCGAGAGCTGCGCGCCGAGCTCGAACACCACAACCACCGTTACTACGTCCTCGACGACCCGGAGGTCTCGGACACCGAGTACGACGCGCTTCTGAACGAGCTACGCGAGCTCGAGGCCGCGCACCCGGACCTGCTCACGCCCGACTCGCCCACCCAGCGGGTCGGCGCCCGGCCGCTCGACCGCTTCGCCCAGGTGCGGCACCTGCAGCCGATGCTCTCCCTGGCCAACGCCCGCAACGCCGAGGAGCTTCGTGCGTGGGTGGTGCGCATCCAGAACCTGCTGATCAAGAGCGGTCGTGAGGGCCAGGAGCTCGAGTACGTGATCGAGCCGAAGATCGACGGACTGGCCATCTCCCTCGTCTACGAGAGCGGCGTGCTCGTGCGCGGGGCCACCCGCGGCGACGGCGAGATCGGCGAGGAGGTCACGCAGAACCTGCGCACGATCACCGACATCCCCGTGCGCGTGGCCGACGCGCCGCCCCTCCTCGAGGTCCGCGGCGAGGTGTACATGGCGCGCTCTGCCTTCGCGGCGCTGAACGAGCGTCGCGCCGGCGCGGGGGAGCCCACCTTCGCCAACCCGCGCAACTCCGCCGCGGGCTCGCTCCGGCAGCTCGACCCTCAGATCACCGCGTCGCGCCCGCTCTCGATCTGGTGCTACGGGGTCGGCGCCGTCGAGGGCCTCGAGATCCCCACGCACCGCGAGCGGCTCGCGTGGCTCGAGGAGCACGGCTTCAAGGTGAGCCCCAAGCTCGAGGTACGACGCGAGGTCGAGGAGGTGGTCGCCGCCTGCGAGGCCTGGGAGGAGCGGCGCGAGGGCCTCGACTTCGAGACCGACGGCGCCGTGGTGAAGGTGAACGACCTCGAGCTGCAGCGCTCGCTCGGGGTCGTGGGGCGGGAGCCGCGCGGGGCCATCGCCTGGAAGTTCCCCCCGATGACGGGCCAGACGGTGCTCCGATCGATCATGTGGAACGTCGGGCGCACCGGCCACATGGTGCCGTTTGCCAACCTCGAGCCGGTGCAGCTCTCGGGCGCCACCGTCAAGCTCGCCACCCTGCACAACGAGGAGGACCTACGCCGCAAGGACGTCCGCGAGGGGGACGAGGTGATCGCGATGCGCGCCGGCGACGTGATCCCGCAGGTGGTCTCGCCCACCGCTGCGGCGCAGCGGCGCCCGGACCGCTCTCCTCCCCCGGAGCCCCCGGCCCAGTGCCCGTCGTGCGGGACCGACACCGTCAAGCCCGAGGGCAGCGCCTGGACGATCTGTCCCAACCGCGCCTCCTGCCCGGGGCAGCTCTTCCAGGCCGTCAAGCACTTCGTGCACCGCGGCGCGATGGACATCGACGGCTTCGGGGAGAAGCAGTCGCAGCGCTTCCTGGCCGACGGGCTGATCGCGAACGTGGCCGACATCTATGAGCTGACGGCCGAGCGGCTTACCGAGCTGGAGGGATTCGGCGAGGTGTCGGCCCGCAACCTGGTGCAGGCCATCGACGCCTCACGAGAGCGACCGTTCCATCGCGTGCTCTTCGCGCTCGGCGTGCCCGGGATCGGCTTGGTGGGCGCGCGGGAGCTGGCCGCGCACTTCCGCACCGTTGACGCGCTGATGGCGGCCTCTCCGGACGAGATCGTGGACGTGCCCGGAATCGGGCCGATCCTGGCCGAGACGATCGCGGACACGTTCGCCGAGGAGCGGACGCGCGAGCTGATCGAGCGGCTGCGCAGCTACGGGCTGCGGATGGAGGAGGAGGGACCGGCTCCGGGCAGCGAGGGACCCGTCGCGGGCAAGACGTTCGTGGTCACCGGCACGCTCCCGTCGCTCTCCCGCGAGGCCGCCACGGAGCGCATCGAGGCTGCGGGGGGCAAGGTCACGAGCTCGGTCTCCAAGCGCACCGACTACCTGCTGGCGGGCGCGAACGCAGGCACCAAGCTGGCCAAGGCCGAGCAGGTGGGGACCGAGGTCATCGACGAGGTGCGGCTGCTCGAGCTGCTGGGGGAGGAAGCCTAGAGGGTGGACGGTGCACGGTGGACGGTGGACCGAGACGCGCTGGCACCCAATCGCTCACCTTCCTCTGCCCGTGTCCCGGTCCACCGTCCTCTGTCCACCGTCCTCTGCCCACTGTGCCCCGATGCGGGCCTCAGCCGCGATACGCCGCCATGGCCTGCGCCATGCGGTCCTGCAGGGCGCGCGCGCCGCTCACGTTCACGCGGTTCATGAGGATGGAGAAGGCGATCGTGTCGCCGCCGAGCGAGACGCAGTAGCCCGACAGGGCACTGACGTCGGAGAGCGTGCCGGTCTTGGCGCGGCAGCGGCCGTGGGCCGGGCCGGATCGCAGGCGGTCGACCAGCGTCCCGGTGCGGCCGGCGATCGCCAGCGAGTCGAAGAACGCGGGAAACTCGTCGCGGCGTCGCAGCCCGGTGAGCAGGCGGCCGACCTGTCGCGGAGCGGCCACGTTGCGGCGCGAGAGGCCCGAGCCGTCGGCGAGGCTCGCGGAGGCGCCGACCTCGCGCGCGAAGGCCTCGGCCCGGCGCGCGCCCGCGGCGGTGGTGCCGCGGCCGATCTCGAAGGCGCCGAGGCCCTTGGACAGGATCTCGGCGAAGAAGTTGTCGGAGCGCGTGTTGGCGATCTGCACCAGGCGCGCGACCGTGGGGGAGCGGACCGCGACCAGCTCGCGGGCCTCCTCGGGGCTCGGGCCGGCGGTGGGGCTCCCCGCCACATCCACGCCACGCTGCTCGAGCTCACGATCGAGACGTGCGGCCGCGAACAGCGGCGGATTGGACTGGAACGCGCTGCCGCGGTCATCGGCGAGCCCGCGGTCGTAGGCGAGGGCGCTCAGCGGGCCGACGTAGATGGAGGTCCGAAAGCCTGAGTCCGGTCCGCCACGGAGCGAGTCGAACAGGGACTCGTCGCCCACGACCCGTCCGGTCACCGAGTGGATGCCGTAGCCACGCAGCCGGGCGGCGAGCGACTCGACGCTCGCGCTCGCGAGGTAGGAGCGCCGGGCGAACGCCTCGGAGCCGAAGGTCGGATCGCCGCCGCCGCGCAGGTAGAGGCTTCCGTGCCAGCGGCCACGGTCGTCAAGCGTGCCGGCACCGCTCACCCGGGTCTCGATCCGCTCGTTGGCGCCACGCGCCGCGAGCACCGCCGAGGTGGTGAACACCTTGGTGTTGGAGGCCAGTATCCGTCGCGTGTCGGCCTGGGAGGTGAACAGGGTTCTGCCCTCTGTCGCGTTGTAGGCGTACGCGCCGGAGGACGAGCCGGTGGACCGCATGGCGCCCGCCAGGGCGCGGCGCAGCCGGCGGTCCTCGGCCGTCCGCGCGGCCGTTACCCAGCGTGCGCCGCTCCGGGTGGCCGTGGTGGCAGAGGACGCTTCCCCACCCCCGCCGGTGGAGGCCGAGACGGTCGGACCGGGGGCGGCACCGGCCGGCGGCGGCGCGGCGAAGAGAGCGCCGAGCATCATGCCGAGGGCAGCTATCGCGACCGTCGCCGGCCTGCTTCCTGCTGCCCATCCGCTCACCCGACGCGAGGGTAGCGGCTGACGGCCGCGGGCTCTGGGATGATGCCTGGCGAGTATGGGCAAGGTGGTGAAACTCGAGAAGCCTGCGCGGCGCACCGCGTCGGGCACCAAGGTGCCGCGACGCCGGGCGAGCCAATCGCGCACGGCACTCGTGCTCGGCGGGGGCGGCGTGACCGGGGGGGTGTACGAGATGGGCGCCCTGCGGGCCCTCGACCTCCTGGCCGTGAACCGGACGGTGAACGAGTTCGACGTGTACGTGGGCACGAGCGCCGGCTCCTTCGTGGCGAGCCTCGCCGCCAACGGCGTGACCCCCGAGGAGATGATCCGGGTCGTCAACCAGCAGGTGCCGACCCCGTTCCGGGACATCAACACCGGCACGCTGATGTCGCCCAACTATCTGGAGTTCGCCAAGAGCGCCATCAACCTGCCGCTGCGCACGATCGGCATGGTGCGCACGGTCGCGGGTAACCTGCGGGCCAGCTCGATCATGGACGTGATGGTGGGCCTCGCCGAGGCCCTGCCCTCCGGCATCTACGACGGCTCGGGGATCGAACGCTACCTCGCCGAGGTGCTGAGCGACCCCGACCGCACGAACGACTTCCGGCTGCTCAAGCACGAGCTCTATCTCACCGCAACGGACCTCGACACGTGCGAGCGGATCGTGCTCGGCGCCGAGGAGTGGGATGACGTCCCGATATCGAAGGCCGTCGCCGCCTCGACCGCGCTGCCGATGGTGTACAAGCCGGTCGAGGTGAGGGGTCGGCAGCTCATCGACGGGGGCATCCGCTCGACCACCAACGTGGACATCGCCGTGGAGCGTGGCGCCAAGTTCGTGATCGTGGTCAATCCCCTCGTCCCGTACGTGAACGATTTCCAGAAGGTCATCCCGACGATGCTCGGCAGCCGCACGCGGCGCGTCTCGGACATGGGGTTCCCGCACATCGGCTACCAGACCTTCAAGCTGCTCGCCCACCAGCGCCTGCACGAGGCGGTCCAGCATTGGCAGGAGCGCTACCCCGGGGTGGACATCATCCTCATCGAGCCGGACCCGAACGACGAGCTGATGTTCGACACCAACGTCATGAACTTCACGAAGCGGGTGGAGATCGCCCGGCACGGCTTCGAATCGGTGACCCTGAGGCTTGCCAACGACTACGAGAACCTGCGCGACGTGTGCGCGCGCCACGGCATCGAGATCTCCGCCACCCGCGTGCGGAAGGTCGTGCGGCGGTTCGCGGAGGAGCCCGAGAAGACGCGCGCGTGGCGACGGATCCTGGAGCAGACCACCGGCACGCTGCTGCGGCAGTCCGAGGACGCCTAGCCAGAGACGGCCGGGGTCGCGGTGGCCGTGGCAGGCCCCGCCTTCGTGCCCGTTCCGTGTAGCAGTGTCTCCACGCCGCGCGCGCCGACGTCCCAGTGCAGGGCGCCCGCATGGTGCCGGACCGAGAGAATTGCCCCGCCCACCCGTTGGAGCTCGGCCTCGGCGGCACCCGCCGCTCTGTCGGTCTCGATGTCGGCCAGGCCGCAGGCGCTCAGGAAGCGCTTCAGGTCAGGGTGGCGGCCCTCGGCGCCCTCCAGCTCGAGCTCCTCGACCCAGAACGGGTCGGCTGACCTCGTCACATCCGGCGACAGCACGCACACGGCCATGTCGTCCGGCGTGCGGTCGGCAACGCCTGTCAGGCGGCCGAGAAGGTCTTGGGCGGTCGGGTTCGACCCGAGCTCCGCGATCAGCTCGGCCAGCCGCTCGCGGCCGACGAGCTCGTCACCGATCCGGGCCTCGATCAGGCCGTCGGTGAAGAAGCACGCGAGTGACTCTTGCGGCAGGGCGATAGTCGTCTGCCGCCGCCCGGTGGGCAGGCCGACGCCGAGTGGGGGCGAGGCGAACGTCGCGATCGGCTCGTGCCCGAGCCCGCCTCGCACGATCGGCGGCGGGTGCCCCGCCGAGGCATAGCTGAGGGTGCCGCTGCGCGAGTCCCAGCGCGCCACCACCACGGTGGCGAAGTCGTCTCCGAGGTCGTCGCCCAGGGCGTGGCCGGCGAGCTGCAGCGCGGTGCGCGGCTCGAGCCCCGCTTCGAGGTAGGCGCGCAGGGTGTAGTGCACGAGCGTGGTGCGCCCGAGCGCCTTGCGGCCGTGCCCGGAGACGTCGCCGACGATGACCGCGACGCGGTCGTCGTCCAGTGCGAACGCGTCGTAGAAGTCGCCCCCGGCTCCCGGTCCGTCGGCGGGCTGGTAGGCCACCGACACGCCGACCTGCCCGAGCCGCGCCGGCACCTCGGGCAGGAGCGCGGCCTGCAGCAGGCCGATGTCCCTGAGGAGCTCGATGCGCTGACGCGCGAGCCGGCGCGCCCGGAGCCCGGAGCGCGAGTACGCGACAGCGAGCAGCGCCGTCAGGAGCGCCAGGACACCCACCGCGATCTTCATCCAGAGCGGCACCACCTCGACGATGTCGCCAACCGCGTCGCGCAGCGAGGGATCGGGCTCGGGGGGCGTTGGGCCGGGGAGCGTGCTCTGGCTCGGGGCGGGACGTTCGGGCCGCGTCGAGCCGGGTCTGGAGGTTGCGCGGCGGCCCGCGCGGCGGCCGGAGCCGGCGCGCGGAGCCGTCCGGCGCCCGCGGCTCCCAGTCGGGCCGTCACGGCCGGCGGCACCGCGGTCGGAGCGGTTGGCGCCCGAGGGGGATCCGCCGCTGCGCGGGGGCGTACCCGAGGCGTTCGAGCCTCCGCCGGACTGGTTCGGCGACGGACTCGCGCGCGGAGCAGCGGTGCCTCCTGAGGCCCCTCCCGACGAGCCACCTCCCGATGAGCTCGGCGGTGCGGCCGCTTGCGGTAGCCTGCCCGCCGTGTCGTTGACCGTGCCCACGGGGTCCTTCGTCACCTCTCCCACGGGATCTTGCGGAACCGCGCCGCCGCCCGGAATCTCGATTGGGGCCTGGGGCAGCTCCAAGCCCTGGGCGAGCGCGCCGCCGGCCCCGACAGCGAGCATCGCGACCGCGAGCGCAGCCACGCGACGCGCGCGCGCGGCGAAACTGGCCCAGAGCGCCATGGCTGCTATATCGGCCCGGAGGGCGCCGCGCTCAAGCTCCGCTCGCGAGCCTCGCCGGATGTGGCCCGCAGGTGGCCGCTGATGGCCACGCTCGAAGTCCGCTCAGAGACGCACGGCGGCATACCTGCCCTCGGCCTGAGCGGGGAGCTCGACTTCGCTGGGCTCGAGCTGCTCGAGGCGGAGCTCGCCCCCCTCGAGCGGGAGTCTCCGCCCATCCTGATCCTCGACCTCAGAGAGCTGTCATTCCTCGACTCGAGCGGCCTCAACATGATCATGCAGGCCAACCGTCGAGCCGCCGAGGAGGACCGGCGGCTGGTGATCGTCCGCGGTGACGAGCGCGTGCAGCGCATCTTCGAGTGGACGGGAGTGACGCGTTCGCTCGAGTTCGTGGACTCCCTGCAGGAGCTCCCGGAGGCGGATTAGTCGTCCACTAACCGCCGCCGACGGCCTGCACCAGTGCCGACAGCAGGCGCTCGGTGGCCGCCGGCCCGCGGATCGATGCCCGCACGTGCTGCTCGTCGCCCAGCGGGCCACCGGGCGCCACCAGTACTCCAGCGCGCTCGAGCCGAGCGGCCAGCGCGCCGCCGGTCAGACCGGCGGCGGTCAGCCAGGCGAAGTTGGCCTGCGTGTCGGGAGCCTCGACCGGCAGGTCGTGGAGAGCCGCCAGCAGCCTTGCCCGCTGATCGACGACGAGTGAGCGGCGGCGCTCCACCTCGGGCTCACCGATCTTGAGCACGTGTTCGATACCCGCCTGGGTCAGCGCGTTCACCCCGTGCACCGGGGCGAGAGCCTCGAGCAGCGAGGCTGCCGTACCCGACCCGATGGCGTAGCCCGCCCGCAGCCCCGAGAGCCCATAGATCTTGGAGAACGTGCGGAAGACGAGCAGTCGCGGAAAGGCCTCCACGAGCCGCAACGCGGCGTCGGCATCCTCGACGTCCTGGAACTGAACGTAGGCCTCGTCGAGCAGTACGTGCACGTGCTCTGGGAGGGAGGAGAAGAGCTCGCCGAGGGTCTCGGAGTCGAGGTAGGTGCCCGTCGGGTCGTTCGGGTTGCAGATCGTGACTACGCGCGTCGTGTCGGTGATCGCGTCGAGCAGCGCCGCCGGATCGCTGCGGCCACTCACGAGGTCGACGGCCACCGGACGTGCTCCGGCGCGCGCGGCCATCAGCGGATAGAGCGGGTAGGAGGGCCAGGGGGTCACGAGCTCGTCGCCCTCGGACAGGAGCAGGTAGGCGGCCGTCTGAAGGAGCTCGGCGGCACCGTTGCCCACCACGATCTGCTCCGGCTCCACGGCGTGCCGCTCGGCGAGGGTGCGCCGCACCGTGGTCGCATGGCGATCGGGGTAGCCGTTGACGCGCCCGCGAGCCACGTATATCGCCGCGTTCATGACCTCGGCGCTCGGGAAGTCGGGCCACTCGGCGCTGGACAGGTCGAGCACCGGCACCTCGGCGAGCGCGGTCGCCCTCTCGTGCGCCCGCCTCTCCCTCAGGCCGCGGTTGACCTCCTCTTGGTCGAGCCCCTCGAAGCGGCGGTAGTAATCGAGCAGGCCCACGCGGGGCAGGGTAATCGGCGGTTGAGTGCTACGACCGGGGTGCCAGCGTCGGCCCGGGCCCCTCGATGATGAAGAACCAGAACACGAAGACCGACACCACGAGCATGGCGCTGACCACGAAGATCGTCTCGAGCGCACCCTGCTTCTGCTCGTGGCCGGCGGCACGCCGGGCGAGCTTCCACAGGTGGTCGAGCCGCTTGGCGATCGCCAGGGTGCCCACCAGCGTGATCAGCATCCCCACGAAGGCCGAGAGAATCCCGAGGCTCACCGCGCCCGTCCAGTAGTCGACGTAGGAGCCAACCCACAGCCACGCCACCGGCTGCGGCCCCCAGAGGGTGCAGCACAGGATGGTCTCGACGAGGAGGATGAAGGCCGCGACCGCACGGTGCACGCCCTGCCGTCCGTCGCTCTCCACCGGCGCGCGGTACTTGAGCGGTGCCGTGCCGGGCCGCCGCCCGACGAAGAGTCCGCCGGTGTCTGTGGGGTCGTTGCGCGCCATTTGAGGAAAGCGACGGCCCCGCGAGGCGGGGCCGACCCGAGCGATTGTAGGGAGCCTGGACCCGGGCGCCCTACGCGGCGTAGAGGGCGTCCACCTCGCCGGCGTACTTCTCGTTCACCACGTTGCGCTTGACCTTGAGCGTCGGGGTCAGCTCACCCGTCTCCTGCGAGAGGTCGTGCGGCAGGATCCGGAACCGCTTGATCTGCTCCACCGGGCCGACCTTCGCGTTGACCACGTCGACGGCGGCCTGCACCTCGGCCTGCATCTGCTCGGACTCCGCCACCTCGTCGGCGCCGATGCCGTGCTCCTCGGCGAACTTGGGCACCTCGTCGGGGTCGAGCGTGATCAGCGCGATCAGGTAGGGGCGCCGGTCGCCCACCACCACGGCCTGGGAGATCCAGCGGTTCTGCTTGAGGCCGTTCTCCAGGTTGGCCGGGGTGATGTTCTTGCCGCCGGCGGTGATGATGATGTCCTTCTTGCGCCCCGTGATGTACACGAAGCCGTCCTCGTCGATGCTGCCGAGGTCACCGGTGTGCAGCCAGCCCTCCTCGAGGGTCTCGCGGGTGGCATCCTCGTTCTTGTAGTAGCCCTGGAAGATGTTCGGGCCCTTGAGCAGGATCTCTCCGTCTTCGCCTATCCGAACCTCCTGGCCCGGCAGCGCCTTGCCGACCGAGCCGAAGCGGAAGTCCTCGAGCGAGTTCGAGGTGGCCACCGTCGAGGTCTCCGTCATCCCGTAGCCCTCGAGCACCGGAACGCCGCATGCGTAGAAGAACTCGAGGATCTCCTTGGCGATGGGAGCGGCGCCGGTCTGGCACTGTCGGATGCGACCGCCGAAGATCGCCCTCACGTTCTTGAACAGAGCCTCTTCGGCCTTGTCGAAGCCCGCCTGCAGCTCGGCGGGAACGTCCTCGCCGTCGGCCTGCATGGCGCGTACCTTGAGGCCGACCTGCACGGCCTGCTCGAGCTGCGCGCGGTCGGGCGCCGCGCTCGTGGCCATCGTGTAGATCTTCTCGAAGATCCGCGGTACCGAGGGGAAGTAGGTCGGCTTTACCTCCATCAGGTTGGGCACGATCTTGGTCGGGTCCTTCTCCCAGAAGGCGATCGTCCCCCCGAGGTCGATCGTCACGAATTGGACGAGCAGCGCGAAGGCGTGCGCGAGGGGGAGAAAGAGGTAGACCACGTCGCCCTCGCTGACCACCGACTCGGCCTCCGCCATGCTGCACACGTTGCGGTAGTTGGAGTGCGTGAGGATGCAGCCCTTGGGCGGCCCGGTGGTGCCCGAGGTGTAGATGTAGACGCACGGGTCGTCGCCGGAGGCGCCCTGCACGCGCTCCTCGTACTCGGAGTCGTCCCGGGCGCGTCCGCGCTCGCGAAGGGCGTCCAGGGAGAGGGCGTCCCCGATGTCCCCCTCCGGCTCGATGACGATGACGTGCTCCAGGTGCGGCAGGTCGCCCTCGACTGCGCGCACCTTGGCGAGCTGCTCCGCGTCCTCGACGAACACGGCGCGGGACTCGGAGTGGTGGAGCACGTAGTGGCACTCCTCGGGCGAGTTGGTCTGGTAGATCGACACCGACGCCGCGCCGGAGGTGATGATGCCGAAGTTCACCTGGGTCCACTCCGGGCGCGTGTGGCTGAGGATCGAAACCCGCTCGCCGCGCTCTATGCCGAGGTCGACGAGGCCGAGAGCCACCTCCTTGACCGTCTGGCCGAGCTCCTCGTAGGAGACGTCGACCCACTCCTCGCCGACCTTGTGCTTCAGCGCGGGCAGGGCCGCGTTCTTCGCGGTCGCGAGCGTGACCATGTCGGCCATCGTCTTCGAGCCGGTGCTGGCCTCGGGGGCTGTGACCGTAGCTGCTTCCATCGATCCCTCTCCTCCTCGTCGACCAGTGAGCGAGGATCAGTCTACGCCCGCGAGGGCGGACGCCGAGCCGCTCGCGCTCGCGGGGCTGCTCGGTTGAGCGGCGCGGATCAGGCCTTGGCCACCTCGGCCTTGCCCTGCGCCTCCTTGAGGGAGGCCAGGAAGAGCGTCTTGTCGATGCGGCCCTCGTAGATCGGGACTCCGAGCTGCGTGCACTTGACGATCACCTCCCGCCGATGCATTCCTGCTTCCCGGGCCAGCTCGGTGGGCGTCAGATGAATCGCCAAGGTCCCTCTCCTCAGTTCGACTTTGCGGGAGTGACCACAGTGTTACCGCTCGCGCCGGACGACGCAAGGCCGAGCCGGCGGAGGCGAGGTAATGTCCGTCGGCATGGCCAGGTCGAAGAGCGCCGACGTACTCGCCGACGAGTTCCTCGAGTCGTTGATGGACACGAACCTCTACTCGATGGGGGCCTACTTCTCGGATCAGCATCCCGGTCTCGTCGAGGAGGTGATCGCCCAGAGCGTGGCCATCGAGGAGCGTGGCCTGCGTGGCTACGCGGATGACCAGGGGCTCACCTTCGAGGAGTGCTTCCACACGCTCCTGACCGGTCTCGCCGTGCGGTACTACAAGGCCGTGGCCGCGTAGGCGACGCGGACTACATCGAGCGGTCATGGGCGAGGGCCCGCTCGAGCATCGTCGAGAGGGGTACCGGCGTGACGTCGAAGAGCGCGGCGCCCGAGGCATCCCGGACGACGGTCTCGGTCGCGAGGCCCTCCACGAGCGGCCGCGCCACGCCGGCGTCGACCGGCGTGATCAGGCCGATCCAGTGCGAGGAGAGCCACGGCGTGAGGAAGGGGACCGGCAGCTTGGGCCGTGGCCGCTTGTCGAGGGCCTCGGCCATACGGTCGAGCATGTCCCCGTAGCTCAACACGTCCGGTCCGCCGATCTCGATATCCCGGCCCGCCGACTCCTCGACGGCGGGCGCCTGCGAGAGGTAGGTGAGCACGTCGTCGATGCCGATCGGCTGGGTGGGGGTCTTCAGCCACGATGGGGCGATCATGGCCGGCAGGCGCTCGACCAGGTAGCGCAGCGTCCGGTAGGACTCGCTGCCCGAGCCGACCACCATCGCGGCGCGGAAGTAGGTCAGGGGAGGCCCTTCGCGCCGGAGGATCTGAGCGGTCTCGTGCCGGCTGCGCAGGTGCTTCGAGCCGGCGCCCTCACCGGCCAGCCCGCCGAGGTACACGACCCGGCCGACACCTTCCTTCGCGGCCATCTGCGCGAAGGCCCCGGCGGCGGAGCGTTCGCGCGCGGCGAAGTCGCCGTTGCCCCCGCGGCCCATCGAGTGGATCAGGTAGTAGGCGACGTCGATCCCCACGCCGGCCCCGCTGAGGGTCTTCGGCCTCGAGACGTCTCCCTCGTGCAGCTCGTGCCCGTTGCGCGCGAGGTGGGCCGCCCGCTCGCGATCGCGTACCAGGCAGCGGACCTCCGCTCCGGCGGACGCCAGGGAGTCGACGAGCCGGCCACCGACGAAACCGGTGGCCCCGGTTACAAGGGCGCGCATTACCGGAAGCGTACGGTTGCGCCCGATCTTCCCGATCGCTCGAGTGCCTCGCCATACTCGAGCGATGCGCCTGTCGGTCGTGCTCGTGCTCGCGCTGGGTCTGGCGCTCGTGGGCTGGGGCGAGGGGAGGCGGGGCCCCGCGGAAGCGCCGGCCGCGTCGCCGGGCGGGGCCGAGGGCCCGAGCGCGGGTAGCGTTGGCGGGGGCGTTCGCCTCGTGCGCGTCGGGCGCTTCTCACAGCCCCTCTACGTGACGGCCCCTCCCGGCGACCGGCGACGCCTCTTCGTGGTCGAACGGCGCGGTCGGATCCGGGTGATCGAGGACGGCCGGACCCTTGCGCGACCCTTTCTCGACCTGTCGGCGAGCGTACGCACCGACGGCGAGCGCGGCCTTCTGTCACTCGCCTTCGCCCCCGACTACGCGCGCTCGGGGCGCTTCTACGTCTACTTCACCGATCGCCGGGGCGACATCCGCGTGCGGGAGTACCGGCGCTCGCCCGCGGGAGCCAACCGGGCTGACCCGGGCTCGCGCCGCAATCTGATCGTTCAGCGGCACCGCACATACTCGAACCACAACGGCGGGCACCTGGCCTTCGGACCCGACGGGTTCCTCTATATCTCGACCGGCGACGGCGGGGGCGGCAACGATCCACTGCGCAGCGGGCAGAGCCGGGGCGCGCTGCTCGGCAAGCTGCTGCGGATCGACCCGCGGCGGTCGGGAAGGCGCCCCTATCGCGTGCCTCGCTCGAACCCGTTTGCCGGACGTCGGGGTCGTGACGAGATCTACGCCTATGGCCTGCGCAACCCGTTCCGCTTCTCGTTCGACCGCCTGACCGGCGACCTGGCGATCGGCGACGTCGGCCAGGACGCAGTCGAGGAGATCGATTTCGCCCGCGCCGGCAGGGCCCGCGGCGACAACTACGGCTGGCGCTGCTTCGAGGGCCGCCGCCGCGCCGCCCCCTGCCGCGCGCCCGGCCACGTGCCGCCGGTGCTCCAGCGCCGGCATCCCGCGAGCTGCTCGATCGTTGGGGGCTACGTGGTGCGCGATCCGGCGCTCGCCGACCTGCGCGGACGCTACGTCTACGGCGACCTGTGCAACAGTGCCCTGCGCTCGGCGAGGCTGCGTCCGGGGACCGCCACGGGCGACGGCCCGCTCGGGCTCAGGGTCTCCAGCCTCGTCTCGTTCGGCGAGGACGCGCAGCGGCGTGTCTACGCCGTCTCGATCGCCGGGCCGGTGTACCGCCTGACTGCACGCTGAGCCAGGCCGTGGCGGCTCCGGACGGGCGCGTGCGGCGCCTCCGAGCGGATCTGCGCCTCCGGGCGGATCTGCGCCTCCGAGCGGCCCGCGGCTCCCTCAGCTCACGCGCGAGTCCGCGCGATGGGCGTCGACGAGCTGCGAAAGCGTCTCGCGCGAGGTGTGCTCGGGGCGCCAACCGAGCAGCTTGCGCGCCCGGTCTGTGCGCATGAGCACCGGAGTGCGCATCGCCTGGATCCAACCGAGCTGTTCAGGTGCCCCGGGCAGCCGGGCGATGACGTGAGCGGTCGCGTCCACCGCCAGCTCGGGCACCGGGATCGAGTACCAGCCGAGCGCAGCAGCCAGATCGCTCATCGAGAGCGTTCCGCTCGCGGCCAGGTTGTAGGCGCCCGGCTCGCCCTTCCCGAGTGCGCCGGCCAGGAAGGCCGAGGCCACGTCGTCCTCGTGCACGAGCTGGAAGCGGACCCCGGGATCGGGGATCACGGGCTTCAGCATCGGCACCGACGACACGAGGCGGGCGACTGACGCGGGCACGGCCTCGCCGAGGCGGATGTACGGCAGCTCATCCAGCATCATCTGCGCCTTGGGGCCGGCGACGATGCAGGGCCGGAAGACGTAGGCGCTCGTGCGGCTCTGACCGGCCAGCACGTCGGCGAGGACCCGCTCCACCTCGGCCTTCTGGCGCGAGTAGAAGTGCGCGGGCGTGCCACGTGCAGCGACATCCTCGTCGAGCCATGCCGGGTTGTCCTCGTGGAAGCCATACGCGGCCACGCTCGACGCGTAGCAGATGCGCTTGGCCCGGACCTCGACGGCCGCCTCGAAGACGTGCCGCGAACCGTCCACGTTGATGGCCTCGCTGTCCCCGCCGCCCACGATCGCGAACGCCAGGTGCACGACCACGTCCGCGCCCTTGACCGCATCGCGGACGCTCGCGGCGTCGCGGACGTCACCCTGGCGGTACTCCGTCTTCTTCCAGCCGCGGCTCGCAGGGTCGAACGGCCGGCGGGCCATACCGACGATGCGCTTGACCCGGCGCGAGCGCTCGAGCCCGTCGACGAGGGCGATGCCCAGGTCGCCGGTCGGACCGGTCACGGCCACGGTCAAGCCCTGCTGACGACCCTTCGTTGCCATCTACGAGCTCCCTTCGAGCGGAACGGCTGGGTTCGTCTACCTACCCCGATCCGCGTCGGGGTTAAGCGCGTCGGGATTAAGCGCGTCGGGATTAAGCGCCGCGGGTCAGCGCCGGTTCCCGGCGGACCGGGGTCCGCAGCCGTGAAGCACGTCTACGCGGTCCGCCATCACCTCGTCGCGACCGCTGTCACATTCCACGACGTCGCGTTCGCCGTCGCGGACCTCGACCGTGTCGTCGCCGGCCCCGCCGATCACCGTATCCGTGCCCTCGCCTCCATAGATGGTGTCGTCGGATGCGCCGCCCAACAGCGTGTCGTCACCGGCCTGGCCGAGGATGACGTCCGGCCCACCCCCTCCGCCCACCCGATCCGTGCCGGTGCCCGCGTAGACGCGGTCCTCTCCGGCGCCGGCAAACAGGAGGTCGTCCTCCGTGCCCCCCAGCAGGAGGTCGACACCCGGGCCGCCCTTCACGCGATCGTTTCCGCCGCTCGCGTCCAGGTAGTCGTTGCCAGCCAGGCCGAGGAGGGTGTCCGGCCCCTCGCGGCCGAAGAGCTGGTCGGGCTCCTGAGAACCGAGCAGCGTGCTGCCGCGCGGGTTGGCCTCCTGCGTCTTGGCACCAGCCAGCGACGCGAACGAGCAGAGGAGCAGGGCCGCTGCGGCAGCGATGAGCGTGACTGTTCTCATGGGCGACTTTTACAACCCGCCTGTGGCTCGCGGGTTGCGGTGCCGTCAACACGCCCCGCGCTGGCGCTCCTGGTCCTGCTCAGCGGATCCGGGGCTCAGCCGGCGCCGGGCGCATCGTCGTAGCCCGGATCACCAGGCATCCGAACCTGCGCGCCGCCCTCGCCGACCACCACGCGCGGCTGGACCGGAACGACCTCGCGCCCACGGGCGTCCGCGATCGTGTCGGCGACCGACGCCTTCTCGGCCAGTGCCTCGAGGTGCTTGATCGTCGGGAAGACCAGCAGCAGCTCACCTCGCTCCCCCGCCTCGAGCGCCTCCTGTGGCCGCAGCCAGCGAACCTCGACGCACTCGGCGCCGTCGCACACCGCCTCCGCGCCGGGGGGCGCCTCGGTCACGAAGAACCACGTGTCAAAACGGACCTTGACTTCGCTGGGCGTGATCCAGCGGGAGTACGGCACGAGCGAGTCCTCGTGCTCGACGCGCAGGGCGGCTTCCTCCTCGAGCTCGCGCAGCCCGGCGCCGGCGGGCCCGCCGTCACTCTCGTGCACCGAGCCGCCGGGAAAGACCCAGGCCCCGCCCATGAACCGCGCCTCGGGGTTGCGCTTCACGAGCAGCACCTCCATGCCCCCGGGCGCGTCGCGGAGCACAATCGTCGAGGCTGCCTGGCGTGCAACGGTGGCCTCGCCCGTGTTCAGCTCCTCGCCGGGTGGGGGTCGGTCGACGCGCACGGGCTGACCATAACGGTCGGTATCGTTTCTCCCCGTGGAAGCCGCCACCCAGCAAACGCAGTGGATCTGCGAGTCGTGCGGTTTCGTCTACGACCCTGTCGAGGGGGACCCGGACGGAGGAATCCCGGCCGGAACGGCGTTCGAGGACATCCCGAGCGACTGGTTCTGCCCCGTGTGCGGCGCGCGGAAAAAGGACTTCGTCGTCTACGAGGGTTAGGCCGCCAGCGGCATCGCGGCCTGGGTGGTGGCCGCCGTGATCGCGACGCCCACGATCTCGACCAAACGCGTGAGCTGGGACTCGTCGATGCTGAGCGGGGGCATCAGGATCACCACGTCGCCGAGCGGCCGTACGATCGCGCCCCGCTCGCGCGCCTCCATCGTCACCCGGTGGCCCATGCGCTGGTCGAGCGGGAAGCCGCTGAGCTCGATCCCGCACATGAAGCCACGCTGACGCACCTCGGCCACACCGGCAAGGGCGCTCACCGGCTCGAGCAGCTCCTCCAGCAGTGCGATCTTCGGCTGCAGGCGCTCGAGCGTGCGCTCCTCCTCGAAGACCTCGAGCGAGGCGAGCGCCGCTGCGCAGGCCAATGGGTTGCCCGTGTAGGTGTGCCCGTGAAAGAAGGCCCGGAACTCCTCGAAGCGCCCGAGGAAGCCTTCGTAGATCCGCTCGCTGGTGAGCGTCGCGGCCAGCGGGAGGTAGCCGCCCGTGATCCCCTTGGCCAGGCACATGAAGTCGGGCGACACGCCCTCGTGCTCGCAGGCGAACATGCGCCCGGTGCGGCCGAAGCCGACCGCCACCTCGTCGCAGATCAGGAGAACGCCGTGCCGGTCGCAGAGGTCGCGCACGTCGCGCAGGTAGCCGGGCGGGTGCAGCAGGATTCCCGCCGCGCCCTGAACGAGCGGCTCGACGATCACCGCGGCCACCTCGTCGCCGTGATCGGCAAGCAGCCGTTCGAGGTCGGCGGCGTCCCCGGGCTCGGCCATCAGCGTGTCGAACAGCAGTGGTCGGTAGATCGAGTGAAAGAGGTCGATGCCGCCCACCGACACCGCTCCGACGGTGTCCCCGTGGTAGGCATTTCGCAGCGACACGAAACGCGTGCGCTTCGCCGCCTCCCCACCCTGCTGCTGCCAGAACTGGAAGGCCATCTTGAGCGCGATCTCGACGGCCGTCGAGCCGCTGTCGGAGTAGAAGACACGCGCGAGGCCGGGCGGCGCAAGCTCGACCAGGCGGCGGGCAAGCTCCACCGCAGGGGGATGAGACAGGCCGAGCATCGTGGTGTGGGCGACGCGGTCGAGCTGCTCCCTCACGGCGCCGTCGATCGTGGGGTGCCGGTGTCCGTGCACCGTGCACCACAGCGACGAGACGCCGTCGATGTAGCTCCGCCCGCCGGTGTCGAAGAGGTCGGTGCCCTCGGCGCGCTCGATGAAGAGCGGCGCCTCCTCCTCCCACCCGCGCTGCTGGGTGAACGGGTGCCAGAGGTGGCGGTGATCCTGTTCCGCAAGGTCCACGAAAGGGACGCTAACTATCGTGAGAGACGGAATGCCGCCCCTTCCCCTGCTCGTGTTCGTGGTCGGGACGGGCTCGCTCGGCGCCGAGATCGCCGCCGTGCGCCTGCTCGCTCCCTACTTCGGAGCCTCGACCGTCGTGTGGGCGAACACCATCGGCATCGTGCTCGTGGCTCTGACGGTCGGCTACTGGCTGGGCGGCCGGTTCGCCGATCGCCACCCGCACAAGCGCGGCCTCTGCCTGCTCACCCTGCTCGCCGCAACGCTCCTCGCGCTCGTGCCCTTCGCGGCCGATCCCCTGCTCGACCTGGCGGTGAACGCGCTCGACGAGATCTCGGCGGGGGCGTTCCTCGGCTCGCTCGTGGGCGTGTTGGCGCTGGTGGCCGTGCCGGTGCTCCTGCTGGGCGCCGTCACGCCGTGGGCGCTGCGCCTGGCCGTCGATCGCGTCGAGCAGGCCGGCACGGTGGCGGGGCGGCTGTACGCGCTCTCGACGGCGGGCAGCCTGGCCGGGACGCTGCTGTCGGCACTGGTGCTCATACCGCTCGTGGGCACGCGGCGCACGTTCCTCGTGTTTGCCTTCGCCATCGCGGCGGTGGCCGTGCTCGGCCTGCGGCCGACGCGCCGCTTTGCCCTGGCGCCCGCGGCGATGCTCGTGCTGATCGCGCTGCCGGTAGGCACGCTCAAGGGCAGCGAGAACGGCCGCGTGATCTATGAGACCGAGACGGAGTACCAGTACGCCCAGGTGGTCGAGCGCTCGGACGGCAGCCGCGCGCTGGAGCTGAACGAGGGTCAGGCTCAACACTCGATCTACAACCCCGACAGCGTGCTGACGGGCGACGTGTGGGACGGCCATCTGGTGCTGCCGTTCACGGTCCGCGACACCCCGCCGCGGCGGGTGGCCATCCTCGGCAACGCGGCGGGCACCACCTCGCGGGCCTACGAGGAGTTCTTCCCGGACACGCGCGTGGACGGCGTGGAGATCGACGCCGAGCTGTCCGAGATCGGCCGCCGCTACTTCGAGATGGACAACCCGAACCTGCACCTCTACCACGAGGACGCGCGGCCGTTCCTGCGCCGGGTCGACGCCCGGTACGACGTGATCTCCGTTGACGCCTACCGCCAGCCCTACATCCCCTTCTACCTGACCACGCGTGAGTTCTTCGAGACCGTGCGCGACCGGCTGGCGCCCGGCGGCGTGCTGATCGTGAACGCCGGGCATCCGGAAGGGCAGGACGACCTGGAGAAGGTGCTCACTGCGACGATTGCAGAGGTGTTCCCCAACCTGGCCCGGGACCCGATCGAGGCGACGAACACGCTGATCGTCGCCAGTGAGGCGCCAATTAGCCGTGACCGCCTGAACGGGGCAGCCGGCGCCCTTCCCGCGGAGCTGCGGGCGACGGCCACGGCGGCGGCTCGCCGCCTCGCGCCCCCGCTCGAGGGCGGCGACGTGTACACCGACGACCGCGCGCCGGTCGAGTGGCTGATCGACAAGTCGATCGTGGAGTACGCCTCGGGAGGCGAGTAGCGCCTCGGGCGCCACACTCGGCCTGCTCGCCGGCGGACTGGAATCATGAGCGAGATCTATGTGCACGGCTATCAGCCGCGAGAGAATGAACGCCTGCAGGATCAGGCGGGAACACTGGTCGACCTGCTGCACTCCGACACCGCCTATCCGCGCGGGAGCTCGGTACTGGAGGCTGGATGCGGGGTCGGCGCCCAGACGCTCACCCTGGCCCGCCGAAGCCCGAATGCTCGATTCACGTCGGTTGACGTATCCGCGGACTCGATCGCCGAAGCCAAGCGGAGGGCCGGCCGGGCTGGACTCACCAACGTGGAGTTCCGGCAGGGGGACATCTTCGACTTGCCCTTCAAGACGGAGTCCTTCGACCACGTGTTCGTCTGCTTCGTGCTGGAGCACCTCTCGCGGCCCGTTGAGGCCCTGGCAGTTCTCAACAGGCTGATCAGGCCCGGCGGCACCGTCACCGTTATCGAGGGCGATCACGGCTCGACCTACTTCTATCCAGACAGCGCCGCCGCTCATGCGGCGATCCAGTGCCAAGTCGAGCTGCAGGGTGAGGCTGGCGGAAACGCACTGATCGGCCGTCAGCTCTACCCCCTGATGGTCGAGGCAGGTCTCGACGCGGTCCGCGTCTCCCCCCGGATGGTGTACGTGGATTCGAGCCGACCCGACCTGGTGGATGGCTTCACCAGGAAGACGTTCACCGCGATGATCGAGGGCGTTCGCAAGGCCGCGATTGCGGCGGGCCTCATCGAGCCGTCGAGCTTCGACGCGGGCGTCCGGGATCTGCACCGAACGACCGAGGCGGACGGCGTGTTCTGCTACACGTTCTTCAAGGGGGTGGGGGAGAAGACGGGCGCGCACTCCTGACTGCGAATCGATGGCCGCGAGTACAGTCGAGGCAGTGACGTCGCCCGCCGACAAGGTGAGCGCATTCCGCGCGCTGCACGTGGCCGGTCGTCCTCTGCTGATGGCCAATCCGTGGGATGCGGGAACGGCCAGGCTGTTGGCCTCTCTGGGTTTTCAGGCGTTGGCCACCACGAGCAGCGGGCACGCGGCGACACTCGGTCGTCTCGACGGCGCGGTCACCCGAGAGGAGGCGCTCGCTCACGCGGCGTCGATGGTCGCAGCGGTGGACGTCCCCGTGTCGGCGGACCTGGAGAACGGCTTTGCCGACGACCCTGACTCCGTGTTCGGCACCGTCACCGACGCCGCCGCGCTCGGGTTGGCCGGCTGCTCGATCGAGGACTTCACGGGGGATTCGGATGCGCCGATCTATGGCATGGAGCTGGCCGCCGAGCGCGTGGCCGCCGCCGCCCGCGCGGCGCATGCCGGCCCGGGGCTGGTGCTCACTGCCCGGGCGGAGAACTTCGTGCACGGGATTCCTGATCTGGCCGACACGATCGCGCGGCTACAGGCCTACCAAGAGGCGGGCGCCGACGTTCTCTTCGCGCCCGGGCTGACCAGCCTCGACGACATCCGCCGCGTGGTCGCCTCAGTCGACCGCCCCGTCAACGTGCTCGTCCGTCCCGGCCTTGCCGCCGTGGGCGAGCTGGCGCACGCGGGCGTGGCCCGCATCTCGGTCGGTGGCGCCTTCAACCGGGTGACGCTTGACGCGTTGACCCGGGCCGGTCGCGAGCTGCTTGACCAGGGAACCTACGAGTTCATGGACCTCGCCGCTCGGGGCGGCGAACAGGCGGCCCTTACATTCGGCGCCCGCTGAGCGTTCGCCGCGACGGGACGACCACCGGCCGAAGCTCATCGGTCCCGCACGTGACCCTGCAGTGCTTCTGCCGCGCGGTCCGCGTCGTCGTCGGTGTTGTTGACGTGGAAGGAGAAGCGCAGCCGGCCGGCTCCGATGCTTCTGCGCAGCCGCAGAGCTGCAACGGTGCGAGTTCAGCGCGGCGGCGCGCAGTCCCCCGAGCGGCCCGGGGGCCCGAAACGCGGGAGGTGTCCGGCGAGCGCCAGGCGCCGGAGGAGCTCGAGGAGCCGCCCGCGCTCCGCCGGATCGAGCGGGGCCAGCACCTGGTCCTCCACCTTCTTCGCAGCTCTGCGGCCACGGGTGAGCTGGCTGCGCCCCTGCGCGGTCAGGTGCACGGTGTAGGCCCGACGGTCGTCGGGATTGCGGCGCCGCTCGGCGAGCCCCTCGCGTTCGAGGTCGTCGATCACGGCAACCATCGTGCTCGGGTCTATGTGAAGCACCTCGCCGAGGGCCTGTTGAGAGCGCCCATCCTCGGCGTCGAGGAGGTTGAGGAGCGCCAAGTGCCGGGGGTGTAGGCCGAGCGGCTCGAGTGCCTCGTGGAAGAGCTGCATGGACGCAAAGCCGAGCTTGCTCATCAGCAGGACCGGCTTGTCGGCCAGATGGGCAGGGACTCCGCCTGCCGTCCGGACTCCGGTGGAGCCTTCCGCGGCCCCGCCCTCCGCTGATCCCGCAGTTGCCATCCCGGGTAGGCAGCATAAACCACTGGCTTCACAAACCGTACGTTTGACGAAACGTTTGCATCGCAAAGGATCTGCTAGGGTCCGCCACTCGAAAACGAACGAAGCGGAGTCGGGTATGGCGCAGGCAACACACGGGATAGAGGTCGAGGGCCTCGTGCGCGAGTTCAAGAAGGGCCCGCGCGCCGTTGACGGGGTAGACCTCGTGGTCGCGCCCGGCGAGATCTACGGCTTCCTCGGCCCGAACGGGGCGGGCAAGTCGACGACCGTGCTCATGCTCACCACCCTGCTGCCGCCCACGGCAGGCAGCGCACGCGTGGCCGGATACGACATCGTCCAGGAGGGCGCCAAGGTGCGTGGCTCGATCGGCGCGGCGCTCCAGGAGGCCGCCCTCGACCCATTCCTCACCGGGCGGGAGCACATGCGCCTTCAGACCTCCCTTCACGGACTTCCGAAGGTCGAGCGACGCAGTCGAGGGGACGAGCTGCTCGAGCGCGTTGGCCTGACGCAGGCGGCCGACCGCAAGGTCGGGGGCTACTCCGGAGGCATGAAGCGGCGGCTCGACCTGGCGCTCGCCCTCGTGCACAGTCCGACGATCCTCTTCCTCGACGAGCCGACCACCGGCCTCGATCCGCAGAGTCGCAGCGCCCTGTGGGACGAGGTCGGGCGCCTCGCCCGCGAGGACGGGGTGACGGTCTTCCTCACCACGCAATACCTCGAGGAGGCCGATGTGCTGGCGGACCGGGTGGGCATCATCGACAGCGGGCGGCTCGTGGCCGAAGGCACGCCCAACGAGCTGAAGGCCCAGATCGGCCGCCCGAGCGTCGAGGCCCACCCTGCCGCGGCCACCGACCTCGAGCGGCTCGCCGGTGTGCTCGAGCGCTTCGGCTCCCCCACCGAGGCCGCAGCCGGCGCGGCGGCGGTGCGCCTTGCCGGCGGCGCGGCGGACCTGGCCGACGTGGTGCGCGCGCTGGACTCCGAGGGCGTTCGGGTAACCAACCTCCAACTCAACGCGCCCACCCTCGACGACGTCTTCCTGGCGAAGACCGGCCACTCGCTCGAGGGCGAGTCCCAAGCCGACGCCGGGGTGGGGGAGCCCGTGGCGGCGTGAGCCCCACGCTTCGCACCCAGGTCGGCACGCTCGCGTGGCGATCGATCAAGCGCACACTGCGCCAGCCGGCGCTACTGGTGCCGTCCTTCCTGTTCCCGCTCATCCTGCTGGCCGTTAACGCCGGCGGACTCGACGCCGCCACCAACATCCCCGGATTTCCGACCGACTCCTACCTCGACTTCGCGCTGGCCATCGCGTTTATCCAGGGGGCGTTGTTCGCGGTCTCGAACGCCGGTACCGACGTCGCCCGCGACGTCCAGACGGGCTTCATGAGCCGGCTCTCGCTCACGCCGGTCAGGGGCGCTCCCCTGCTCGCCGGCCAGCTCGCCGGCCCCACCGCGCTCGGCCTGCTGCAGGCACTCGTGTTCCTCGGCGTCGGGCTCATCGCCGGCGCGCGGCTCGAGTCGGGCCTCGGGGGCGTCTTCGTCCTGCTCGGGCTGGCGGTGCTGATAGCAATGGCCTTCTCCACCCTCGGGGCCTTCATTGCCCTGCGGACGGGGTCGGGAGAGGCCGTGCAGGGCTTCTTCCCGCTGCTCTTCGTGCTGCTCTTCCTGTCCTCGATGAGCCTGCCGCGGGATCTCATCGAGATCGACTGGTTTCGGACGGTGGCCACCTACAACCCCGTCTCCTACCTGATCGAGGCCATGCGCTCGCTGTTCATCGTCGGTTGGGACGGCGAGGCGCTTGCCCTCGGGTTCGGCCTGGCACTCGTGATCTTCGTCGTCGCGCTGATGCTGGCCGCTGCGGCCCTGCGGACGAGGCTGGTGCGCACATGAGCCCCACTCGCCCCGCTTCGAGCTTCACCGCGGTGGCGCTCGCCGTGGCCTCGCGGGCGCTCCATCACGCCTTGACCCGGCCCGAGCTCCTGATCCCGTCCCTGATCTTCCCGCTCTTCTTCCTGGTTGCCTTCGCCGGCGGCCTCTCGACGATCTCGGACGTGCCGGGATTCGACTTCCCGAGCGGCTACACGGCCTTCCAGTACGTGTTCGTGTTCCTCCAGTCCTCGGCGTTCGGCGGGGTGTTCGTCGGCTTCAGTGTGGCCGCCGATTTCGAGAGCGGCTTCGGCCGCCGCCTGATGCTGGCGGCGCCGCGCCGGAGCGCGATCGTCGCGGGCTACTCCCTGGCGGCCCTCGGCCGCTGGATGTTGACCGCGACGGTCGTGACAGTGGCGGCGCTGCTGGCCGGCATGCAGGTCGACGGCAGCGCCGCGCAACTGATCGGGTTGATCGGTCTGGGCCTGCTCGTGAACATCGCCGCCTGCCTCTGGGCCACCGGACTGGCGCTGCGCTTCCGCTCGATTCAAGCGGGACCACTGATGCAGATGCCCATCTTCGTGTCGCTGTTCCTCGCGCCGGTCTACGTGCCGCTCGACCTGCTCCAGGGTTGGATCAAGACCGTGGCCGAATACAACCCGGTCACGCTCCTCCTCGAGGCAGGCCGCGGCTTCATCTCCGGTGAGCCGACCAACGTAGCCTTCGCCTTCGCAACGGCCGCCCTGATGGCCCTACTGCTCGCGACATGGGGAGTGCGAAGCATGCGAAGGGCCGAAGCGGCGGGAGCCTGAGGGCGGCATAGAAGACGCCGGCGGTAGAACGACGAACGCCCGGAGCTGTGAGGCCCCGGGCGTCCCTTAGCTACGTCGATAATCCGAAAAGCGAGCCAATCAGGGACGCAGGCTCGAAGGCTTGGTGGGCCAAGCCAAGAGCCGAGGACGCCGAGTGGCGAAGCTTTGCAGGGTTATTGAATCTGGCGGGTGTTGACTTCCTTGGGATTAGGAGTGTCGTCCTTGACCCGGTCGAAGTTGTAGAACTGGCCGGGACCCGCTCCCTTCACGCCGAACCCGAACCCGGCGCGCTTCAGCTGCTTGACCCCCGTTTCGATGTTCTCGAAGCCGAACCTCATGTAGACGCGGTCGTTGCCGAGCAGGCCCAGTGACTGCCGGGCGAGCGCACGATGCACTGCCTCGGAGCCCATGAACTCCGCGGCGGCCCGCGCAAGCGGCCCGTTGCCCGCGGCACCGAACGTGGTGGTCGCGATCAGGTAGGCGTTGATGAAGATCTGATCGCCGGCGATCAAGGTCTTGAGGAGGTTCGTCTTGCTCGAGAACACCTTGTCCGGAACCCAGATCCTCTTGGTGGCCTGCCGCCCGCCGTTGTTGCGCAGGCCGACGAAGTGGATCAACTCCTCGCGGGCTGCCGAGGCAATGTTCTGCCGGGTGATCGGGTCGAGGTCGACCTTCTTCAGGGCGACCGTGTTCACGATCGTGGCGACAACCTCCACCGTGGCAGCGACGTTGAGGATGGTCTGCGGGTCGTTGAAGGCGACCGAGGTGTCGAGCCTCGAGGCCGTCGCCGACTGCGCACCGGCGATCTGCGGCAGGCTCAAGAGCCCCATGCTGCCGATCGCGCCGGCGGCGCCGGCGACAAACTTGCGGCGTGTGGCGGCGGACTTGTCCGCGTGCTCCCTGTCGATCGCCTCGTAGGCGAGATTCAACGCATCACTCACGTGCTTCTCCTCGTTCGGGGATTCCCTCTAGTCAACCTTCGTCCGACGCTGACCGCCGGATCACAGTCCGAGCAGAATCATCGCCTTGCTCACCAAGCCAGTTGGCCAGTGGCAGGCTATTACCCGCCTCGGCGAGATCTCTCACCTCGCAACGGTTGAGTCCCACCACGGGACACCCGCCCAGGAGCTCCACCGAGCGCCGATTCGAGAGCTCGCCGGGCGAGGGGCGAGCCGGCCACGGCGTCATCACCACGCCGGCCGGCCGCAGGTGCGCCGCTCGGGCGGCCTCGATGGTGAGCAGCGTATGGGAGATCGTGCCGACTCCCGGTCGGGCGACGATCACGATCGGCAGCCCGAGCCCCGCGGCGAGGTCACGCACGAGATGGCGGTCGGTGAGCGGGACCATCAGGCCGCCGACGCCCTCGCACACGAGCGCGTCGGCGCCTGCCGCCGCCGCCGAGGCGAGCGCGTGGAGGCGCGTGAAGTCGATCTGCGTGCCGGCCAGCTCCGCGGCGTGATGAGGCGAGACCGGCGGTCCGAACCGGTAGGGCGCGACGTCCTCCGGGGACTGTCCCGAGCTCGCTACCGAGGCCAGGAGCACATGGTCGTACGGCCACGCCCCCTGTTGCTCATCGAGCCCTGTCACCGCGGGCTTGAACGCCGCGACGCGCTCCGACCGAGCCGCGAGCGCGGCACAGATCGCGGCGGCGACGACCGTCTTGCCGACTCCGGTGTCGGTGCCGGTCACGAAGAGGCCACGTGCGCCGTGCCCCGTGCCCACAGGGGAGGTCAGGCGGTCAGGCGGCTTCGGCCAGGTCGTCGTAGAACCGCGGCGCCCGAGCGGGGACGTGTGCGATGGCCGGCCGGGCGGCGGCTGCCAGTGTGCGCGCGGCGGCGCGCAGCTCGGCCTTGGTGTGCGAGGCCATCACCGCCAGGCGCAACCGCGATGTGCCCTCGGCCACGGTGGGTGGCCTGATGGCCTGGGCAAAGACTCCGGCCCCCAGAGCCTCGTCACAAGCGGCGGTCGCGGCCCGCGCATCACCGATGACGAGCGGAACGATCTGCGTCTCCGAGCCGCCCGTGTCGATGCCCTCGACGGTCAGTGCCTCGCGCAACACGCGGCCGTTGCGCTGCAGCTTGTCGACCCGGTCGGGCTGCTCGATCAGAAGCGCCAGTGCCGCCATGGCGCCGGCCGCCGCGGGAGGGGGAAGACCCGTCGAGAAGATCAGCGTGCGCGCCGTGTTGACGAGGTAGCGCGCCATCTGGGCGTCGCAGCACGCGAAGGCGCCGTAGGAGCCGAGGGCCTTGCCGAGCGTGCCCACTACCACGTCGACCTCTCCCTCCAGCCCCGCCGCCGCCACGGTGCCGCGCCCGCCGGGGCCGATGGCTCCGGTCGCGTGCGCCTCGTCGACCATGACGCGTGCGTCATGGCGACCGGCCAGCTCGACGATCTTCTCGAGCGGCGCAACGTCGCCGTCCATCGAGAACACGCCGTCGGTGACGATCAAGCTGCCGCGGCCCTCGGCCTCGCGCAGCCCCCACTCGAGGTGCTCCATGTCGCGGTGGTCGTACACGAAGGTGCGCGCCCGCGAAAGGCGGCAACCGTCGACGATGCTCGCGTGGTTGAGCTCGTCGGAGAAGACGACGTCCCCCTCCTGCGCGAGCGCCGCCACTATTCCCGCGTTGGCGAGGTACCCCGAGCCGAAGAGCAGGCAGGCCTCAGACCGCTTGAAGTCGGCCAGCGCCTCCTCGAGGCGCCGGTGCACGGTCATGTTCCCCGACACGAGCCTCGACGCGCCGGCTCCGCAGCCCCAGCGCATTGCCGCGTCGGCGGCGGCCTCGCGCACGCGCGGGTGGTCGGCCAGACCCAGGTAGTTGTTCGAGCAGAGCAGCAGGACCGGGCGGCCGTCGAGGAGCACCCGCGGGCCCTGGGGTCCGGACACGAGCCGCATGCGGCGGTACAGCCCGCGATCGCGGAGGTCCTCGAGCCGCTCCTGGAGGTCGCTCACCCCCGGCTGCCTCCCGCAGCGGCCGCCGGCTCGGGCTCCACCTGCACGATCCGCGGCATGCCCACGTTGGGCGCACCGTCGGGTCGGGCCGGCATCGCCGCCTTCTTGCGGTGGCGAAGCTGGCGCGAGGGATCCCACAGCGGCGCCTCGTCGCGCCGGTCGATCAGCCGATCGAGGGGAGTCTCCGGCGTTGAGCCCTCGAGCCAGCCCGAGCGGTTGTCGGGGCGTGGGCGGGCGCCGTTGTCGTCCTGCCGGGCGGTGTTCAGCCCGAGCTCCTCGAACATGCGCCGGTCGTCTTCGGGCTCGGAGCCGAGCGTGGTCAGGAAGTTGCCCATCATCACGCCGTTGATGCCGGCCCTGACCGCCAGGGAATGAAGCTCTCCGAGGTTCTCCACGCGCCCCCCGCAGAGGCGGAACAGCGCGGCCGGCAGGATCAACCTGAAGATGGCGATCCACTTGACGGCCTCCCAGGGATCCATGAACTCCCGGTCGCCGAACTTGGTGCCAGGCCGCGGGTTCAGCATGTTGATCGGCACGCTCGTGGGGTCGATCTCCGCGAGCTGGAAGGCCATCTCCACCCGTTGCTTGCGGGACTCCCCCAGGTTGAGGATGCCGCCGACGCACGTCTCGAGCCCGGCCTCCTTGACAGCCGCGATCGTGCGCAGGCGCCCTTCGTAGCGCACCGTGGTGGCCACCTCGTCGTAGTAGCTCTCGGCCGTCTCGACGTTGTGGTGCACGCGCTGGATGCCGGCTTCGCGAAGCTGCGTGGCGCGCTCGACCGACATGTGGCCGACCGACGCGCAGCGCTTCAGCGACGTCTGCTCAGCCACGAGCCGTGCGCCCTCGAGGATGTTCGCGAAGTCCCGCTTCGACAGGCCCTGGCCCTGGGTGACCATGCAGAAGCGGTGCGCCCCCGCGGCCTCCGCGGCGCGTGCGTGCTCGAGGATCTGCTCCGGTGACATCATCGCGTGCATCGGAGTGTCCGCCTCGGCGTAGCGGGATTGCGCGCAGAAGCCGCAGTCCTCGGCGCAGCCGCCCGACTTGGCGTTGACGAGCGAGCACATGTCGGTCGAGTCCTCGAAGCGCTCGACGCGCGCCTGCCAGGCACGCTCGATCAGAGCCTCGATCTCGGCGTGATCCTCGACCTCGCCTAGCGCGAGGGCTTCCTCATAGGTGATGAGCGACGGCACCCCGCTTGACTCCCCCTGCGGTCGGGTGCGCGGGAAGGTAGGGGGCGGGTCGGACGGCTGGGCTACCGCCCCTTCCACTCGGGCGTGCGCTTCTCTCCGAACGCCCGGATGCCCTCCTGGAAGTCCTCGGTGCGAAAGCAGGATTCGCGCAGCTCGATGAGCTCACTCTCGAGGTCGGGGGGCAGCTCGGAGGCGGCACCGCGCAGGGCCCTGATCACGCGCTTGTTGCCGGCGAGGGACAGCGGTGCTCCGGCGGCGATCTCCGTCGCCATCAGCAGCGCGGCATCGCCGAGGGCGCCCAGCTCGACCACGCGGTTCACGAGGCCCATCTCCGCGGCGCGGTCGGCGTCGACGTTGCGCGCGGTGAAGAAGAGCTCGTTGGTGTGCGCCACGCCGCAGGTGTCGATGAAGCGCCGCAGGCCGGTGTGCGAGTACACGAGGCCGATCCTGGCGGGGGGCATGCCGAGCTTCGCGGTCCGCGCGGCGATGCGGATGTCGCAGGTGATCGCCAGCTCCAGCCCGCCGCCGATGGCGTGCCCGTTGATCTGGGCTATCACCGGATAGGGGTAGGCGTCCAGCGCCTCGATGGCGGCGTGGAAGGGATGGGCGACGAGCTTCTCGGCAGCGTCGGCGAAGGCCTCGGGATCGTCGAAGGCCCCGATGTCGTAACCCGCGGAGAAGACCGGGCCGTCACCGGTGAGGATCAGGCAGCGGGCTTCGAGGGTCGCGACCACCTCGGCGAGCGCGTCGAGGATCTCGTGGTCGAGCGCCCCGCGCTTGGCCGGGTTCGCGATCCGCAGCCGCGCGACGTGGGGCGCCGGTTCGTCCAGCAGCAGCTTGCCCGAGGCCAGCTCGCGCGCGGGCGCGCTACTCAAGGACGACCAGCGTCTCGCCCTCCGACACCGACTGGCCCTCGGAGCACCTGATCTCCTTGACGGTGCCCTCGTCCTCGGCCTCGACGGGCATCTCCATCTTCATCGACTCCAGGATCGCGACCGTGTCGCCCTCGGCGATCTGCTGGCCGACCTCGCACTCGATCTTCCACACGGTGCCGGTGATGTGGGCTTCGACGTCTGGCAAGGGCTCGCTCCTCGGGGTTGGACGACTCACCCGGGACGATAACCCCGGCGCCGGGCGCGACCGTCCGCAACTCCGGCCTGCGCTGCGGTCTGATGGAGGTATGCGCCGCATACCGGGGGTGCGATGCCGTACGGCACCAGTAGTGCTTGCCGTTGGTCTGCTGGTGCTGGGCTTCGCGAGCGAGAGCCCGGCCTCGATCGCCGGCTTCACCGGCGACGGACCACTCGAAGTCACGGCTCTTCCCCTGGAGCGAAACGGCATCAGGATCAGCTCGGTGAAGGAGGGGCGCAGCCTGGAGGTGCGAGACGAGGCGGGGGTCGTGCCTGGTGGCGGCTGTCGCGCGGTCTCGCCCACCGTGGTCACCTGTCTGTATCGCTCGAGCGTCGTGGTCTCTACGGGGGACGAGGACGACCACGTCTCGGACAGCACGGGCACCGATATCACCGTCAGGGGCGGCGCCGGTAACGACTTCGTGCAGACGGAGGCCTCGAACTCTGCCGTTCGCATCTTCGGTGAAGACGGCCAAGATCAGCTGATCGGTGACGGGATCATCGAGGGAGGAAACGGCGACGACGACTTGAGAAGCTATGGCGGCGCGCGGTTGCGCGGCGGCGAGGGTGCCGATGTACTTCGGGGAGGCATGCGCGAGGATGGCGGTTGCCTCGAGGTGGTGTCCTACTGCCGAGACGACTTCCTCGACGGCGGCCCCGGCCCCGACGTTCTGAGCGGCGGCGGAGGGGCCAGGGACATCGCGAACTACACCGATCGCCGGCAACCGGTCGAGGCGGATATCGACGGAGACGCCGACGATGGGGAGCCGGGTGAGGGCGATCTCATCGCCTCTGACGTGGAGGGGATCTGGTCCGGGTCGGGCGACGACCGGCTCACCGGCAGCGCCGCCTCAAACAGCCTGGTCGGCGGCGGGGGCGCGGACGTTCTCGTCGGACTGGCAGGAGACGACGTGATCGGGAAAGGACCGTCGAACGCAAGCGTGATCAAGCCCGCCGCCGAGGACGGAGCCGACGAGATCGACGGCGGAGATGGTGACGATGATCTCTCCGGAGGATCGGGCGTCGATCGTCTCAGGGGTGGGGCCGGCGACGATTACCTGGAGGTCGCGCACTTCGACGACCCGGACGCCATGGAGCCGGCGGATGGCGGCGAGGGGTCGGACACCGTGGACTACTCCGCCCGTCAGGCGCCGCTTCTCATCGATCTGACGCGCGAGCAGGGTCCGGAGCATCCGAGCTCCGTCGAGAACGTCATTGGCGGGCAAGGCAACGACACGCTGATCGGAGGCGACGGAGCGAACGCGTTCAACGGCAGAGCGGGCGTCGACCATCTGGTTGGAGGTGACGGGGATGATCGACTACTCGGCGAGGAAGGCGCGGACGTCGTCGACGGTGGTGGTGGAGCGGACGAGGTAGACGGCGGGTCCGGTGACGGACCGTTCACCTACAGGGACGACTCAGCGGGAGACACGCTTGACGGAGGCCCCGGCGACGACCGCTTGAACGGAGGCTCCCAAACGCGAAATATCTACTGCGACAAGAGCTATTGCCCCGACTACACCAAAGACGGAACAGACCTGATCAGGGGAGGCGACGGGCAGGACACGGTGACGTACGACCGTCGCCGCAGAGGCGTCGTCGTCGATCTGACCGTCGGCAGCGGCGGAGAGCCACGAGAGAACGACCGGCTCGAAGCAATCGAGAACGCCAGCGGCGGGGAGAGCACGGACCTGTTGCGCGGCGACGATGGTCCCAACGTGCTCATGGGCGACGGCGGCAGCGACACCCTCGAGGGAGCCGGCGGGGATGACTATCTCGGCGGGGGTCCGGCGGCGGGGGACGTCGTGAGCTACGGCTCTTACACCGACCCCGTGGTGGCAAGTCTCGACGGAGAGCCGAACGACGGCGGGCCGGGTGAGCGCGACACGATCGAGACCGACGTCGAAGGCCTGGTAGGCGGTTCCGGGGACGACGCGCTCGTCGGGGACGAGAGGGCGAACACGCTTGACGGAGGCGCGGGCTCCGACCTTCTCGCGGGCGGAGACGGGGAGGACACGGTGACCTACCGCTCGCGCCCTGACCGGGTCGTCGCGGATCTCGACGGCGTGGGGGACGACGGAGCGGTGGGTGAGGCCGACACCGTAGGCGCCGATGTCGAGAACCTGACCGGGGGTAGAGGCGATGATCGCCTGTCTGGCAGCGGGGGGCCGAACAAGCTGCGCGGCGGAGGCGGCGAGGATCAGCTCGCCGGCGGCGGTGGGATGGACCGTCTCGAGGGTAAGGATGGTCGGGATCGAGCCGACGGTGGCGAGGGCGGCGACATCGTGTTCGGCAATCGGGGCGCGGACCGCCTGCTCGGGTCAGCCGGTTCGGACACGCTCGACGGTGGTGCCGAGAACGATCGCCTCATGGGCGGTCAGGGCGCCGACATTCTGGACGGGCGCTTGGGAAGCGACGGCCTCTGGGGCGGATCGGGCGCGGACAGCATGCAGGGGGACTCCGGCCGCGATCGGTACTTCGGCGGCGGGGGGCAAGACCTGCTGGTCACCAGGAACTTCGTACGTGACGTGGGAGACTGCGGCGGCGGCTTCGACTCGCTCTTCGCCGACCGTTCCGACCGGCTCACGGCGTGCGAGCGAGTGAGCTTCACGGCTCCACCGACGAGCCCGCCCTAGTGCCTGCGTAACGTCGCCGGGCCGCGGTACGTCGTAGCCTTGCCGCCCCCGTGATCCTCGCCATCGACCAGGGCACCACCGGCACCACCTGCATGGTGTTCGACGAGCGCGGTGCCGTGGCCGGGCGCGCCTACCGCGAGTTCACCCAGCACTTCCCGCGGCCGGGCTGGGTGGAGCACGACGCCGCCGAGATCTGGGACGTGACGCGCGCCGTCGGCCACGACGCCCTGGCCGACGCCGGCATCGCGGGCATCGATCTCCAGGCCATCGGCATCACGAACCAGCGCGAGACGGCGGTCGCGTGGGACCGCTCGAGCGGCGAGCCGCTCTGCCCCGCGATCGTCTGGCAGGACCGCCGCACCGCCGGGCGCTGCGACGAGCTGCGCGCCGCCGGACACGAGCAGCTCGTTCGCGAGCGCACCGGCCTCGTGATCGACTCCTACTTCTCGGGCACGAAGCTCGAGTGGATGATCGCAAACGGGGTCGACCCGACCCGGGCCGCGTTCGGCACCGTCGACTCGTGGCTTCTCCACAAGCTGACTGGCCGCCACGCGACCGACTACTCGAACGCAAGCCGCACGATGCTCTTCGACATCCGGCGGCTGGCCTGGGACGAGGAGCTGTGCGAGCTCCTGAACGTCCCGATCGACACGCTGCCGGAGCCGCTGCCGAGCGCGCATGTGTACGGCGAGACGACCGAGTTCGGTGGACGGGTGCCCGTGGCCGGCGTGGCGGGGGACCAGCAGGCGGCGCTCTACGGGCAGGGCTGCCACGAGCCGGGCCTCGGCAAGAACACCTACGGCACGGGCAGCTTCTTCCTCCAGAACGCCGGGCCCGGCGCGCCGAGCGTGCACGAGGGCCTCGTGACCACGGTGGCGTGGGGTATCGAGGACCGAGTCGACTACGCGCTCGAGGCCAGCATCTTCGTGACCGGCGCCGCCGTGCAATGGCTGCGCGACGGTCTGGGGTTGATCGAAACGGCGGCGGAGACCGAGCAGCTGGCCGCGTCGCTCGAATCGAACGACGGCGTGTACTTCGTGCCCGCCCTCACCGGACTCGGGTCACCTCACTGGGACCCTTACGCGCGCGGCACGATCCTCGGACTGACGCGTGGCAGCGGGCGGGCGCACCTGGCGCGAGCGGCCCTGGAGGGCATCGCCCACCAGTCGGCCGACGCGGTGCGGGCCGCCGGGGCGGCCTCCGGCGTCGCGCTGGAAGAGCTGAAGGCCGACGGCGGTGCGACCGCCAATCGCTGGCTCATGCAGTTCCAGGCCGACCTGCTGCAGGTGCCCGTCGTCGTGCCCGCCGTCCCCGAGACCACTGCGTTGGGGGCGGCCTACCTCGCGGGCGTGGCCGTGGGCTCATGGAGCGAGGCGGACACCCGCGCGATGTGGCGCGAGGCGGCGCGCTATGAGCCCCTCATGCCGGCCGAACGGAGCGCCGCGCTGACGGCCGACTGGGGCCGCGCGCTCGGGCGTTCGCGCGGGTGGGCGCGGGTGGACGCAGGCGCGTAACCTAGCCGTCGCCGATGGGTAACAAGCCAGCGTTGAAGCCTCAGGTCTACAAGGATCCGCGGCCCGCCGAGCACTTCCGACGCTTCCACGAGCGGGTGCGCCGCGGGCGTCCGGACTGGATGTACGAGGTCGTGCGGCTGGTGCTGACGCCCTACCTGCTGGTGTTCTTCCGCACGCGCGCGATCAACACCGACAAGGTCCCCTCACACGGCCCGGCGATCGTCGCTCCGAATCACTTCTCGTTCCTCGACCACTTCTTCGTGTCCGTGTACCTGCGAAGGAAGGTCCAGTTCATGGCCAAGTCGCAGCTCTTCAAGCCGCCGCTCCAGTTCATCTACACCCACGGAGGGGTCTTCCCGATCCGGCGTGGCCAGCGCGACGAGGAGGCCTTCAAGACCGCTCACGCGGTTCTCGCGCGCGGGGGCATCGTGGTGATGTACTGCGAGGGCGGCCGCTCGCGCACCGGCGACCTGGGCGAGGCCAAGCCGGGCATCGGGCGCCTGGCGCTCGAGTCGGGCGTCCCGGTGGTGCCGGCGGCGATCGCCGGCTCCGCGGGGGTGCGCAACTGGAAGCGGCTGCGCTTTCCGAAGGTCACCGTCCAGTACGACGACCCGATTCGCTTCGAGCGGGCCGAGGAGCCGACACGCGACCAGTCGCAGGCGGCCTCCGAGATCATCTTTGATCGCATCAAGAAGCAGTACTACGGCCTGCGCCAGGAAGGCCGGTCGCGTGCGGTGAGGGCGGCGCGGGCCGCGCGGGCGGCCAGGCGCGCCGCCGAGTCGGCGGGCCGCCGGCATGCCACGCAGTAGTAGGCGGCGCTCAGGCCAACAGCCGGCGCACCACTTCGCGGTCCCGCTCGTGGGTCAGGAGGTCGGCCGCTCCTTCGACGGGGACCCAGCGCAGCTCGTCGACCTCGCGGTTGGGACAGAAGGTGCCGTCCTCGACGGCCATCTCCCAGTAGTGAACGGTCTTCGGCCGGCCCTTGGGATCGACGTACTCCACGACTCCCAGCGGCCGTCCCAGGCGGCAGCGAAAGCCGGTCTCCTCCTCGACCTCCCTGAGAGCGGCCTGCTCCTCGGTCTCGCCGGGGTCGAGCTTGCCCTTGGGAAGCGACCAGTCGCTGTACTTCGGCCGGTGCACGATGGCGATCTCCACGGCCTCCGCGTCACCTTGGAGGACGAGTCCGCCCGCCGCGCGCACCAGACCGGGCGGCCGCGTGCTCGCCTTAGCCATACACCGGTTCGAGGCTGCGCCAGGCCCTCATGTCGTGACCGACGATGATCACGGCGTCGGGCGTCTGCTCGCGGTAGAGCTGGATCTCGCGCAGGGAGCGGCGGAAGAGGTGGTCGTCCTCCGTTCGTGCCGGCAGGTGCCCCGTCTCGAGCGTGCGCCGGGTGTAGGCGGCGTCACCGGCGATCAGCACCTCTCCGCCGGAGGTCCGGGCCACCACCGAGAGGTGGCCGTGGGTATGACCGGGGGTGGACACCATCCGCACGCTGCCGTCGCCGAACAGATCGAGCGAGCGTCCGAAGCTCGCGAACGAATCGGCGTGCTCGGACTCGAAGTCCACGGTGCGGTACTCGAAGCCATGGTCGAACTGCGACTGCACGTAGCCGTGCAGTGCCGCACGCTGCGCCGTGGCCGCGGCCCACTCCCGACGGTCGAAGACGAAGGTGGCGTCGGGAAAGTCCGACATCGCGCTCGCGTGGTCGAGGTGGAGGTGGGTCATGACCACCACCCGCACCGACGCCGGGTCGAGGCCGCGGGCTCGGAGCTGAGCGGTCACGGCCTGGGCGGCCTCGGTCTTCACCTCCTTCATGATCAGCTTCCCCAGCCGCCCGAGGTTCTGCGCCGGATCGATGGCCACCGAGGGGTGGAGGCCCGTGTCGATCAGCACCGGTCCGGCGCCCGGGTGCTCGAGCACGAAGGCCACGATCGGCACCTGCACCCACTGATCCCGCGGCACCCTCACGCCCAGCGCCTTGAGCGTGGCTCCGCGGCCCTCGACGCGGTGCCAGTAGGCCGGCGGTCCGATCGAGGTCCCGCTGAGCAGAGGGTGGACCCTCACCGTCGCGTCGCGGCGGCCGCCGGCCAGGGGCAGCTCGGCGGGCTGGGGGTCTGCGACGGTGGCCATGAGCGGCGACGATAACGACGCCCACCCGGTCCGAGGCCAACGCCGACCCGTCACGCCCGCCGGTAACCTGCCGCGCCCATGCCTTCCCGCATCTTCGCCCCGGGGCTGCTCGACGGCCAGGTGATCGTGGTCACGGGCGGGGGCTCGGGGCTCGGCCGGGCCACGGCACTCGAATTGGCGGCCTGCGGCGCCCACGTTGTGGTGGGGGGACGGCGTCAGGAGCCACTCGACGAGACGGCGCGGATGTGCGAGGGCGGGCGCGCCGAGGCTGTCGTCTGCGACATCCGCGAGGAGGACCAGGTCGACTCGCTTATCGACGGAGTGCTCGAGCGTCACGGCAAGATCGACATGCTCGTGAACAACGCGGGCGGGCAGTACATGACCCCCGCGGAGGCGATCACGCCCAAGGGCTTCCGGACCGTGGTGCGACTGAACCTCGAGGGCACGTGGCTGATGACCCACGCCGTGGCCACGAAGGCCATGATCCCGGGCGGCGGCGGGAAGATCGTGAACGTGACGCTGTCCCCGCACCAGGGGCTGCCCGGCATGGCCCACTCCTCGGCGGCGCGGGCGGCGGTCGAGAACTTGACCCGCGTTCTGTCGATCGAATGGGCCCGCTACAACATCCGTCTCACCGCCTTGGCCGCCGGGCACTTCGCCACCGAGGCGATCAAGAAGTACCCGCAGCCCGTCTTCGAGGGGGTGGCCCGCACGGTGCCCATGCAGCGGCTCGGCGAGCCGGACGAGCACGCTTGGCTCGTGGCCTACCTGGCCTCACCGGCCGGCGACTACCACTCGGGCTCCGTGCTCACCGTCGACGGCGCCCGGGACAACTGGCTCGGACCGTGGCCGCCCGAGGCCCTCACCGATGCGGGCGGCGATCCGCTGACCGAGGAGCGCAGGCCGAAGGAGTAGCCAACCGTCTAGCTCGTCATCCCCGTGAACTGCCCACCCGTCACGTTCAGCACCTGTCCGTGCACGTAGTTCGACCACGGTGAGCAGAGGAAGAAGATGCCGCCGGCGGCTTCCTCCGGGGTGGCCGGCCTGCCGATGGGGATCAGCATCGCCGCCATCTGCCGCATCTGCTCGGGGATGCCGAGCTTGATCGACTCGCCCTCCATCTCGATCGTGCCGGCGTCCTCCTTGGCGGCCGTCAACCGCGTCTCCACGAAGCCGAAGGCGATCGCGTTCACGTTGATCTTGAACTGGCCCCATTCCTTAGCGAGCGTCTTGGTGAGGCCGACGACCCCGGACTTCCCGGACGAGTAGTTGGCCTGGCCCGCGTTGCCCATCGTGCCGGAGATCGAGCTCACGTTCACGACCTTGCGAAACACCTCGCGTCCCTCCTCGCGCTCCTTCTTGGCCGGCTCGCGCATGTGGGGGGCGGCGGCGCGCAGCACGCGGAAGGGGACCACGTTGTGGATGTCGAGCATGGCCTGGAACTGCTGATCGGACATCTTGTGGATCGGGCCGTCCCAGGTGTAGCCGGCGTTGTTCACGACGATGTCGACGGCCCCGAAGGCCTCGAAGGCCCGAGCCACCATGGCGTCCGGCACGCCCTCCTTCGTCAGGTCGCCGGCAAACGACACGCTATCCCCGCCGACCTCCCCTGCGGCCTGCTCCGCCGCATCGCCGTCGAGGTCGTTGATCAGGACCTTGGCGCCCTGCTCCGCGAGCAGCTCAGCCGTCGCGCGGCCGATGCCGCGGGCCGACCCGGTGACGATTGCCGCCTTGCCGTCGAGTACTCCCACTGGTGCTGCCTCCTTAGCCGGAATCGAATGGAGGCGGCATTGTGACGGCCCGGCCTCGCGGGCGCGTCCTAGCGGGCACTACTCCTCCTCGGCGGCCTCTTCCTCTGTGGCCGGAAGACCGTTGCGCAGCCACTCGGACTCGTCGAGGCCCGAGGCGTTCGGACCCGGCGGCGGCGGCTCGGAGTCCGCTCCGTGCACGGACTGCCAGAGGATGCGGTCGAGAATGCGCTGCGGTGTGCGGTCGGTGCCGCGCGGCAGGCGCTGGGAGAGGCGTGCGTTCGGTGCCGATGCCGTGTTGCGCTCGGCCATGGCCTGCTTGGGAACGATCGCGGTGTAGGGCTCGCTGTTGTCGCTCGGATCTGAGTCGAACGCGTCGTACATCGGCACGGCGGTGGCATCGAAGAGGTTCAGCGGCTTCATGCCCACCACCAGCTCGAGGGTGCGGATGAAGGAGAGGAAGTCGTAGCGGGTGTGAATCACCGCGCTCTTCTTGGCGTAGGGGCTGATCACGAACGCTGGGATGCGATGGGCGTCCACGTGGTCGGCGCCGTCCTGCGAGTCGTCCTCGATAACCATGATCAGAGACTTGTTCCATACCGAAGACTTGGAGATGAGCTCCACGAGCTGGCCGATCGCATAGTCGTTCTCGGCGATCATCGCCGCAGGGGTGCGGAAGCCCGGGCGGGTACCGGCGGTGTGATTGTTGGAGAACGTCAGGTAGTTGAACTTGGGCAGCGTGCCCAGCGCCACCTGCTGGTCGAAGTTCATCTTGAAGCAGTCGAAGCGCGAGCGGTTCTGCACCGGGTCCTGCTCGCTGACCGGCAGGGCGGAGAGGGAGGAGTCGAAGACCTCGACGCCTTGGCGGATGATGTCCCGCCCATCGGAAGACGCCGAGTTCGGGAAGCACCTGGGAGCCGGCTCGCCGAGGTCCGACTTCGAGAACTTGATGCCCACGTCGTCGTTCTCCTCTGCCGGCCGATCCGCGTCCGCCAAGGGAACCGTCCCGGCGATGGCCTCGCCGTAGTTGAAGTAGGGGATCCCCTGCTTCTCTGCCTGGTCGAACAGAAAGCGCTGCGAGGGCCAAGTGACCGAGAACACCCCAAAGTCGAAGGGCCGCTTGCGGCCGGCGTAGTTCTGATGCCAGTTCTTGACGACGTAGTCCGAGACCGCTGCCGAGGAGGTCAGGAAGTGGCCGTCGATCGAGGCCTCCGAGTTGGCGTACACGTGATCGAGCAGCGGGAAGCGCTGGGCGAGGGCGTGTGCGTTCGGGGTCACGTCGTCCTTGAAGAGCGTCAGGTTGGGATCGCCGTCGCCGCGCGGGTCGTCGCCCAGCACCTGGTCGTAGGTGCGGTTCTCGCGCACCACGTAGAAGACGTGCTCGATCTTGCTGCCGCCGGTGCCGGGTTCCACGATTGGCGTCCCCGGAGGCGGCTTCTGCTCGTTCGAAGGCCGGAGCTGCTTGAGCGCACGCGGCGTGAGCTTCTCGAGCTCCGCGTCGGTGGGGTACGCGAGCACGCCGGAGTTGCCGAAGACGATGTTCGGCAGGTAGACGGGCCGGAACCTCTCGGGCGCTCCTCCGGTGGCCGAGCCGGGATCGGCGCCGGGCACCGGCGACGGAGCCTCGGGGTTCGAGCCCGCCCCGATGTCGTTAGGGCCGACGCCGAGGCCCTTGGCGGTAAGCCAGATGAGCTTGCCCCGACCGGGTGTCGCGGCGGCGAACACGGGATAGGAGCCGACCGGCACGCGACCGAGGAGCTGGAACTCGCGCGGCAGCTTTTGAGCCGGGCGGGCGCGCTTGGCGGCCTCGGCCCGCTTCTCGGCCTTCTCGCCGAATACCTCGGCGGCCTCCTCGTCCTCCGACTTGCTCAGGTCGACACCCCGCCGGCCTTCGCGTTGCAGGAAGGCGGCGGCACGCGTGGACGCACTCGTGCTGCGGCCCTGCTGTCGGCAGCGCTGCAGACGGGAGCGGCTCTGCACCTGGCGGCGGCACCCGTTGTTCCGCGAGCCAGGTCGGTTGCGAGGCTTGTTCGGCCGCGGCCGCGGCCGCGGCTTCGGACGAGGACGGGGCTTCGGGCGCGGCTTGGGCTTCGGCGCCTGGGCCTTCTTGACGCACGCCTGCTCGGCGGACAGGGCGAACACCGCCACGGCGTCCTCGCCGGAGTTGGCCACGAGCAAGCTACAGCCGTCGGGCGTGGGAGTCGCCGATATCGGAGCGGTGCCGATGCACTGATCCTGCGAGGTCGGCTGGCGGTTGCGCTGCTGCGGCTCGTTCACCCCTGGGCTGCCGCACTGGCGCAGGCCCGAGGCCGCCACCGAGAGGGTGCGCTCCACCTCGAGCGAGTCGGTGTTCAGCACCGCCACCACGTCCTGGTGGTTCATGGCCACGTATGCGCGCGGTCGCTTCGGGTCGATCGAGATGCTCTCGGGGTGAGAGAGCACCGGGCCGGCCTGGATGTCCTTGACCTTCGTGGCGCCCTGGAGGTCGATCACGGACACCGTGCCCGGAACCTCGTTGGAGACCAGGCCGTGCTTGCCGTCCTTCGTGATCGCGGCGCCGAACGGGAAACGACCGGTTTCGACGTAGCGCACCGCACGCGTCTGGGTGTCGATTACCGCCGCCCGATCGGACAGGTTGAGGGCCGCGAGCAGCGTCCTGCCGTCGGGGCTGATCGCCACGTCGCGCGGCCAGGATTGCGGAGCCTGCGGCGTTGGAAAGTTCTGGACCTGAGGCGACCCTGGGGGGGGCGGGACCGCTATCACGCCCGCCCGGGCAGCCTGGCCGGTCTTCGGGTCTACGTCGAACACGTGAATCACGTCGCCGGCCTGGCCGGGCACGTCGTCCGAGACCTTCTTGTCGCTGTCCCCGGACTCCGGGACGCCCGAGACGTAGGCGCGCTTGCCGTCGGGCGAGATGGCCATGCCGCCGCTCAGCCCGGGCATGACGATCTTCTGCACGACGGAGCCGGTCCGCTCGGCTCGCGTGCGCCGGCAGTCCGCCCCGGAGCGCCCGCTCGGACACTTGCCGCCCGGCTGCACCTCGACGATGCGGATGTCGTTCACGCCTCGGCCCGCGGAGGCCGTCCACAGGAATCGGCCGTCGGGAGTGAGCGCCCCGCCCATCGGCAGATTGCCGAGCTTGGTGATCTTGCCGACCGGGTCGAGCTGACGGCCGCTCGGCTGGATCTTGTTCACAGGACCGATGCGGCCCTGTTCCCTGGAGTCCTGGGCGATCGCCACGCCGGCGATGCCCGCAAGCAGGACCGATAGGACGAGGAGCGCGCGCTTCACCGGGCGCATCATGGCAGAGCCGGTGCGAGCCGGTGCCGGTTCTTCACGAGATGTAAACGAGTGGCGCACGGCTTGTGCAGACGGCCACTCTGCGCCGTATCCTCACGGCCGCATGCACGCGAGCCCCGACCTGCGCCCGCTGGGCGTGGGGGAGATCCTCGACGTGGCGATCAAGATCTACCGTCGCCACTTCGCGACGCTGGTGAAGATCGTCGCCCTCGTCGTGATTCCCATTCAGGTGCTGAGCCTGCTGATCACCGCGTCTTCGGCGCCGCAGGAGACCTACTCGTTCGACCCGTCGCCCACGTCCACGGGCGGACTCGATGAGGGACGCGAGGTGGCCGCGTATGCGACGGGGCAATTCCTTGTCGGGCTCCTCGGCGTGGTGGTGTTCCTGATCACCACGGCCGCTTGCTTCAAGGCGGTGAGCGACGGATATCTGGGCGCCCGGCCAGACTGGCGCGAGTCGCTCAGGTTCGCCCTTTCCCGTGCCCTGTCGCTGACCTGGCTCTCCGTGCTCACGGCCTTCCTGCTGGTGCTGGCGCTGCTGCTGCTCGTACTACCCGCCGTGTGGCTGGGTTTCGCGTGGGTGGTTGCGCCCGCAGCGCTGCTGTTCGAGGACGTGCGCGGACGCAAGGCCCTTGGGCGCTCCTTTCGACTCGTGCGCGGGCGCTGGTGGCCCACCTTCGCGACCCTCCTCATAGCCTTGGTTCTCTCCTCCATAGTCGTCGGGATCTTCGGGTTCGTGGTGGGGTTCGGGACGGGCCTGGCGTTCGAGTTGCTGGCGGACGGCGTCGGTCCGGTCGTGAGCCTCGTGTTGACCGGCGTGATCAACGTGGTAGCCACGACCCTTACCACGCCGTTCCAGGCGGCCGTCGCAGCGCTCATCTACTTCGACCTGCGCATCCGGAAGGAGGGGTTCGACCTCGAGGTCATGGCCCAGCGCCTGGGGAGCGCTCCTCAGCCCGGCCAATCGCTCGTGCCGGACGCGCCCCAGCCGTGGCCGCCGCCCGGTGCCCAGGGCGGGTATCCGCCCGCGGGCACCTACCCTCCGCCTCCGCCGGGCGCCTACCCTCCGGCCCCGCCTCCGCCGGGCGCCTACCCTCCGGCCGTCCCGCCGGGGTCATTCCTGTCGCCTCAGCCGCCCGGGCCGTACCCTCCGCCGCCCTCGACTCCGGGTCCCACCGGGGAACCCGACCCACCGCGTTCCGGCGACTCCGGGTGACCGGCCGGATCCGGGCCGCCCTCGCTGGCGCCCTGCTCGCAGCCACCCTCGCAGCTCCGCTCCCGGCGTCGGCCGCCGACGTGACCGCCGGGGAGCTGCGGGCGCTTGCCGAGCGCGCGGCGAAGGGTGACGACGACGCGCGCTCGACGCTCCTGGAGGTGGACGCGGTCGACGGTCGGCCGGCGCGGGTGGGCGAGGCGCTCGCCGGCGCGCGGGGTGAGGATCTGGAACGCCGCCTGACGGCGTTCGAGGGCGCGCCTGCGGGCGCCCGTCCCCCTCCAGGCCGGAATCCACGCGACGAGGCCCGGGAGATTCTGAGCGAGCGCCGGTATCGACCACCATCCGTGCCTCGGCCGTTCGCAGGGGCGATCGGCGAGCTCAGCGACGTCCTCGCTCCGGTGGGTCGTGCGATCCAACGAGCTCTGGACCGGGTCGACGACGTCCTGCCCGGAGGCCGCGCCGTGGTGTGGGGCCTCCTGGCCGTCCTGGTGCTGCTGGTGAGCGGTGTCGTGGCCAGTCGGATGGTCCGGCGCCGGGGAGCGTCAGCTCAGGTGCGCGCCGCGGCCGTCGCGGGCCGGCCGCTGGAGGAGCCTCGCGAGCTCGAGCACGAGGCCGACCGGGCGGAACGGAACGGCGACCTGAAGCTTGCGCTGCGGCTGCGCTTCAGGGCAGGGCTCCTGCGCCTCGACACACGCCGGGCCATCGACTTCCGTCCGTCGCTCTCCTCCGGGGAGGTGTCCGAGCGGCTGCACTCCCCAACCTTCGACGGGCTGGCCAAGACCTTCGACGAGGTGGCATACGGCGGCCGTCCGGCTGAGGGCGGCGACGTGGTCGCTGCCCGCGAGGGGTGGCCCAGGGTCCTTCGTGAGGCGGCCGGGTGACGGACCCGACGCCGGAGAGAGCGCCCGACCTCGCTGCCGGCACGCGCCGGTGGTTCTCGGCGCTCTCGCCCCGATGGCGAGCCATGGTGGTCATCGGTCTGCTCATCGGCCTGGTGAACGTCGTATTCGCGGGGGCCCAGGCGCTTACTCCGAGGCCGTCTGGACCCGACTCGTCGTCATTCGCCACCGCGCCGGGCGGAGTGGCGGCCTACGCCGACCTGCTCGCGCGTTCGGGTCATCCGGTACAGAGGCTCCGGACCCCGCCCGCCGATGCCCGCCTGGACCCCCGCTCGACCCTGGTGCTGCTCGACGGCGACATCCTGCCGGACGAGGACACGAGCGCCATCGTCCGCTTCGTACGGGCGGGTGGACGGCTCGTTACGGGAGGGGCACCGCCGGGGGACATCGTCGAGGAGCTGGGCGCGGGCAAGCCCGAGTGGGGCGGCGACGGGCCCGGCGTGGCTCGTGTGCTCGTGCCCATTGCCGAGACGGACGGGGTGGAACGGGTGAGCGCGGACGGCGCGGGTGGCTTCAACTCGGCGGCGGGCGCCCTCCCAGCCCTCGGTGGCGACGGACGCGCGCTGATGCTCGTGGCGACGGTCGGGCGCGGGAGAGCGATCCTGCTGGCCGACGCGTCGCCGCTTCAGAATCGCCTGCTCGGCCGGGACGACAACGCCGCGCTGGGCCTCGCACTGGCCGGCGAGTCCGGGCGCCCCGTCGTGTTCGCCGAAGCGGTGCACGGGTACGGCGAGGCCGCGGGGATAGGAGCCCTGCCCCGGCGCTGGCGCTGGGCACTCGCCGGCCTGGGAGTGGCGGGGCTGGTGTGGCTCACCGCGCACGTGCGTCGCCTCGGGCCGGTCGAAGAGGAAGAGCGCCGCGTCGCGCCGCCGCGTCGTGCCTACGTCGATGCCCTTGCGCGGTCGCTTGCTCGGTCGAAGCGTCCGGCCGAGGCCTCGGCTCCCGTCCGGGCGGCAGCGCGAGCCGAGCTCGTGCGACGCGGCGGGTTGGCCCCGGACGCCGACGAGGCCAAGATCCGCGGTGCGGCGGACGCGCTCGGCCTGAGCGAAGAGGAGAGCGCGGCGTTGATCGCCGACGCGGCCCGGGACGAGGAGGCGCAGGCACTGCGGTCCGGCCGGGCCCTGGCGCGCTTGAGGGCACCGGTGTGAGGTTGACGAGGTGGGCGCGGTGAAGCAGCTCCACGATCGGGTGGCGGCCGAGGTGTCCAAGGTCGTGGTCGGGCAGGCCGACGTGCTCGAGCTCCTCATGGCGGCGGTCGCGGTGGGTGGCCATGTGCTGCTCGAGGGTGTGCCCGGGGTGGCCAAGACCCTGCTCGCCAACGCCGCGGCCAGCGCGCTGGGAGTGGACTTCAGGCGGGCCCAGTTCACCCCGGACATGCTGCCCTCGGACCTCACCGGCACGATGACGCTCCGAGGCGGCGAGCTGGCGTTCAGGCCCGGGCCGGTGTTCACGAACGTGCTGCTCGCCGACGAGATCAACCGCACGCCACCGAAGACCCAGGCCGCGCTCCTCGAGGCGATGCAGGAGCGTCAGGTGACGGTCGACGGGGAGCCGCACGCCCTCCCCGATCCGTTCCTGGTCGTGGCCACTCAGAATCCGATCGAGTACGAGGGCACCTACCCGCTGCCCGAGGCGCAGCTCGACCGCTTCCTCATGAAGATCGACGTTGGCTATCCGCCCGAGGAGGATGAGGTGGCGATGCTGCGCGGCTCACGCCGCGGGGTCACGCCCGCGGCGCTGGACGATGTGCAGCCGGTGGCCGGAGCCGACGACCTTCGGGCCGCACGGAGGCTCGTGGACGACACCGATGTGGCCGACGAGGTTGCTCGGTACGTGGTGGCCGTGATCCGGCGCACCCGCGAGCTGCCGAGCGTGTCGCTCGGGGCCAGTCCTCGCGCGGCGGTGCACCTGTTGGCGGCCTCGCGCGCCGCGGCCCGTCTCTCGGGCCGGGCGTTCGTGACACCGGACGATGTTGGCAGGATGGCGCTTCCCGTGCTTCGGCACCGGCTGGTGCTCAGTCCCGAGGCCGAGCTCGAGCGCTACCGCCCGGACGACGCCGTGCGGGCCGCCCTGGCGGCGGTGCCCGTGCCGCGCTGAGCGGAATGAGTCCCGCGCCGCGCGCGGCGTACGCACTTGCCGCGGTGGCGCTGTCGGCGGTGGTCGTCCCGCTCGCCCTGGCAGCGCTCGCGGCGGTCGCCCTCGTGGCCGCGGTGGCCGTCGACGCCCGGGCCGCTCGCCGCCGGCCCACGGTGAGGCGCCGGCTTCCGGCCGTGGTGGCACGGGGAGTGCCCTCTGCTCTCGAGATCGACATCCCCGGGGCGGACTCCCGGCGCACGCGGCTGCGCCAGGCGGCGCCGCCTGCCCTGCTTGTCGTGCCGGCTGAGAGCGACCAAGCGATCGACTCGGCGATCACGCCCCTTCGCAGGGGGCGTCACGAGCTGCCGCCGGTGGCCGCGCGCACCGAGGGCCCACTGGGGCTCGGGCGCTGGCATCACCGCGCCGAGGGCGCCGCCGAGGTACTCGTATACCCAGACGTGCCGGGCGCGCGGCGCCTGGCGCTTGCGGTCCGCCGCGGGCGCTACCGCGAAGCTGGCCTGCACGGCCGCGGTCCGATGGGGCTTGGCACCGAGTTCGAGCTCGTTCGCGATTACCTGCCCGACGACGACGTGCGCCAGATCAACTGGCGGGCCACGGCCAGGCTCGGACGTCCGATGAGCAACCAGTACCGGATCGAGCAGGACCGGGACGTGATGTGCGTGGTGGACGCGGGGCGGCTGATGCTGGCCCCGACAGAGGCCGCCGGGAAGGGGGCGCCGGCGGCCAACCGCCTGGACGCGGCAATGGACGCGGTGGCGGCGGTAGGTCTTGTGGCCGACGAGGTGGGTGATCGCTGCGGCGCCCTGGCTTTCGACGACGAGGTCAGGCGGTTGCTCCGGCCTCGGCGAGCGGGAGGGATCGCGGCTGTCCGGGCGCTCTTCGACGTCGAGGCCCGTCCGGTGGACTCCGACTACGAGCTTGCCTTCCGGCAGGTCGAGGGGGCCAAGCGTGCTCTGGTGCTCGTGCTCACCGACCTGCTCGAGGAGACCGCCGCCCGTCCGCTCGTCGCGGCGATGCCGATCCTGGCCCGGCGCCACGCGGTGGTGGTGGCGGGCGTTGTGGACGAGGATCTCGAGGAGCTCACGCGACGGTCACCCGAGACGCTGCAGGACGTCTACTCCGCCGCGGCGGCGCTCAGCGTGCTCGATGCACGCGCCCGTGTCGCACGATCGCTCCGAGCGTCAGGTGCGGACGTGCTGGAGGCGCCGGCAGACCGCCTCCCGGCGGCATGCGTTCGCGCGTACCTGAGGGCGAAGGCGCGGGCGCGGCTGTGATCGCGATGTCGTCTAACCCCTGCTCACCGCTGCGCGTCGAGGCCCAGGTTCACGTCCGCGCCACAGCACGAGGCCCCAGTAGACCGCTCCGAGCCCGAGGCCGAACGCCAATCCGCCGCCGAGGCCGAGCCGCGCCGTGACGAGGGCCTCGACCGCCCCTGCCACCACGAACCACGGGATCGACCCGAGCACCACCTCGATCGAGCGTCTGGCCTCGACCACCAGGGCGTCGGGCCTCCTCCGTGGCCCGGGATCCACCACCGCCCATCCGATGCGCATTCCCGCGGCCGCGGTGACCACCACCAGGGAGAGCTCGAGCACGCCGTGGGCCGCGATGAGCTCGGTGAACTCGCCTGCCCTGCCCTCCCCACCCGCCAACCCGGCGAGCGCGCCGATGAGCACGCCGTTGAAGACGAGCACGAACGCGGTGCCGAGACCGGCGGCTATCCCGGCGGCGAAGGCGAGGAACGAGACCTGGATGTTGTTGGTGAAGAGCTGGCTGGAGAAGGCGGCCCCCTGCTCGAGATCGAGCCGCTCGCGCTGAAGGTCGTCCCCGGTGGCGTCGAGGAACTGCTCGGGCACCACCCCGGCTGCGGCCGCCGGGTCGTCGAGTGCCCACACGCAGGTCATCGCGGCGGGCACCAGCAGAAGCGCCCAGGCGAGGAGGATCGGCACGGGGCGCTCGAGCACCCGGCGCCAGTAGCCGCGAGCGACAAAGCCGCGCAACGTCTCGCGCCGCGGTTCGGGGCCGTAGACAGTCGCACGACCGCGGGCCACGAGGAGCTCGAGGCGCCGGACCACGGGCTCGGAGGCAAACCGCCGCCGGGCGAGCGCAAGATCCGCGGAGGCGCCACGGTAGAGCTCGCCAAGCCGGTGGATTCCGACGGGGCCGAGGCGCTCCGGCCGGCCACGGGCCGCGTCGATCGAACGCTCGAGCTCCCGCCAGGACGGCTCGCGCTCGCTGACGAAACGCTCTAGGTTCACGGCTCGATGGAGTATGAAGATCGGCTGAGAATCTCCACGCCCGAGGGGCTGGAGCTCGAGCTGGTGATAGCGGGGCTCGGCTCACGCTTCATCGCGGGGGGGATCGACCTCGTCATCAAGGGCCTGCTGGTGGGGGCCCTGGCCCTCCTCCTGCTGGGAGGGGAGGCGCTAACTGGAGCCGAGGTCGGTGAATCGCTCGGAACCGCGCTGCTGGTGACCGCCGTCTTCCTCGTCACCTTCTTCTACGACGTGCTCTTCGAGATCATGGCCTCGGGCAGGACGCCGGGAAAGCGCCTCACCGGGCTTCGCGTGGTGGGCGGCGGGGGTAACTCGATCGGCCTCCGCACGAGCGTGGTCCGCAACGTGCTGAGGCTGGTCGACGGACCGGGGACCGGTTACTCGGTGGCCGTCCTCTCGATCCTGCTCACCCCCCGTCACCGTCGACTGGGCGATCTTGCGGCCGGCACGTTCGTCGTGCGCGAGCGCACGGGGGAGCACCCTCCGAGCTCCAGCGCACTGCCCGGGCTCGCGGTCGGGGACCCGGCCGCCGTGTGGGACCTGAGCGGCGTTGGGGCGGAGGAGCTGGCCGCGGTCCGCAGCTTCCTCGAACGCCGCTCCGAGCTGCCGCCTGAGGCCCGCTCCCGCCTCGCAGGCCAGTTCGACCGGTCGCTCCGGCCGCGCGTGACGGGCGCGGCCGGCGACGGAGGCTCCGAGGCCTTCCTCGAGCGGCTGGTGGCGGCGCGCGCCGCTAGAGGTTGAGGTCGCGAAACGGTCACGCGGAGTTGCACCTGCGCGCGCAGCCGCTCACAGCCCGATCTGCTTGACGAGGATCTCCTTCATCACCTCGTCGGTGCCCCCACCGATCGGGCCGAGCCGGGCGTCGCGTGCCGCGCGCTCCAGGCCGGCATCCTCACCGTAGCCCGCGAGCCCGCGGAGCTGCAACGCCATGTCGGCCACCTCGAAGCAGTCCCGCTGCGTCTTCAGCTTGGCGATCGTGACCTCGCGCACGGCGTCGTGGCCGCCGGCGAAGAGCCGCAGGGCGTTGTAGGTCACGGCCCTGCCGGTCTCGAGCTGGGTGGCCATCCGCGCCACCGCGCGCCGTGCGTCGCGTCCGCCGCCGTTACCCGACAGGGATTCGACCGTGTCCTCCAGCAGCCGCTGCATCGCTCCCACCGCACCGAGCGCCATCAGCAGGCGCTCCCACTGGAAGTTGGCCATGATCAGGTAGAAGCCGCCGTTCTCGCTCCCGAGCAGGTTCTCATCGGGCACGAACACGTCGTCGAAGGCGAGCTCGCCCGTGTCCGAGGCGTGCCAGCCCATCTTCCTCAGGGCCTTTGACTGGTCGAAGCCCTCCATGCCCTTCTCGACGACCACGAAGGAGAGCCCGTGGTGCCCGCCCTCCTGGGTCGTCTTGACCGCACAGACCACGAAGTCCGCGCGCACCCCGTTGGTGATGTAGGTCTTGGAGCCGTTCACCACGTACCCGCCGTCGACCCGCCGCGCGAACGTGCGGATGCCCGCCACATCGGAGCCGGCGCCGGGCTCGGTGATCCCCAGCGCGGCGATCTTCTCCCCCCGGATGGCCGGTACTAGAAAGCGCTGCTTCTGGTCCTCGGTGCCGAACTTCCACACGGGGGGCGTGGCGATCCCGATGTGGGCGCCGATGCCCGCCGCCAGCCCGCCCGAGCCGCAGCGCGAGAGCTCCTCGGTGAAGACGGCGTCGTCGAGGAAGTCCCCGCCCCGGCCGCCGTACTCGGCGGGGTACTTCAGCCCCAGGTAGCCGCGTTGGGCGAGCTCCTCGAAGACCGTGTTGGGGAACCAGCGGTCGTCCTCCCACTGCTCGGCGCGGGGGCGCAACTCTCCGTCGATGAACTCCCGCACCTCGGCACGCAATGGCTCGTGCCGCTCGCTGAACGGAGGAGAGGGCCGGCGAGGCGACGGCTCGAAGCCCGGCCCGGCCAACTGCCAACTGCCTACTGCCAACTCAGGCGACGCCACGAATCACAGCACCGTGTATCCCCGCCCCGCATGATCGAACCCGATCAGATCCCCGCTGCGGTTGCGCTTCCCGCCGTGGAAGTAGGCCCGCACCTCCGCGATCTTCCCGTCCCGGAACAGGAACCACTCGCTGCCTCGGTCGAGCCGCCGCTCGCCGGTCTCGGCGTCGCGCCAGGTCATCGTCCACTCGATGCAGGCCTGGTCGCCCTGCTCGATGCCGTTCTCCACGAACCACTGTCCCTCGATCGTCTCGACCGCCCACTTGGTGTGCTCGCCGATTTTCCGGGCGCCCTCGTGCGGGCCCAGGCGCGTGTAGTAGTGCACCGCGTCGTCGGTGAAGTGCGAGGCCACCAGGTCGGGATCGCCGCTGTTGAGCGCGTCGTAGTAGCTGTGGACGTGGTCGAGGGGCGCGCCCATGCCGTGGTCAGGCCGCCGCGGCGTGCTCGAGCTGGCGGCGGACGTCGCCGGTTACCGGATCCGCGTGACCCGCCCAGACCTCGCGCGGGTCGAGCTCCGCCAGCTTGCGGATGCTCTCCCTCGCCTGCGGCGTGTCCTGGGTGTAGAAGGGATGGGGCACGCGTGCCTCCCCGAACTTGCCGGTCTGAGGATCGAGGGTGTAGATCGTGTCGCTCACGAGCGCCAGCCGGTCGGACTCGCGCCACAGCCCGATCAGCCCCGGGGCGTGGCCGGGCAGGTGCCGGACCTCGAAGCCCGCGATGTCGTCCCCCTCGGACACCGTTCCCGCCACCTTCACCGGGCCGCCGTCCCACTTCTTGATCAGCGCCGGCATGGCCTTGCGCGTAATCGGGCTCTCGAGCTTCTCGTAGTCCACGTAGGCGGGCTCGCTCGGATCCTCGGCCTCGGCCACCTCGTCGGGATGGCAGTAGACGGGAGCGCCGAGCCCCGGCGCCGAGCCGCGGTGGTCGGCGTGGCCGTGGCCGAGCACGATGCGCTTGAGCCCGCCCATGCGGCTCGTGATGTCGCCGATCCAGGGCGTCATCTCCTCCACGCCCGCGTCGAACATCGTCACCCCGCCGTCGTCCTCGAGGAGGTACACGTTCATCGTGCGCTTGGGAAGGTGCCCGCGTAGTGCCTGCAGGCCCAGCGCTCCGGCGTCGGCGCCGCCACGCAGGCACCAGACCCCGGGGGCGACCGGCTCGAGAGTGGGCTTGGCCAGCACGCTGGCCGCGCGGTAGGGAAGCTTCGCCATGCTGCCTCCTAGAGGGTTGGTTCCGAGTCAATCATGCCGCAGGGGCGGAGATTAGGACGTGACCACCTACAGCCCGTAGGAGCGGCCGATTACGTCCAGCATCACCTCGTCGGTCCCCGCCCCGATCCGGTTTAGGCGCATGTCGCGCCACACGCGCTCGATGCCGTACTCGGTCATGTACCCGGCGCCGCCGTGGATCTGGATGCACTCGTCGGCCACCTCGACCGCGATCTGTGACGCGTACAGCTTGGCCATGGAGATCTCCCGTACCGGGTACTCGCCGTTGTTGAAGCGCCAGGCCGTCGTGTAGACCATCTGGCGCGCCGTCTCGATCTTGGTGGCCATCTCGGCGAACTTGTGCCGGATCGCCTGGAACTTGCCGATCGATCGCCCGAACGCCTGCCGCTCCTTGGCGTACTCGAGTGTCTTGTCGAAGGCCCCCTGGGCACCGGCGACACAGCCCGCGGCACCGATCAGTCGTTCGCCCTGGAGCTCCCACATGATGTGGTAGAAGCCCTTGCCGACCTGACCGAGCACGGCGTCTGCCGGCACGCGCATGTCGTTGAAGGCGAGCAGCGCGGTGTCGGAGGCGTGCATGCCCAGCTTCTTCAGCTTGTTCTCGACGATGAAGCCGGGCGTGTCCGTGTCGACGATGAACAGCGTGAAGCCGTCGTAGCCGGCGTCGGGGTCGGTCTTGGTCACGAGCACGATGTAGTCGGCGCGCGTGCCGTTGGTGATGTAGGTCTTCGAGCCGTTGATCACGTAGTGGTCGCCGTCGCGCACGGCGCGCGTCTTGATGCCCGACACGTCGGAGCCGGCGTCGGGCTCGGTGATCCCGAGGCAGGAGATCTTCTCGCCCTTGATCGAGGGCACGAGGTAGCGCTGCTTCTGCTCCTCGGTGCCGAACAGGTGGATCGGCGGGGTGGCCATGTCGGTGTGCACGGCGATGCCCATGGCCGTCCCACCCGAGTGGGAGTGGGCCATCTCCTCGGAGAGGACGATGTTGGCGTAGTAGTCCCCGCCCTGGCCGCCGTACTCCTCCGGATAGGAGAGGCCGAGGAAGCCGAGCTCGCCCATGCGGGTGAACACCCAGTCGGGGAAGGTCGTCTCCTCCCACTCCTCGGCGTGGGGCTGCAGCTCGCGCACCACGAAGCTGCGGATCGAGTCCCGTAGCTGGTCGTGCTCGTCGGTGAAGATGAAGTGCCGCTTCTTGGACTGGAAGTCGGGCTTGATGACGGCGTCGACTGCGGGGCTTACGGCGCTTGACATGCGGAGTCCTCCCTGGTGCCTCGGCGATTGCCTACCTCGGGCAACGCTAGCGGACCCCGGCTCCTAAGTAAACAGTGGCGCTTCCTACTTCTCACGGGTCGAGGGACGTGCGGCCGGCGGGCCGCGGCCGCCGCGCGTTCGGTCTACAGACGACCCACCTGCACGACCCAGATGCCGGCGTTGTGGCCGCGGAAGCGCCCGCGCACGTAGCCGGCACCGACGTAGCGAATGTTCCGCGACAGCAGAACGGACCGGTGGCCGTCCGAACGCTTCCACGTGCGCAGGGCGCGCCGGACGCGCGCGGGCCGCCCGCGGTGAATCTCGAGGACCTCGCCCAGCACCGCGAAGCGGCGGCTCGCGCGGATGCCGCGAGAGGAGTGCGCGAAGCGGCCGGTCCGCATCAGCGCACGGGCGTAGGCGACCGCCGAGCGATTGAGGCTCCTCGACGCCTGCAGTCTCGACAGCCCCTGGCCGGCGCGGAAGTCGTTGATGCCGGCGATCATGACCGCGCGGGCCGGCGGCCCCGCGGTCGCCGAACCGGCCGGGATCAGCAGTGCTCCGACGAGAAGCGGGCACAGAAGGAGCATGCGGGCGCGGAACATCTAGACCTCTTTCGGAATTGAGCCGGGCGATTCGCTATGCCGACGGGGTGAGCTGTCGGGCTCGGGACGCAGGTAGCGCCCCTACGGCCACGGTGATGCGGCCGATTCGCCCCAGCCGGAAGATCCGGCAGTGGGTCCCCCGCGCGCCCGAAGGTGCTCCGAGCGCTTAGGCGATGGCGACTATACAGCCGATACGGGCGCCAGCCCATACGCCCCGACCCGCGAAGCGGGCCCCCGCCGGTTGACGCGTGCCGCCGCGATCCGTCACAGTGATTAGTAGGACTTCCCACTACCCGGAGCCGAGCCTGTCCTACGAGACCATCCAGTACGAAGTCGCACCCAACGGGGTGGCAACCATCACGCTCGACCAGCCCGACACGCGGAACGCGCTGTCGAACGAGCTGCTCGGAGAGCTGATCGAGGCCCTTGCGGATGCGCGCTCGGACGACGCGGTGCGCTGCGTGGTGCTCGCGTCGTCACACGAGAAGGTCTTCTCATCGGGTGGCAACCTGTCCGGCTTCGCCGGCGAGGTTCCGCTCGTGCACAAGCACTTCGGGTCCGAGCGGTTCGTGCGGCTATTCAGGATGATCGGCGAGCTGGGCAAGCCGTCGCTGTGCGCGGCCAACGGCCACGTCTTGGCGGGAGCGCTCGGCATCGCACTGGCGTGCGACCTCGTGATTGCTCGGGAGGGCGCCACCTTCGGTACCCCGGAGATCAACGTCGGGCTGTTCCCGTTCATGATCATGGCCCTGATCTACCGGAACGTGCCGCGCAAGAAGACCAACGAGATGGTGCTGCTCGGCGAGCGCCTGAGCGCGGAGGAGGCACTCGCGGCGGGGATCGTGAACCGCGTCGTGGCCCCAGAGCAGTTCGACGCCGCCGTCGACGACTGGTCCGCCAAGCTCGCGAGCAAGTCGCCGGCGCTGATGCGCCTCGGCAAGGACGCGATCTTCCGCCAGCAGGACATGGCCTTCCACGATGCACTCGAGTTCCTGCATGCGCAGCTCACGATCGCGCTGTCGACAGAGGACGTGGTGGAGGGGGTTACCGCGTTCTTCGAGAAGCGGGAGCCGAGGTGGGCGGGGCGGTGAGTGGACGGTCGACGGTGGACGGTGGACGGGTCCCATGAGCGTCTCGCTCGTTGAGCTTTCCTGCCGCATATCCGACCGCGCGCTCGGGCCGGTCCGGGGCGTCGAGGCGTTCGCTCCGCTCGTGGCCGAGCGCCTCGGCGTGGTGCCTCGGAAGATCGGTTCCGTGGTCGAGCCGTTCGAGGCGGCCTGGGCCGATGACCTCGCGACGGCCCGCGGGTGCCTGCTCGAGGCCGGCGGGCAGGTCGAGGATGCGCTCGGCACTGGACGCATTCCGGTGCTGGTGTCGAGCGATTGCGCGCTGGCGCTCACGACGCTGCCCACGGTCGCGCGCCTGCGCCCCGACGCCCGGGTTCTGTGGCTCGACGCGCACGGGGACTTCAACACCCCCGCGACCACCGTCAGTGGCTACCTGGGTGGCATGGCCCTGGCGGGCCCGTGCGGGGTGTGGGACAGCGGCTTCGACGGCGAGATGCCCGCCGAGCGCGTGGTACTGGCCGGAGTGCGGGATCTCGAGGAGGCCGAGCGCGAGGCGCTCGAGAGGAGCGCGGTGACCGTGATCGGCTCGAGCCTCGAGACGCTCGTGTACGTAAAGAACGCCCTCGACCGCGAGCCCGTGTTCGTGCACCTCGACCTCGACGTGCTCGACCCGCAGGACTTCCCGGCGTGGATCCCCGCCGACGGGGGCCTTCGTGGGGAGAAGCTCTACGACCTGCTGGAGGCCGTCTGTGACGAGTGCGAGCTGGTCGGCCTCGAGGTCACCGTGACCTGCGGGCCGACGGACCGGCTGGAGATCCAGGCTGCCACATCCACGGCCCTCCACGCGATGGGACCCCTGTTCGACGCCGTCACGAGCGGAGCCAGTGTCAGCCACTGATACGACCACGCAGTCGATCCTCCGCCCCCTGGTCGAGGAGCTCCACGAGCGGCGGGAGCGCGCGCGGCTGGGCGGGGGCGAGGAGAAGATCGCCAAGCAGCACTCGCGCGACAAGCTCACCGCTCGGGAGCGGCTGGCCCTGCTGATCGACGCGGGCACCTTCGTCGAGCTCGGCATCCACGGCCGGCCGCACTTCTCGCAGGCATCGATGCAGGGCGTCGATGCGCCCGCGGACGGGGTGATCACGGGCTACGGGAAGGTCGAGGGCCGGCTGGTGGCCGTGTGCGCCTACGACTTCACGGTGATGGCGGGCTCGATGGGGATGACCGGCGAGCTGAAGGTCACCCGCCTGCGCGAGCTCGCGCTCGGCAAGCGCATCCCGTTCGTCTGGCTGCTCGACTCGGCGGGAGCGCGGATCCAGGAGGCGGTGGGCTCGCTGTTCGCGGGCTCGGGCCACCTGTTCCGCGAAGAGGTGACGATGAGCGGGGTGATTCCGCAGGTCGCGGCCCTGATGGGGCCGTGCGCCGCGGGCACCGCCTACATCCCGGGACTCGCCGACTTCGTGCCGATGGTCCGCGGCCGCGGCTCGATGGCCCTGGCCGGGCCGCACCTCGTGCGTGCCGCCACCGGCGAGGACGTGACCCAGGAGGAGCTCGGCGGATCGCGCGTGCACTGCCGCAAGTCGGGCGTCGGGGACCTCGAGGTGGGCTCCGACGAGGAGTGCATCCAGTCGGTCAAGGACTACCTGTCGTTCTTTCCCTCTAACTGCGAGGAGAACCCGCCCTTGCGGGAGACCGCAGACCCCGTCGAGCGGATGGACGAGGAGCTGCTCGACGTGATCCCGGAGTCCAACCGCAAGCCCTACGACATGTACGAGGTGATCGGCCGGATCGTGGACGACGGCTGGTGGTTCGACCTCAAGCCGCAGTTCGCGAAGACCGTGATCACCTGCCTGGCGCGCATGGGCGGGCGGCCGGTGGGGATCGTGGCCAACCAGCCCAAGCAGCTCGGCGGCATCCTCGACAACGACTCGGCCGACAAGGCGGCGCGCTTCATCAACCTGTGCGATGCCTTCTCGATACCGCTGCTGTTCCTCCAGGACGTGCCGGGATTCATGGTCGGCACCAAGGTCGAGCAGGCGGGCATCATCCGCCATGGCGCCAAGATGCTGTACGCCGTGTCGCGGGCCACGGTGCCCAAGGTGACCGTGATCCTGCGCAAGGCCTACGGCGCCGGCTACTACGTGATGTGCGGAAAGGCCTACGAGCCCGACCTGATCGTGGCCTGGCCGAGCGCCGAGATCTCGGTGATGGGGGCCGAGGGGGCGGTGGAGATCATCTTCCGCAAGCAGGTCGACTCGGCGGAGGATCCCGCGGCCAAGAAGGCCGAGCTGATCGACGGGTTCAGGAAGATCATCGACCCCTACATCGCCGCGGGCAACGACCTGATCGACGACATCATCGACCCGCGCGAGACGCGACCGACGGTGATCCGGGCGCTGGAGATGGCGGCCACGAAGAGGGTGGAGAGGCCGTGGAAGAAGCATGGAGTGATGCCGGTATAGAGAACCGGCGCATGTGCATGTTAATGTGTCGCCGTGGCCGCCCTGACCCGCCGAACGCAGGTGCTGCTGGACGACGCCCGCCACCGGCGGTTGGAGAAGCACGCCGCGGCGAGAGGGATCTCGGTGGCCGCGGTGATTCGCGACGCGATCGACCGCGCCTATCCGGCCGAGCCGTCCGTGGCGGCAAGCCGGCGAGCCGCAGCCCAGTTCCTGCTCGCTGCCGAGCCCATGCCGGTAGAGGACTGGCCGCAGATGAAGCGCCAGATCCGCGATGAGCTGGCGCAGACGGATGACCGTCGGCAACCTTGAGGCGCTGCCTGCTGGACACCGCTGTCTTCGTCTATGCGGTCGGGGAGGCTCACCCCTATCGCGAGCCCTGCCGCGACATCGTCGAGCAGTTGGCCAGCGGCGAGATAGCCGGGGAGGCGAGCGTGGAGCTGGTACAGGAGTTCCTTCACGTTCGAGCACGCCGGACCGGCGACCGCGAGGGTGCGGTGGAAGCCGCCCGGCGGGTGGGAGAGCTGTGCAAGCTGCACGACTCGGAGCATCGAGATCTGACGCTCAGCCTGCGGCTCTTCGTACTGCACCGAGCGCTGGATGCTCGTGATGCCCTGTACGCGGCCACGGCGCTCAATCGCGGAATCGACGCGATCGTCGCGACCGACCAGGGATTCGATGACGTGGCCGGGCTCGAGCGCATAGATCCGCGCGATCGTGCCGCCATGGACAGGCTGACCCGTCGATGAGCATGCCGACCCAACCATCATCGCTTGTCCAATTTGCGGTGCCCCACTGCCCCGCCATCGCCTACACCCTGAGGAGCACGCCGTCGAGGCGCAAGCACGGAGCGATGCGGGTATGAGGCGTTTCCTTATTCGCTCCTCGGCGCTTGAGAGCTTTCGGAAGGAGGGCTATGACATCGTCGGCCCCGAGTGAGCTAAGGCATCGGTTGCGCGTATGAGTCTCGGCGACCCAGTCATCATCACGTGCTCGATCTCAGGCGCCGTCGCCAATCGCGAGCAGTGCCCGGCCATCCCCTACACGCCGGAGGAGTACGCCGCCGAGGCCCGTCGCATCGTCGACGAGGGCGGCGCGATGATCCACATCCACGCGCGCACACGCGAGGGGGTGCCCTCCTACGAGATCGACGACTTCGCGGCGATCACGGACGCGATCCGGGCCGAGGTCGACGACGTGATCGTGAACTACTCGACGGGCGCCATCGGCGTGCCGCTGGAGAAGCGGCTCGAGTACCTGCGGGCACTGGAGCCGGATGTGGCCGCCCTGAACATGGGCTCGATGAACTACGCCAAGTACTCGCGCAAGCGAAAGGACTTCGTGTTCAAGGCCGTGTTCGAGAACAGCTTCGACACGATCATTGCCCTGCTCGAGGTAATGAACGAGCACGGCATCCGGCCCGAGCACGAGTGCTTCGACACCGGCCACGTGGCCAACCTCGATCCGCTGATCGACATGGAGCTGCTGAAGGAGCCGCTCCAGATCTCGTGTGTGATGGGCGTGACCGGCGGCATTCGGCCGAGCGCCCGCAACCTCGCCCATATGGCCGATCAGATTCCCGGCGGTCCCGACGGTCCCAACAACTGGGGCGTGATCGGCATCTCGCGCGACCAGTGGATGCTGGTGGCGGCGGCGCTCACGCTCGGCGGCAACATCCGCGTCGGGCTCGAGGACAACTTCTACCTCCCGAACGGGGAGATGGCGCGCTCGAACGGCGATCTGATCGCCAAGGCGCGGCAGATGGTCGAGGACGTGGGGCGCAGGCCGGCGACGGTGGCCGAGGCGCGCGAGCTGCTCGGCGTGCCGAAGCGCGGCGAGGTCAGCAGGCGAGACGTCCTTCGGCACCCGCTGCGGGCTGCCGAACAGGCGGCGGGGGACGCGTGAGGGAGCTTCGGAGTTGAGCGGGCCGCTCTCGGACCTGCGGGTCCTCGACCTCTCGCGCCTCCTGCCCGGCGGCTTCTGCTCCCTGATGCTGGCTGACTTCGGCGCCGAGGTCCTGAAGGTCGAGGACACCGGGATGGGGGACTACGTGCGCTGGGCGCCGCCCCATTACGAGGGCGCCGACGAATCGGCCCGGTCCTCGCTCTACCTGGCGCTCAACCGCGGCAAGCGCTCGATCAGGATCAACCTCAAGGAGGAGGCCGGCCGCGAGGTGCTGCTGCGTCTCGCCCGCGAGTACGACGTGCTGCTCGAGTCCTTTCGCCCCGGAGTGCTCGACCGGCTCGGCGTCGGCTACGAGCGACTGCGGGAGGAGAACCCCCGCCTCGTGTACTGCGCAATCTCGGGCTACGGGCAGGACGGTCCGTACCGGGACCGGTCCGGCCACGACATGAACTACCTGGGGCTGATCGGGATGCTCGGACTCACGGGCGAGCGCGATGGCGCACCCGTGCAATCGTCGGGACAGATCGCCGATCTCGGCGGCGGAGCGCTGATGGCCGCCTTCGGGATCATGGCGGCCCTGCGGGAGCGCGACAGCTCGGGCGAAGGGCAGCTCGTGGACGTGTCGATGGCCGACGGCGCCCTGTCGTGGATGGCGATGGTTGCCGGGCGCTACTTCTGCGACGGGGTCGCGCCGGGACGGGGGGAGCTCGAGTTGGCCGGGTCGCTCGTCTGCTACCGGCCCTACGCCTGCCGCGACGGCCATGTGACCCTCGGTGCTCTCGAGCCCAAGTTCTGGTCGGCCTGGTGCCGCGGCGTCGGCCGCGAGGACCTCGTCGAGAAGCAGTTCGAGGCGCCCGGCTCCGAGACCCACGCCGAGGTCGAGCGCATCTTCATGGAGCGTGATCGGGACGAGTGGCAGGCTTTTGCCTCCGAGCACGACTGCTGTCTCGAGCCCGTGCTGGGCCTCGACGAGGCCCTCAACTCCGAGCTTGTTCGCGCGCGCGAGATGGTGGTAGAGCTCGACCAGCCGGGCGCCGGTACCGTCCGCCAGCTCGGCGTGCCGGTCAAGCTGAGCCGGACGCCCGGCGGGGTGCAGGGGCCGGGACCGGCGCTAGGGGAGCACACCGACGACGTGCTTGCCGCCGCCGGCTATTCGGCCGACGAGGTCGCGCAGCTCAAGGATTCGGGCGCGGTGGCCGGTGCTGCCGCCGGCGCGACCGGCAGCTTCATGGCGTGAGCGCGGCGGATCCCGTCGACGGAGCGAGCACCGGCGGCGACGGGGCCTTCGGCGCCGGCGACGGCCTGCTGAAGATGCGCGACCTCGCCGCCGCCAGCGGCGTGAGCGCCGGCACGATCAAGCACTACCTGCGCGAGGGCCTTCTCCCCGATCCCGTCAAGACCTCGCGCAACATGGCTTACTACCCGGCCGACTTCGTCGAGCGGATCAGGCTCATCAAGCAGCTGCAGGAGGAGCGCTTCATGCCGCTCAAGGTGATCCGCGGAGTGATGGCCGAAGATCCTCAGCGCGCCAGGGCGATGGTCGAGCTGGGCGACCGCATGCTGGAGCTGGGACTCGCCTCCGAGAGCGACCGCGTGTCAGCAGCCGATCTGGAACGGCGCTACCAGGTGCCCGGAGAGGCGCTCAGACGTCTGGCCGAGCTCGGGATCATCGGCCCGGACGAGGGCGGATTCTCACCCTCCGATGCCGCGATAGTGGAGGCGATCAGCCGCTTCCGGGCGGGGGGATACGACGAGCGCATCGGCTTCACGGTGTACGACACCGTGCGCTACAAGCGGGTGCTCGAGGGCCTCGTCGAGGAGGAGGTGCAGGTGTTGATGGAGCGCCTGGCGGGGGAGATGAGCACGGACCGCGCCGTCGAGCTCATCGAGGACGGCCGCCAGCCGCTCGGCGATCTCATGGCCGCGCTCCACTCGAAGCTGCTCGTGGCCGAGCTGCAGCGGCAGCGCTCGGCGCGGCGGTAGCCGGACGCCGCCGAACCGTTGCTCTCCGCGCGCCTAGCCGAGGCCGGCTGCGGCGAGCGCCTCCTCGCGCCGAAGGTAGTCCTCGATCCGGGTGATCGCTTCGTTCTCGATCGTGAAGACGTTGTACATCTCGCCGCCGATGTCGACACCGTCGACCTCGCCGAGGTCGGGAGCGCGCACGCCCAACACGATGTGGCGCTCGCTTCCCAGCAGCTCGAGCGAGTCGATCTCCTGGTTGGCGTCGTACTCGGATACGAACGCCGCGACTACCTCCTCGGGGCCGTTGCAGGCCAGGCCTTCGTGGATCCCCCTCCAGACGACGTCGCGGTCAAGCGCGGCGGCCATCGTTTCGGTGTCGCGACGGCGCAGGGCGTCGAACCACGCCCAGAGGAACTCGATGTTGTGACGCTTCATGTGCTCTCCTTCTCGATGATTGGCGTGTCGTAGGAGTCTCACGAGGAGGTGCTCGCGCGCCGCCGCCGAGCCGGACCGGCGTCGGGCACGCGCAGAACCCCTGGGCTCGCCGAACACCCCCGGCGAGCACTCCGATCTGGTTACCAAGGCGGTTCGGGTTCTAGCGTCAACCAGGCACGGCGCCGATCCTACGTGTCCGGCGCGCCCGATGCAACAGACAGACCGACTTCTGCATCTACCACGACATCCCCCTGTATGGCCTGTACAAGGGTGGAGCCTCGCCGCTGTGGATCGGCCGGGAGTTGCGCGAGGCACATCCCGACCGGGTAGCGAGGTCCGGATCGGCGTCACCGAGGCGGGTTGCATGATGGGCGCGTCGTTCGCGATCCGTGCGCGCGAACGACTTGAGGCCCTCGCCGGCGTGGTCTCCGTGGACGTCCAGCTCGACCATGAAGCCGACCGGGAGCCGGCCGACATCGATCCCGCCTACGCGAAGCGGCTGGCGGAGGTGCGCGCCGGTAAGAGGCCCGCGCCTGCACGCGCCGGCAGCTCCGGCCGTCCGTGAGGCCGCCGGAGTCGGCTCGCCGCCTCGCCGCCCTCTAACCCCCGCACGCGTCGAGGGTTCATGAACCTTCCCCGAGCAGCCGCGCGATCGCAACGCGGCTGTTCGCCAGTGACTCGGGCTGTCGAAACAGCTGCTTGGCCCAGTTGCCCTGCAGGACGTACGCGTGAAGCTGAAACGCGAGCTGGCGCGCGCTCAGCTGGCTCGCCAGCTCCCCCTGCCCTTGTGCCGTGGTTATCTCCCGTTCGAGCACGTCCAGCCAGCGCTTCCCCGCGGCGGCAACTGCGTCGCGCACGACACCGGGTCGGTCATCGAACTCGGCCGAGGCGGCCGTCAGAAAGCATCCCCCGGGAAAGACCTCTCGCTCGAGATAGGAGAGCCAAGCATCCATGACGGCCGTCAGCCGCGTGAGACCGGCGGGCTCGTTGGCGGCGGGCTCCCAGACCTCCTCGCGAAAGCGCCGGGTCGAAGCCTCTACGGCCGCCAGCTGCAGGTTCTCCTTCGAGCCGAAGTGTCCGATCACGCCGCTCTTGCTGAGCCCGAGCTCGTTCGCCAGGCGGCCGATGCTGAGCACCTCGAGCCCTTCCAGCGAGCCGAGGTCGACCGCTCGTTCGACGACCGCCGTCCGCGTCATCGCTGCGTCTTCCCGAGACCGTCGTGGCATGCGCGAAGTATAGCGAACGGTCGTACGCTATTCTTCCCCGGTCCGATCGGATCGACTCCGGAGGTGGCGACGTGAGGCTGCGACGACTTGGCTGGGCAGGCATCGAGCTCGAGGCGAACGACGAGCGCGTGGTGATCGACCACATGCTCGATCCGGGGATCCTCTCGGCGTTCTTCGGCGATTCGCGCGATGAGCTACTCGCCCCCGATCCGGGACGGGCGTGCGCAGCGCTCCTGACCCACCTTCACCGCGACCACGCCGACGTGGCGGCGATCGAACGTGCCCTCTCCAGCCCCGGGAGCGTGCTTCGGCCGCCGCGCCGTGCCTCCGAGTCTCGGCTCGACGAGATGCTGACCGGCGAGGCCGAGGCGACGCTCGCCGAGAGCAGTCTGGAGATGCGCTCGTGCGGGGTCGGCGAAGCCTTCGAGCTCGGGCCCTTCTCGGCGACCGCGCTGTTTGCCTCCGACGGCCTGGGTTCGCCACAGGTCTCGTGGCTCATCGAGGCCGACGGGAAGAAGGTCCTCCACTGCGGGGACACCGTCTGGCACGGTGCTTGGTGGGAGGTTGCCCTCGCTCACGGGCCGATCGACATCGCCTGCCTACCCGGCAACGGCGTCGAGGTGAGCTACCCCGGCTTGCAGCCGGCGGTGAGCGTGCCCGCGGTCATGACCCCGGGCCAGGCCGTAGAAGCGGCGCGCGCGCTTCAGGCTCGGGTCATGCTCCCGATCCATTACAACCGCACGTTCGAGCACGCCGAGTACTACCGACCCGTTCCGGACGCCGGCGAGAAGATTGAAGCGCTCGCGCCGGATCGTGACGTAACCGTCCGCTTCCTGGACCCCGGCGAATGGATCGACGTGGGGCTCGACGTCGAGGCTGTCTGAGCTCCCCGGACGAGCCGGCGACCTGAACACGATCGTGGTCTCCCACGGACAGGCCCGATCGCTCGCCCAGGCGGCTGTGAGTGTGCCGAGCTGACCGAGTGCCGCTGTTCGTCGATCCCGCATGCGCCTCGCCGTAGCGACCAGCCGGGAGCGCGTGATCAGCGACGAGGTGATGCGGCGGGTCGAGCGCCACCTCGACCTCGAGGACACGCGGCTCGAGATCTGACCGCGGGTGGGCGTCGAAGCTGGCGCGAGAATTTTTCGACTTTGGGATAGTGCCCGCGCCGCGTAAGCCCGTACTGTGGGCGGGTAAACCAAACGACGGCCGTACCCCGACCCCAAAGGACCGCTGCCCCGATGCCGAGAACTCGCGAGCTCAACCTGACCGCCGCCCAGTGGAGCCCCAACGGAGGCCCGCTCGGAAGGACCGACCTGAGCAGCGCCACCACCTTCACCTTCGGCCAGAAGGTCTTCAGCCCGGCCCTTCAGCGGCGCCGGCTGCCGAAGTCCGTCCTCGAGCAGCTCGACCGGACGCTCGACCAGGGCGAGCCGCTCACGCCGGGGCTCGCCGACATGGTGGCCTCGGCCATGCGCGAGTGGGCACTCGAGAACGGCGCGACGCACTTCACCCACTGGTTCCAGCCCCTCACCGGCTCCACGGCCGAGAAGCACGATTCCTTCTTCTCCGACGCCGGTGACGGCACTGCGATCACCGACTTCTCGGGCAAGGACCTGATCAGGGGCGAACCCGACGCCTCGAGCTTCCCGACCGGCGGCATCCGCTCGACCTTCGAGGCCCGCGGCTACACGGCCTGGGACCCGACGAGTCCGGCGTTCATCCTCGACAACCCCAACGGCGCGGTGCTGTGCATCCCGACGGCCTTCACGTCGTGGACCGGCGAGGCGCTCGACATGAAGATCCCGCTGCTGCGCTCGATGGACGCGCTCAGCCGCGCCGGCATCCGCGCGCTGCGGCTGTTCGGCAACGAGGCGGCGCAGCGCATATTCACGACGGTCGGCTCGGAGCAGGAGTACTTCCTGATCGACGAGGGCTACTACTTCGCCCGTCCGGACCTCGTGAGCTCGGGACGCACGCTCTTCGGGGCCAAGCCCGCCAAGGGCCACGAGCTCGACGACCACTACTTCGGCTCCATCCCCGAGCGGGTGCTGGCCTTCATGCTCGACGTCGAGCGCCAGCTCGCCAAGATCGGCGTGCCGATCAAGACACGCCACAACGAGGTCGCGCCCGCGCAGTACGAGATAGCGCCGATCTTCGAGAACAGCAACGTGGGCGTGGATCACCAGCTCATGACCATGCAGCTGCTGAAGACCGTCGCGCGCAGCTACGGCTTCGTCTGCCTACTGCACGAGAAGCCCTTCGCGGGCGTAAACGGCTCCGGCAAGCACAACAATTGGTCCATGGGCACCGACCTCGGCGAGAACCTGTTCGACCCGGGCGACAGCCCGCGCCAGAACCTGCAGTTCCTGTTCATGTGCACCGCGGTCATTCAGGCGGTGAACAAGCACCAGGGCCTGCTGCGGGCGTCGATCGCCGGTCCCGGGCAGGACCATCGCCTCGGTGCCAACGAGGCGCCGCCGGCGATCATCTCGATCTTCCTCGGCAGCGAGCTGGGCGGGATCTTCGAGCAGCTCGAGGCCGGCGACCTGAGCGGCGACAGCGAGCGGGCCACCATGGGCCTCGGCACCGCCACGCTGCCCGAGCTGCCCAAGGACACCGGCGACCGCAACAGGACCAGCCCGTTCGCCTTCACCGGCAACAAGTTCGAGTTCCGGGCCGTGGGCTCGAGCGACTCTCCGAGCTTCCCGAACACCGTGCTGAACACCATCGCCGCCGAGGCGGTCTCCGAGCTGTGCGACAACGTGGAGGCCGCCATGAGTGGCGGCACCTCCCTCGAGGAGGCGCTGCCGGGTGTGCTGCGCGAGAGCTACGCGGCCAACAAGCAGGTCGTGTTCAACGGCGACAACTACTCGGAGGAATGGCACGAGGAGGCCGAGCGGCGGGGGCTGCTCAACCTGCGCACCACGCCCGACGCCCTGCCCGAGCTCACGAGCGAGAGGACGGTCGAGCTGTTCGGAGCCCAGGGCGTGCTGTCGGAGCGGGAGCTCGAGTCGCGCTTCGAGGTCTACGCCGAGCAGTACAGCTCGAAGGTGAACATCGAGGCGGAGACGGCCGCGTCGATCGCCCGCACGATGCTGCTGCCGGCCGCCGTGCGGCACCTGGCGATGCTCCAGGCGACCGGCGAGGGTGTGCTGTGGGAGCTCAAGGAGGAGATCGGCAAGAAGATCGAGAGCTTCGTGGAGGCGATCCAGGTGCTCGACGAGGCCAACCGCCACCCGGACGGCGAGGGCATCGAGCTGGCCGAGTACATACGCGACTCCGTGCTGCCGGCCATGGACGGGGTTCGCAGCGCCGGCGACGCGCTCGAGCGGATCGTGGCCGACGACCTCTGGCCGCTTCCGAAGTACGGGGAGATCCTGCATATTCGGTAGGCGGCTCCCTCGGTTGACGGTTGACGGTTGACAGTTGACAGGCCTCCAGGATCCAGCGTTGGTCCTCACCACCTTGATGGGAGCCACTCGCCGGTAGACTCGATTGACTCGTGAGTCAACGGGCGTCAAGAGCCGGACGGAACCGGTGCCGTGGGGAAGCCATGCAAGCGGCAGCCGTCCAGCTCAACTCGACGGAGGACAGAGAGCGCAACCTGGCCACGGCCGAGCGGCTCACCCGGGCCGCGGCCGGCGCCGGGGCCGAGCTGGTCGTCCTTCCCGAGAAGTTCAACGTGCTCGGCACAGATATCGACCATGAGCGAGGCGCCGAGCCCCTCGAGGGACCGACCGTCGCCTGGGCGCGGGCAATCGCTCGCGAGCTCGCAATCGATCTGGTGGCCGGCTCCTTCGTCGAGCGACGGGAGGGGCGCGACAAGCTGTCGAACACCTCGGTTCACGTGGGCCCAGACGGCCGCGTGCACGCCGTGTACCGCAAGATCCACATGTTCGACGTGGTGGTCGAGGGGGTCGAGTACCGCGAGTCCGACACCGAGGAGGCCGGCGACGAGATCGTGCTTTCCGAGGCCGCCGACGGGACCGCGCTCGGCCTGAGCGTCTGCTACGACCTGCGCTTCCCCGAGCTCTACCGCATCCTCGCCGTGCGCGGCGCTCGGGTGATTGCCGTGCCGGCCGCGTTCACGGTCCCCACCGGGCGGGCGCACTGGGAGCTCCTCCTCCGCGCGCGGGCGGTCGAGAACCAGGCTTTCGTGGTGGCCGCCGACCAGATCGGACCCCACGCCGATGGCAAGGAGAGCTTCGGCGGCTCGACGATCGTCGACCCCTGGGGTGAGGTGCTGGCGCGCGCGCCGGACGAGGAGTGCTTCGTGGCCGCAGAGCTCGATCTCGCGCGCCAAGATGAGATCCGCGAGCGGCTGCCAAGCCTGGCAAACCGGGTGGCAGGGGCATACCGGTGGCCCGCGGAGGCGATGGCCTGATGGCCGCGGCCCGCCAGACGTCTGTCGACAAGCGGAGGCTGATCCTCGACGCGGCGATCCACGTGTTCGCCCGCCAGGGCTTCCACGCCTGCCGCGTCTCCGACGTCGCTGACGAGGCCGGCGTGGCCTATGGACTCGTCTACCACTACTTCAAGTCGAAGGAGGAGATACTCGACACGCTCTTCACCGAGCGCTGGCAACTGATGCTCGACGCGATCGAGGAGATCGACTCGCGAGATCTGCCCGCCCGGGGCAAGCTCTACGGCGTCGCGTCGTTCATCATCGATTCCTACCGCCACGAGCCCGACCTGATGAAGGTGATCATCGTGGAGGTCACCCGCGCGGCCAACTCGTTCGGCCGCCAGCACCTGGACAAGATCGACGAGGCCTACGGGATGATCGCCGACATCGTCGAGTCCGCGAGGAGCGACGGCTCGTTCAAGCGCGACATCTCGGCACAGTTCGCCGCGATGTGCTTCTACGGCGCGATCGAGCAGCTGCTCTCGGCCTGGATCTTCAACATCCTGCCCGAGACCGACGAGGAATTCGAGCGCGCCAAGTCCTCCGTGGTCGAGACCATCTGCGGCGGCCTCGAGGCGGCGCCCGCCGCCACGTCGACGATGTCTGGTTAACTGCCGCTCGAATGAGCAACGATCTCACGAAGCGACTGATGTGGTCAGCCCTCCTGGCAGGGCTCGGAGCGCTGACCACGATCGTCGCCAACAAGCTGGCCGCGGCCATCTGGACGCGTGCCTTCGGCGAGGACCCACCGGACTTCACATGACGGTGGACGAGCAGCGGCCGGACGACGGAGAGACCTCGCGCATCGACAGCGAGGATCCGCCGCCGCCCGCCCCCGATGCGGCTGGCGCTCCGGGCTCCTTCGGCTTCGAGCAGGACCGCCCCGCCTTCCCGGTCGAGGAGGACCGCCCCGCGTTCCCGGTCCAGGAGGACCGCCCCGCGTCCCCCGTCCAGGAGGACCGCCCCGCCTTCCCGGTCCAGGAGGACCGCCCCGCGTTCCCGGTCCAGGAGGACCGCCCCGCGTCCCCCGTCCAGGAGGACCGCCCCGCCTTCCCGGTCCAGGAGGACCGCCCCGCGTTCCCGGTCGAGGAGGACCGCCCCGCGTTCCCGGTCGAGGAGGACCCGCCTGAATTCCGGCTCCAGCAGGAGCGACCCGCGTTCCCGGGCGAGCAGGTGCCCGACGCCTACGCGCAGCGGCCCGAGCTGTATGCGGGCGGAGCGTTCGTCGGCGGCTTCCTCCTGGCCAAGCTGATTGGCAGGTTCGGTCGTGGCTGACGGCAACGGCATGCCCCCGCCCGGCTCGGCCGACAAGAAGCTCGGCGACATCGTCGGGGAGGTCTCGACCAAGGCCTCGCTCCTCGTTCGCGAGGAGATCGAGCTTGCCAAGGCCGAGGTCTCGGAGAAGGTCGCCCGCCTCGGCCGCGGCGCCGCGGTCGGCGCGGCGGCGGGCTTCTTCGCGCTCCTGGGCCTGATCTTCCTGCTCCACACCCTCGCCTGGGGGCTGAACGATCTCGGGCTGAGCATCTGGGCGGGCTACGGCATCGTCACCCTGCTGCTCTTCGTCACGGCAGCCGTGGCCGGGCTGCTGGCCTACCGCTTCGTGAAGAAGGGGGCGCCGCCCACCCCAGACCTGGCTATCGAGGAGGCCAAGAAGACGCGCGCGGCCATCGAGGAGGTGCGCAGCTGATGCCCACACGGACACCCGAGCAGATCCGCCAGTCGGTGCAGGCCACGCGCGAGGAGCTCACGTTCTCGCTCAACGACCTGCAGTCGAAGGTCAACGAGCTGACCGACTGGCGCCGCCCGCTGGTGGACAACCGCCAGGCGGTTCTCGTGGGCGCGGCCGTTGCGGGTTTCGTGATCGGCGGGGGCATCGCGGCCGCGGTCGGGCTGTTCCGCCGCCGCCGCTGAGCGACCGCGGCCCTTCGAGCCTCGTCAGGCGCGGAGGCGGCGGCGGGTGTGGCGCGCTGAGGCTCGCAGGCTGACACCATGCGATGCGCGATGGCTGATGCGCCCACCCGCGGTCGTCGCTTCAGCCGCTCCGAGAACGCCGGTGCGCTGGCGGCCCTCGGCCTTGCCCCCGGCCCGAGCTCGCTCAAGGTCAAGGTCCGTCGCATCGAAGGCAATGAGGCGCTTGCCACCGAGGGATTGCACACCAACGACTTCTTTCTCATCCTCTATGTGGAGGCTGGCTCAGGGCTCGTCCGCCTCGGCGCCGACGAGAGGGAGGCGGCCGCGGGCGACATCCTGGCCCTTGCCCCGGGTCAGGTCCACGACTTCAGCGGCCTCGTCGAGAACTGCCGCGGCTACGCCGTTGCCTTCCGGACCGAGGCTGTTACCGGTGCGGCACGGAGCGCACTCCCGCTCCCCGGTCGTAGCCGAGCGTCTTGGCCCCGCCCTCTTCCTGCGAGAGCGCGGGGGGCTTGTGTCCGGGTCTCGCAGCTCCGGGTCGGTCTGCGTGTCGCCGCCGGTGAGAGCGCCGAGGGTGTGGCCCGCGAGGCGGTCGCGGCCAGGAACGGCACTGAGGCTAGCCGCCAGACAGGATGTTCCTCCCTTGCTGCGCTCATTCTCGGAGCGGCTAGCCTCGCGCAAGCACGGGAATCCGGTCGGGCCCACCTATGAAACGCTGCTTCGACAGGGAAGGACGCCGGAAGAGATCATTTCCGGCGCTGGACGAACGAATCCGTACATCAACCGGCTCATGAGAGTCCGGTGATCGAACCTCTTGAGAACCACGTTTGGCTGAGTGGTGAATACTTCAATGTCGATTACCTGTTCGACGTAGTGGCCGGCACGGTCCGCCGTAGAGTCGTGTTAGCCGGATTGGGGGGCACGACAGCGGGGATGGGTCGGCGGTGCGCGGGGCGGTTCGTCGCCGTTTACGTGGCGCCTGATTGCGGCGGTCTCTTCCTGCAAGTCGACAAACGGCGCCTTCCTCTCGATGGAGTAACTCAGGCTACGCACAAGGAACGCCTTGGCGGCATGCTCTCGCTGTTGTCAGTGTCTCGTCCAGGCGAGCCGAAGCTGGTCGTCGCGCAGCGCACAGTTACGAGGGCACTTCTCCGCCGAGTCGACCCGGCTTACGACGAACTTGACGAGTCCATGGATGACTTCTTGGCGGACGTCGCGGACATCGTGAGCTCCGAAGCCCGGCGCGACTGGATCCTTGAGATCAAGGATCCTGACGCGGGCCCGTGGGAAGCTGTCGGATCTTGACCCCAACGGCAACCTGCGCCGCACCGTCAAGCCCGCGGGGGTGGACGAGGACACCCGCCGGCCGCGCTTCGGTGCCGACGGTGCCGACGCCACCCGCGAGGCCGAGCTGCGCGAGTACTCCCCCGACAACCTGCTGACCTCGGTCCTCCTGCCCTGGGGCATGGCATGCGCGACGAGAAGGACCAGAAGCGCTACCGCCAGGACTTCACCCTCGACGAGCGCGGCCACGTCGAGTCGATCGACAGCCCCTACCCGCTCGACGCCGCCAAGGCCGGCCGCACCTCCTACACCCACTTCGACACCGGTTGGATCCGCTCGCAGACCGACCCGGAGCTCCGAGACCCGGACACAAGCGCCCCGATCTATGACCTAGCCGGAAGACAGCCCCCGACTCCGAGCAAAGATGCGCACTGAAATTCTAGGCTTCGCCAGTTCGCTAGCCCTGTGGTTGGGGGCGCTAAAAGCGCACTTACTGACTCAGTCGCGCGCTGCTCGGGCACTCCCCCCAGCGTGGCGAAAGCATCCAGAGACCCGTAAAGGATATGACTCGCTCGTCAATCTGAGGATCAGAGACTTGAAGTCAGATATCCGCAGTCGCACCCTATCGGGCGTTGGCTTCGCTGCCCTATTTACAGGTCTTAGTGCGATTGGTCTGGCGATCGGTGTTGGACTACTTACCTGTGTCTCGCTTTCCTTAGTGTATACCTATCATGAGTTCGAGACGAATCGCGCGACAAGGGACGCTTTTCTCGTGAGAACGGGTTTGGAGCGTCTGCCTCGCAATCGATCTTTGAGTGCTGCATTTTGGCTGGGTCGCTTCATCACTTGGTTTGGATGGTTAGCTCTAACTTGTTTCGCTGGGTACCTTCTAGTCGCAGTGATCGAGGGTTAACATTGAGCGTAACACAGGCACTTGGCGACGCGACGACGAGCTTCGACTACGACGACCTCGGCGCCGTGAAGCAATCAAGGTCAAGAGCGGCCAGGGCACCCAGCAGCCGCACCCGGCTTCTTTGCGGGCATGAAGCGATGTAGATGAGACGGGCTCCTGTCACGCGGGTGCCTCGCGCGTTCCCTCGCACACCTGGGCGTTGACGCGTTCAACGAACACTTCTACATGCCGGACGGCAAGGCGCTCCTCGTGGAGAGTATGGCTCCGAGAGGGGAGGCGCAAGAGCGAACATCCGCGCCTCAGCTTTGGAGTAGTCGCCCTCAACTTGAGCTTCGGACGTCTCCAGCGCTGACGCGTGGTTCCTCTTCTTTAGGCTTCCGGGCCGTGTCCGGCCGCTCGATCGCAAAGGTCATCCTCGTGGCGGCCGGCGTTCTCGCCGGTCTGTACTTCCTGTACCTGATCCGCCAGGTGATCGGGCTGATGTTCATCGCGATCTTCCTGGGGGTGGCGCTCGGGCCGGCGGTCGATTTCTTCCACCGCGGCAAGATCCCGCGCGCCGCCGCGATCCTCGGGGTCTTCCTGCTCATCTTCGCCGGCATCTTTCTGATCGGCCTGATCGTGGTGCCCCCGGTGGTGGACGAGGTCGACGCGTTCGTGAGCGACGTGCCGAGCTACATCGACGACCTGCGCGGCTCCGACACCCTGCGCCGCTACGACGATCGCTACGGGATCACGGAGCAGCTCGGGCGGCAGGCCGAGACCCTGCCTCGCCGGCTGGGTGACGCCGCCGGAGCCCTCCAGAACGTCACCGTCGGCGTGTTCTCGGCGGTCTTCCAGCTCATTGCGGTGCTCGTGATTACGTTCTTCCTGCTGCTGGACGGCAAGCGGGCGATCGCCTTCTTCTACCGCGAGTTGGGACCGGAGCGCGAGGAGCGCCTGCGCACCATCGCCGACCACGTGTACCGGGCGGTTGGCGGCTACGTGACGGGCGCGTTCTCGATCGCCTTCATCGCCGGGGTGGCGAGCTACGTGATGCTCCTGGCCCTGGGCGTCCCCTTCGCGGTCCCGCTATCGGTTCTCATGGCTTTCTTCGTGCTGATTCCGCTGGTGGGTGCCTCCATCGGCGGCGTCATCGTCGCCGTCGTGGCGGGGGTAGACAACTTCCCCACCGGCCTGATCGCGTGGGTGGTGTTCCTCGTCGTCTACCAGCAGATCGAGAACAACGTGCTGCAGCCGTTCGTCTATCGCCGGACGCTCGCCCTGCACCCCCTCCTGGTGATCGTGGCAGTGCTCGTCGGCGCCAGCCTGCTGGGAATCCTGGGCGCCCTGCTGGCCATCCCTGTTGCGGCCACCGTGCAGATCCTCGTAAAGGACTACTACCACTTTCGGCGCAACCCACTGCGGCGGGGGGATGTCGACCACGCCGAGGCGACCACCGAGCTCGGCCTCGGCAGTCCCAAGCCGGTCGAGGGTCGGGAGGGTCCCGCCCCCATGGCGTCGGACCACCCACCGGCCCCGGCGGGCGGTTGAGGAGCGCCTAGGCCAGGTAGCGGGAAGGCAGCGCGCCCACCCCGATCAGACCGGGGCCGGCGTGCACGCCGACGATCGGCCCGAGCTCGGACACGAACGCGGGCTCGGTGGAGAAGATCTCGCGGCAGCGCTCCGTGAGCCGCCTCGCCTCGTCCGGCGCCTGTATGTGCTGCACCGTCCAGGCGTCCGCGCCTGAGGCCTGCCGCTGGCGCGCGTAGTCGACCATCCGCTCGTAGGCCCGGGCGCTCGTGCGCACCCGCTCGACCGGCGCGATCTCCCTCTCCACGGTGAGTATCGGCTTGACCTTGAGCGTCGAGCCGATCCAGGCGCTCGCGGCGCCCACACGGCCGCTCCGCTTGAGGTACTCGAGGGTGTCGACGGCGAACCACATCTTCATCTCCGAGCGGGCGTTCGCCACGTGCTCGACGATCTCCTCGGCCGCGTCGCCGGCCTGTGCCCGCCGGGCGGCGGCGAGTGCGAGCAGGCCGAGACCCCCGGCGGTCGTCTCCGAGTCGATCACGCTCACGCGCTCCCCGCCGCGGCCGTCGCGGCGCAGGCCCTCGGCCGCCTGGCGCGCCGAGTCGCACGTGCCAGAGAGGCCGCCGGAGACGTGCACCGACACGACAGAGAGGCCCCGGTCGAGCAACGGCGCGTAGGTGGCGACGAAGTCCCCCACCGAGGGCTGGGAGGTGGTCGGGAGCTCCTCGACCGAGCGCAGCTCGTCGTAGAAGGCGTTGAAGTCCGCCATCCCGACCTCCTGCTCGGTCCGGTCGCCTCCGTAGTTCACGTAGAGGGAGACGATGTGGATCCCCTCGTCCTCGACGGTGTCCCGCGGGAGGTAGGCGGTGGTATCGCTCACGACGGCTACCTCAGGCATTCGGGCGGAGCCTACACTCGCCGCCAACGTGCCCAAGACCCTGGTTACCGGCGGAGCCGGCTTCATCGGTTCGCACGTCGCGTCGCTGCTCCAAGCTCGGGGGGACGACCTCCGCCTGACCGTCAGGGAGAGCACTCGGACCGAAAACCTCGAGGGACTGGAGTACGAGGGCGTCAGGTGCGATCTGCTCGACCGGCGGGCCGTGCGGCGGGCACTTCGCGGGGTCGACCGCGTGTTCCACGTGGCAGGCCTCGCCTCGATGCGGCCGGAGAACCACGAGCGCCTGTTCCAGGTGAACGTGGAGGCCACTCGGATCCTCTTCGAAGAGTGCCTGAAGGCCGGAGTCGAGCGGGTCGTTTACACCTCGAGCGCCGCGGCGCTCGGTCCGTCGGCCCCGGGACAGTCCGCCGACGAGCGTCAGGTGTTCACCGCGGGTGGGCTCGGGATCCCGTACGTCAACGCGATGCGGGAGGGCGAGGTCGAGGCCCTGCGACTGGCCGCGCGCGGCCTGCCCGTCGTGTGTGTCAATCCCTGCCTGACCTTTGGAGCGGGCGACGTGTACGGAAGCTCGACGGTGCTCGTAAAGCGCTTCCTGCTCGGCCGGATACCGGGGTACGTGAACGGCGGCGTGAACGTGGTCGACGTCGGCGACGTTGCTCGCGGTCACGTGCTGGCCGACGAGCGCGGCCAGGTCGGGGAGCGCTACATCCTCGGCAACCGGAACTACACGATCGAGCGTTTGTTCGCGGATCTCAGCCGGCTGTCGGGTGTCGAGGCGCCCGTGCTCAAGCTGCCCACCGGCGCGGCCATGAGCATCGCGCGACTGCTCGAGGCGGCTCCGGGCCACGCGCCGATTACGACGGAGGAGGTCCGTTGGGCCAGCCTGTGGTGGACCTACAGGAGCACCAAGGCCCGGCGCGAGCTGGGATGGCGGCCCTCGCCCCACGAGGACACCGTCGAGGCGACCGTCAACTGGTACCTCGAGCGCGACGGCACGCGCGTCGCCCGCCTGCGCCGCTCCCAACCGTTCCGCTTTCGCGTGGCGGCCACCGCGGTCGATGGCGTCGAAGCCCTGGCGGGCATCGCCGGACGCCTGCGGCCTGGAGCTCGGTAGTGACCGCCGCTACCCTGGTGGCGATGACCACTCTGTATCGCTGCAAGACGCCCACCGACGTCCTGTGCGCGTGTGGCAAGGTCGCCCGATCGCTTCGCCGCGAGGGGATCGAGTTCGACGAGGTGCGCGTGCCCGCACGCAAGCGTGACCGTCCCGAGGTCGAGGACCTGACCGGTCAGCGGTGGGTTCCGGTGCTGGTGCACGGGGACGAGGTCGTGCATGACTCGCACCGGATCGTCGAGCACCTCGACTATCTGCGTGGCCACGAAGATGCGAGCCCGGTCGGGGCGGTGCGCTGATGCCCGGACCGCTTGGCCCCGCGTCCGCCGCCAGGATTGCGCGCCGCATGGCGCCGCTTGCGATGGAGGCCTACCGGCGCTACCAGCGCATGTCGCCCGAGGACAAGGAGCGTTACCGCCAGCGTGCCAAGAGCGCGGCGGAGCGAGGCCGCTTCGCGTTCGAGCAGGCGCAGGCGCGGCGCAGGCGCCCGCCGGGGCCTCCGCCGGCCTAGGGCCGGCGCGGCGGCCTACGCCAGCCGGTTCTCGATTCCGAGCGGCGCGGTTTCCGGCGCGTCAGCAGCCGGCGCAGTCGGCGTGTCGTCCTCGTCGGGCTGCTCCACGCCGATGGTCTCCGCGAGCTCGCCCGACTCATACATCTCCATGACGATGTCGCAGCCGCCGACGAGCTTCCCGTCGACGAACAGCTGCGGCGACGTCGGCCAGCCCGACACCGCCACCAGCTCCTGCTTGATGCGGGGGTCGGGAAGGATGTCGAGCGCCGCGTACTGGGCGCCGAGCGCGTTGAGCGCGGCTGCCGTGCGCGCCGAGAAGCCGCACCGCGGCTCCTCCGGAGTGCCCTTCATGAACAGCATCACGTGGTTCTCGCTGATCGCGTTCTCGATGAAGCCGCGGATCTCCTGGTTGGTCATCGGACCCCCTCGGGTGTCGAAGTCTTGATGGAAAGCGCGTGGATGGGACCGCCCACATCGTCGCCGAACACGTCGTAGACCAGCTTGTGCTGGTCGATGCGGGAGAGCCCGACGAAGCGGTCCGAGACCACCTCCGCCCGAAAGTGGTCGCCTCCGCCGGTGAGGTCCTGCACCTGGGCGCTCGCCCCCGGCAGTCCTGCCTCGATGCGCTGCCTGAGCTCTTCGGTGGTGGGCATGTCCGGCCGACAACGATAGCGACGGCACCGCGCTAGAATCCTCCCTCACATGGTCACCCTCACAGACATCGCCGCGGAGAAGGTCAACGCCTTCTTCAGCGCTCAGGAGACACCCGCGGAAGCCGCTCCCGGCCTGCGCGTGGCGGTCAAGGGTGGTGGTTGCTCCGGCTTCCAGTACCAGTTGGCGCTCGACGAGCAGAAGGACGACGATCAGGTGTTCGAGGATCGCGGTGTGCGCCTCATCGTCGACCCGGCGAGCCTCAAGTACGTGGACGGCTCGGTGGTCGACTACACCGAGAGCCTGATGGGCGCCGGCTTCGAGGTGAAGAACCCGAACGTGGTGGCCGCCTGCGGCTGCGGCTCGTCGTTCCGCGTGGCGGACGACGAAGAGGCCGCGGCCTGCGCTTCGAGCTGAGCCTCCGCTCAGCTCACCGGCACGGCGTCGAGCGAGCGCCACAGATAGAGGGATGCGAGCGACCGGTTTGGTCGCCACGGCTCTGCCAGCGTGACGAGTTCGTCCGCCGGCGGCAACGCCCCGAGCCCGTAGGCTCGCTCCACCGCCCGCCGCACCCCCAGGTCGCCCACGGGTAGCACGTCCGGCCGCCCGAGGTGGAAGATCAGGAACATGTCGGCCGTCCACTGGCCGAGGCCCTTCACCGCGGTGAGCTGGGCCGATACCTCGTCGTCCTCGAGCTCGGCGAGCCGGTCCAATTCGAGTTCGCCGTCCCCCACACGCGCGGCCAGGTCACGCATGTAGGCGACCTTCGGCCGTGAGAGGCCGGCGGCGCGCACGACTTCCGGGTCTGCCGCGAGCAGCTCGGCCGGCGTGGGAGTGCGGTCCCCGAAGATCGCGGTCACGCGCTCGTAGATCGAGCGCGCGGCCTTGACCGAGAGCTGCTGGCCGACGATTGAGCGCAGCAGCGCGCCGTAGGCGTCCTCGGGCCGCCCGCGCCGGCGCTCCTCGACGCTGAGCGGGCCGTGGGCGTCGATCAGCGCGCGCAGCACCGGGTCCGAGGCGCGCAGGCGCTCGGTGGCTTCGTTCACGGCGGGGCGGGGCGTAACGGTGCTCAGGCCGCGCGCTCGGCACGGGGCGCGGGCCGCGAGGGCGAGGAGCCGAAGTAGCGCGCCTCCTCCTCGCCCAGGGGCGTGGTCGGTGGTGCGTCGAAGAGCCACTCGGCGGCGATCGCGTGCCAGTTGGCGGTGGCGCGCAGCTGACCCAGCACGCCGAGGGTGAGCGCCTCCATGCGTCGCGCGAGCAGGGCCTCGGGCGGCACGGTCTCGCGCCGCATCATCGGGAAGTACTCGGAGCGCGGGTCGCCGACGTCGATCATCACCTGGCGCACGTAGTCGGCGTCGACCGTGAACGTGCGGTCCTCGAGGTACCAGCCGGTCGCCGCCCGGAAGTGCTCCAGCACGCGCTCCGGCGGAAGCTCGGGGTCGTCGGCATCGAAGAAGCCGAGCGCCGCCAGCTCGCGGTGCAGGCTCGCGGCATCGCCCGCGAAGCCCGCGCGCAGCAGCTCGCGCTCGCCCTCCAGCTGCTCGCGGGAGACGTGCTTGCTCATGCCGAAGTCGAGGAACGCCACCCGCCCGTCGGGGAGCAGCATGAAGTTGCCGGGGTGGGGATCCCCCGAGAAGTGGCGGTGTCGGTACAGCGACCCGTAGAAGAAGCGGAAGACGATCTCGCCGAAGCGGTCGCGCTCGGGGGCGGGCAGACCCTTGATCTCCTCGAACCCCATCCCCTCGACGTACTCGGTCACCAGCACGTGCTCGCGCGAGAGGCTCGTGACCACGTCGGGGATGACGATGAAGGGGTGGCCGCGCCACTCGCGCGCGAAGGCCCGCTGCTGCTGCGCCTCGTGCTCGTAGTCGAGCTCCTCGGTCAGGCGCTCGCGCAACTCGGTGGCCATGGCCTTGGCGTCCATCCCTGGCGCGATGCGCTTGGCCACGCGCAGGATCAGGCCCAGGTTCTGCAGGTCGGCCCGCACTGCGGCGGCCACGCCCGGGTACTGCACCTTCACGGCCACGCGGCGGCCGTCGTGCAGGCGGGCGCGATACACCTGGCCGATCGAGGCCGCGGCAATGGCGTGCTCGTCGAACTCGGCGAACACCTCGCCGATCGGCTCGCCGAAATCGGATTCGATCACCTTGCGCATGTCGCGGAAGGACACCGTCGGAGCCGAGTCGCGCAGCTCGGCGAGCTTGGCCTGCAGCCGCTCGGCCACCTCCGGCGGGAACGTGCCCGTGTCGATGAAGGAGGCCACCTGCCCGACCTTCATGGCGGCGCCCTTCATCTGCCCCAGGACGTCGACGATCTGCTCGGCGGCCTCGATCTGGCGCCGCTCGGCCGCCTCCCTGCGCCCATCCTTCGTGCGGCCGAGGTTGGTGGCCTTCGTGGCGTAGCCCTTGGCGGTCGTGCCGCCGATCAGCCCGCCGACCTTGGCAGTGCGGCGAATGCGACCGGTGGGTATCGGCTTGTCGCTCTTCGCCACTCTGGTCGAGTGTAGGTACGCCCCGCGGCGTAATCTGGCCCATCTCATGCGGCTCGTGACCTACGACGGCGGACGCGGCCCGCGCGCGGGCGTCCTCGCCGGCGACTCGGTGGTCGACGTCTGGGACGCCCTCGGCGAGCCCGCGGGCGAGCCGAGCCTCGCGGCGCTGCTCGGTGAAGGCCGGCTCGAGGAGGTGCGGGCGCTCGACCTGGGCGACAGTCGCCCGCTTGCCGAGGTGTCGCTCCTGCCGCCGATCCCGGCGCCCCAGAAGATCATCGGCATTGGCTTGAACTACCGCGCGCACGCCGAGGAAGCAGGGCAGGAACCGCCCACCACGCCCACCTTCTTCGCCAAGTTCGCAAACGCCCTGGCCGCACCCGGCGCCGAGGTGGCCCTCCCCGCCTCCAGCCAGAAGGTCGACTACGAGGCCGAGGTCGCGTTCGTGGTGGGCCGGCGGGCGCGAGCGGTGGCGCCGGATGCTCTCGACCACGTGGCCGGCTACATGCTCCTGAACGACCTCTCGGCCCGCGACCTCCAGTTCGCCACGCCCCAGTGGATGCCGGGGAAGGTCTTCGATGGCTCGGCCCCGTGTGGCCCTGCGCTCGTGACGCCCGACGAGGCCGGCCCACCCGACGCCATCGCCATCGAGCTCACGCTGAACGGGGAGGTGATGCAGTCGGCCACCACCGCCGACCTCATCCACTCGATCCCCGTCCTTCTCAGCCACCTCTCTACGCTGATGACGCTGGAGCCGGGGGACATCGTCTCGACGGGCACCCCCGCCGGGGTGGGCAGCACGCGCGACCCGAAGGTCTGGCTGAAGCCCGGCGACGAGGTCGTGATCACATCGCCCACGCTGGGTAGGTTGGAGACGCGGCTGCGCTGAGCGCAGCAGACCCGCAGCGGCCTAGGCCTGCCCCTCGACCGCCCCCGGCACGCCGGTGTTGGTCGAGTACTTCGGCTGGATCTTCGACTCCGGGCGAATGTGGTGCACGGCCTGGGCGACCGCCATCGCCGCCTCGGCGAAGCCCGTGGCGATCAGCTTGAGCTTGCCGTCGAAGGTCGTGATGTCGCCCGCCGCCCACACCCCGTCCATCGAGGTCTTCATCAGCGGGTCGACCACGATCGCGCCCTTCTCGATCTCGAGCGGCCACTCCTTGAGGGGCCCGAGCGCGGTCTTGAACCCGAGCTGGAGCAGGATGGCGTCGCACGGCACCTCGACCTCCTCCTCGGTCTCGGAGTGGAACAGCGTGACGCCCTCGACCCTGCCGTCGCCGGTGACCGCGCGGATCTGGTAGGGCACCCGCAGGTCGACCCGGCCGGCCTCGACGTCCTGCATCACCTCGGAGATCGTGGCCTCGTGGGCGCGGAAGCCCTCACGCCGGTGCACCAGCGTGATCGACCGCGCGGTGTCGGTCAGGTTCACCACCCAGTCGAGCGCGGAGTCCCCGCCGCCCACGATCATCACCCGCTTGTCGAGGAAGTGTGCCTTCTCGCCCACGAGGTACGAGGCGCCACGGCCCTCCCACGGAGTCATGTCGAAGCCGGGCAGCTTCTTCGGCTCGAAGGCCCCGTGCCCGCCGGCGATCACGATGGTGCGGGTCAGCAGGTCGCCGTGATCGGTCACTAGCCGCAGGATCTGCCGCTCGGGGTCGTCGGGGTCAGGCTCGTACTCGACCCGGTCGGCGGTCGTCTCGAGGTGCACCGGCACGTCGAACTGCTCGACCGACTGGCGCTCGAGTTGCTCGACGAGCTCGCGCGCGAGCACGCGCGGGTGGCCGGGCACGTCGAAGATCCACTTCTCCGGGTAGAGCGTGGTGAGCTGGCCGCCGATCTCCGGGAGGGAGTCGATGATCCGGGCGCTTGCTTCGCGCATCCCGGCCCAGAACGCCGTGATCAGCCCGGTCGGGCCGCCACCGATCACGGTCACGTCGCGGATGTCTGTGTCGAGCTCCACGGAGTGGACCTTGCCGTTGGTGCTCATGCCGGCAGGGCGCTCACGGCCTGCCCGTCGAGCGCGGCGAGCGCCCGCTCCGGGGAGGCCGATATACACGTGAAGATCGGTGTCTCGCTGAGCGTGTAGGCGCTCGACTCGGTGCTGCGCAGCTCTTGGACGAGGTCGAGGAAGTCACCCGGGTCCTCGGCGTCGAAGGAGACCACGAACTCCTGGTCGTCGAGCCCGTAGGAGTAGGCGGTGTTGATGTCGATCGACCGGTACTGGCGACCGACCGCGATGTGGCCCTGCATGACCCGCATGCGCTCCTCAGGTGGCAGCATGTACCACTCGCGCTTCTTCCACATCGGGTACACGATCAGGTAGCGGCTGTCGCTGCCGGGGCGGGGCCCGAGCGGCGTCGGCTCGTCGGAGTAAGGGGAGCGCTTGGTCATCGCCAGAAACGAATGCGACACGTCGGCCCATGCCATCAGGCCGCTCTGGTTGAGCACAACGTGCAGCTCGTGGATGGCGTCGAGGCTGGGGCTGACGCTGCGCAGCATCAGGTCGGCGTCCCCGCGGGTGCCCACCAGCGAGTAGCAACGCAGGAAGTGATCCTCGGCGAAGCTCTCGACGGCGGCGGCGAACTCGCGCTTGTCCTCGGCGCGGTCGGCCGGATCGCGGCGCCGCCAGGCGGGATCGACCTTGATGAACGTGAATTTGACGAAGTTGCGCTCGGACACGGCTCGACCACAGTTTGGCAGGGGGGGTTCCTTTAGGATGCCCGCGTGCGTGTCGGCCTCGTCTCCCCCTACTCCTACACCTACCTCGGGGGGGTCGGCCGCCACGTCGAGTGCCTGGCCGAGGAGCTACTGGGTCGCGGACACGAGGTGCGCGTATTGGCGCCCTACGACCCGCCCGGCCGCCAGGCGCGCTGGTCGCACGGCGGGGCAGCCCCCCAGGAGCGCCCGGCACCCGACTACCTCGTGTCGCTCGGGCGGTCGGCGGGGATCCCGCTCAACGGCTCGGTCTCCAACCTGGCCCTGACGCCCGGAGCAGTCTCGAAGGTCAGCCGCGAGCTCCGCTTCGGGGGCTACGACGTGATCCATGTGCACGAGCCCAACGCTCCGGTGGCCAGCTGGTACGCCGCGGAGGCCTCGCGCGTGCCGCTCGTCGGCACGTTCCACACCTACTCGAACAGTCCGGTGCTCCAGACCGGGGTCGCCAACGTGCTCGGCGCTCGCCGCCTCTACGACAAGCTGCGGGTGCGCATCGCGGTGTCCGAGGCCGCCCGCTGGACGGCCGAGCGCTTCTACGGGGGCCGCTACCGGATCATCCCCAACGGGGTCGACCTGCGGGCCGCCCTGGAGGGGCCGAAGCCGGCCTCGGACGAGTTGCGGCTGCTCTACGTCGGGCGCGCCGACGAGCGCAAGGGCCTGCCGGTGCTGCTGAGGGCCTTCGAGGCCCTGCGCGGGGCGGGCGTGCCCGCCCGGTTAACGGTGGCTGGAGCGACGGCCGAGGAAGTTGCGCCGTTCCTGCTCGACCCGGAGGGTGTGCACGTGGCGGGCCTCGTCTCCGAAGAGGAGAAGTGGCGCCTGTTGCACGAGGCCGACCTTCTGTGCGCGCCAGGCCTGGGGGCAGAGAGCTTCGGAATGGTGCTCACCGAGGCCTTTGCCTCGGGAACCCCGGTCGTCGGCTCGAACATCGCCGGTTACCGCGATGTGGTTCGCGATCGCATCGACGGCGTGCTGGTGCCGCCCGGGCGGCCGGGCGAGCTCGGCGAGGCGCTGCACGAGCTCGCGCTCGACCCGGACCGTCGCGCCCGCATGGGCGTGGCCGCGCGCGAGAGGGCCGGACGCTTCGCCTGGCCATCGGTGGCCGACGAGGTGCTCACCGCCTACGAGGATGCGCTTGCGCTACCGGAGGTGGCCCCCGGCCGGGGCCGCGCCCTCGCCGCGCGCGCAGGCCTCACGCCGGCCGATCTCGAGCCGCGGGTGCCCGCGCGGAGGCTTCCCTCCCCGGACCCTCCCGCCCCCGGCGACGGCCGCCGACGCGCCGCGCGGGTCGCGCGCCGCGGTGCCGTTGCGGCCGGGGCGGTCGGAGGCCTGGCGCTCGCGGCAGTGGCGGTGCAGCGCATCGGTCCGCGCTCGATCCTCGACGCCCTGCTGGCCGCCACGCCGGTGTGGGTGCTGCTGGCCTTCGGCCTGATGTGCGGCTCGATGCTCATACGCGCAGAGGCCTGGCGCGCCATCCTCGGCGCCGCGCTGCCGGGCACCCGGGTGCGCTTCGCCGACGCCGCGCGCGCGACCATGATCGGCGTGCTCATGTCGGCCACGCTCCCCGCGCGGCTGGGCGAGCCCTCGCGCGCGCTCATCATGGCCCGCCGCCTCGGCCGCGTGCGGGAGCGGCTACCGGTGGTGCTCGGCACGCTGGTCTCGCAGACGCTGCTGAACGTGCTCGCGCTGGTGGTGCTCGGCTCGATCATGTTCGCCACCGTAGGCCTTTTTCGGGGCAACGAGGACGCGCTGGTGTTCGTCACGATCGCGCCGGTCGCGCTGCTCGCCGTCGTGGCCGGCGCGCCCTTCCTGTTGCGCCGCGGCCGGCCGTCGCGCTCCGCGCGGGTGCGTCAGGCGGCCGGCGTGGCCCGCGGCGCGCTCGTGCAGGTGCGACACGGCCTCGGCGTCTTCAAGCGCCCGCGCCTGGGAGCGTGGGCAGCCTTCACCCAGCTGTCGGCATGGGCGGTCCAGTGGCTCGCGTGCTACGTGCTGCTCGTGGCGCTCGGCCTCGACGAGCAGGCCGGCCTCGGCGCGGCCGCCGCGGTGCTCTTTGCCGTGAACGTGACCGCCGTGCTCCCGGCCACGCCGTCCAACCTGGGCGTGTTCCAGGCCGCCTGCGTGGCCGTCCTGTCGGCCTACGGGGTGGGCAAGACCGACGCCCTGGCCTACGGGATCATCCTGCAGGCGGTGGAGATCGCCACCGCGGTGGGGATGGGCATGCCGGCGCTCGTGCGCGAGGGCATGTCGTGGAAGGACATGCGGCTGCGCGCGCTGCACGCCGCGCCGGTGGAGCTTCGGGCGGCGTCGCGGCGGCGAGCGTCCGAGCCCGCCGAAGTGGAGGCGTAGTAGCTAGTACATCTCCGGCAGACGGGCATGGTCGTTCAGATCTACGTCATCGCCGGTCTGCGGATCATGCAACCTCAGTTGATACTCCTTCGCCACCTGCTTCAGCTCAAGAAACGCCCTCTCTACGACACCCTCGTCGGCGGGTAGATTGACCACGAGCAGGTCACGTTCCTCAGACGAGGGCTCATCCATGTAGAAGTGAACCTCGCAACCGGCCAACCCGTGGGCGTCCTGCACGCGCGAGCGCAGCGACGACCGCGCCGAGTCGGTGTTGAGAGGTCGAGAAGCGTCTTCCGTAAGGAATAGGTCGTATGACATTCGGTCCTCCTCGTCCTGCGTTGTCTAGGTGCCGTGGGGAGTCGAAGGGCTTGAGGTCGTTGTTCCGGGTCTCGAGCCGCGTGCCATCTCTACCGTAGAGCGCATGGAGCGCTCCGACCTGCGGAACGTGGCGATCATCGCCCACGTCGACCACGGCAAGACCACCCTGGTCGACGCCATGCTGCGCCAGTCCGGGATCTTCTCGGCCCACGAGCAGCTCACCGACCGGGTGATGGACTCGATGGACCAAGAGCGCGAGCGCGGGATAACGATCTCGGCCAAGAACGCCGCCGTGCGCTTCGGCGAGGTGAAGCTGAACATCATCGACACCCCTGGGCACGCCGACTTCGGCGGTGAGGTGGAGCGTGGGCTGACCATGGTCGACGGCGTGCTGCTGCTGGTCGACGCCTCCGAGGGCCCGCTCCCCCAAACCCGCTTCGTCCTGCGCAAGGCGCTCGAGGCCCGGCTGCCGGTGATCCTCGTCGTGAATAAGGTCGATCGCCCAGACGCGCGCCTGCGCGAGGTGGTGGACGAGGTCTACGAGCTCTTCCTCGACCTCGACGCCGACGAGTCCCAGATCGACTTCCCGATCGTCTACACCAACGCCAAGGCCGGCTGGGCGAGCATCGAAGAGGGCGTCGGGGGCGAGGACCTGCGGCCGCTCTTCGAGCTGCTCACCGAGCACATTCCCGCGCCCGTGTATGAGGAGGGCCACGGCCTGCAGGCGCTCGTGACCGACCTCGATGCCTCCCCCTACCTCGGTCGGCTGGCCATCTGCCGCGTGCACAACGGCACGATTCGCCGCGGCGCCCCTGCCGCGTGGTGCCGGCGCGACGGCTCGGTGGAGCGCGTGAAGGTCACCGAGCTGTACGTGACCGAGGGCATGGCCCGCGTCGAGGCCGACGAGGTCGGCCCCGGCGACATCGCCGCGCTGGCCGGGCTCGCGGAGGTCACGATCGGGGAGACGATCGCCGACGCCGAGGATCCGCGGCCGCTTCCGGTGGTCGACGTGGAGGAACCCGCCCTCGGGATGACGATCGGCATCAACACCTCACCGCTCGCGGGCCGTTCCGGCTCGCGGCTCACGGCGCGCATGGTGCAGGACCGCCTCGAGGCAGAGCTCGTGGGCAACGTCGCGCTGCGCATGCTCGAGACCGAGCGCCCGGACACCTGGGAGGTGCAGGGCCGCGGGGAGCTTCAGCTCGCGGTGCTCGTCGAGTCGATGCGGCGTGAGGGGTTCGAGCTCACGGTCGGCAAGCCACGCGTGGTCACGCGTGAGATTGACGGGCGGCGGCACGAGCCGGTCGAGCGGCTGGCGATCGACATCCCCGAGGAGGTGCTAGGCGTCACCACCCAGTTGCTCGCCGCGCGCCGCGGGCGGATGGAGCAGATGGTGAACCACGGCACCGGCTGGGTGCGGCTCGAGTACCTCGTGCCGGCCCGCGGCCTGATCGGCTTTCGCACCGAGTTCCTGACCGAGACGCGGGGCGCGGGCATCGTGCACGCCGTGTTCGAGCGCTACGAGCCGTGGTTCGGGGAGATCAAGACCCGCCCGACGGGATCGCTCGTGGCCGACCGCCAGGGCACGACGGGCGGCTTCGCCCTGTTCAAGATGCAGGAGCGCGGCCAGCTCTTCGTGGGGCCCGGGGAGGACGTGTACGAGGGCATGGTCGTGGGGGAGAGCTCGCGCGCCGAGGACCTCGACGTGAACGCCGTGCGCGAGAAGAAGCTCACGAACGTGCGCGCGGCCGGCTCGGACGACACGGTGAAGCTCGTACCGCCCCGCCGCCTGTCGCTCGACCGGGCGCTCGAGTTCATCCGCGAGGACGAGTGTGTCGAGGTCACGCCCGACGCCGTGCGCCTGCGCAAGCTGTTCCTGCCGGCGGGCGAGCGGGCCACGGCCGCCAAGCGGCGCAAGGCCGAGCGGCTGTCGGTGGCCTGACTCGGTCTGGCGATGGGCCGGATCGCGCCGCTGGTCGCTGTTCTTGGCCTGCTCGCGGCTCCCTCGGCGGCCGGCGCGCACGACTACGAGCTGAACGCGGGGGGCGACCGGCCGTCTCTGGTGAGGCAGGCTCGCTTCGTGACACTCGTCGATCGCAGCGGGGCACACTGGGGCCAGAGGAACGTCGGGCGCACCGGGCGTCGGCCGGGCGCGCGGGACGGTCACAACGTGGTGGGCTTCACGACGGACGTCGACTCCGGAGTCGGAGGGCAGACCTACTGCTTCGACGGCGACATCCACGTGCACCGCGGGGGCCGGCGCCACGAGCACTGCGCTGAGCGCGACATCCTCATCAATCCCCGGGTCCTGTGGGAGCAGGGCCCGCGCCACCCGAGCTCCGAGGAGTACGACCTCGAAACGGTGCTCCTTCACGAGTTCGGTCACTTCAGCGGCAACTGGCCCCACGAGGGCCGGCGCTGTGCGAACTCGCCGATGGCGAGCCCGCTCTACAACGGCGAGTGGTGGAGGAGCCGGCGGGACTACCGCTGGATCGGGTGCGGCTCCGCCCGGGGCTCCGCCTTCGGCTCGCTGACGGCCATCGAGCTCTGAGGGGCTGAGAGCGGAGACCGGATCGCTCGCTCCACCCCCGTGGGGTCATCGAGGAATCGACGACGGAACGAGCAGGGAGCGGATTGTCCCCGCGACCTCGTCGGGGTCATCCAGCAGCCGACGATGGGTCACGCGAACCACGCGGTGACCGGCGAGTTGAAGGCCGGCGTCGCGGACTCGGTCGTTCTCGAAGGCGGTCCGGGAGCGGTGGAAGGCGTAGCCGTCCAGCTCCACCACCAGTCGCTCCTGCGGCCAGAGCGCGTCGACCTCGAAGCCGGCCACGCTGACGTTCGTCGCGGGAAGCGGGAGGCCGGTATCGCGGCAGAGTTGGACGAAGGCCCGTTCGAGCTCCGATCGGGTGTCCGGGACTGACGGGCCGAGATCTCCCAGCACGAGCCCCACTGCCCACAGGCCGTGGCGCCCGGTGCTGCGGCCGCGGACGGCATCGACGGCCCTGAGATCGAGCAAGCGCAGGCGTTCAGCGTCCTCGAAGGCCTGCCTGAGCCGGCGAAGGCTGACCGCCTCGGCCATGTCGAACAGCGTGCGCGCGACCGAGGTCAGCGGGATGCCGTCTCGCACCACACGGTCGTCGGGGTGGAGGGCCCGCGTCTGGTGCAGCACGATGCCGGGAATGCCGGCCCGGCTTCGACGGAGTGCTGTCACGTCTGGGCGGGATGAGGCGGCTCGCCAGAAGCCCCACTCCCGCCCTGCGCTGCGGTGGCTGGCGAGAGCGCCGTCCCCGCATGCGAGGACGGCGGCCATGAGGCGGCCCCGGGCGCTCAGGCGAGCGTGGCCCACGGCATAGACCCCCCGGTGCAAGGGGTGCAGGCGCCCCGCTTCCATCCGTCGGGCGATCGAGCCTCGCCCGACCCCGAGCGACACGAGCTGCCTCCGCGCGATGACGCCGTGCTGCCTAGTGGCGATTTCGGCGATCAAAGCGTCACGTGGTCCATCTACTGCATCTCTGTGATGTACAAGATGGACCACGTCCGCCACACCGGGACCGTGGCAGCGGGGAGCACACGGTGCACCGCTCGCGCGTTACAAAGGGCTCACGCAGGTGCGACGAAACCGTCACGAGGGAGCAGGCCACGGGGTTTGCACCGGGCGCGCCGATGCGGAACGGGCCACGACGGGGTTGCACCGGCGGGGCCGACCTCGGAACGGGCCACGGGGTTGCACCGGCGGGGCCGACCTCGGAACGGGCCGCGGCGCCATGACCGGCAGGGCACGCACCGGGCGCCGCCGAAACGGCCCTGACGCTTACGACCGGGCCTGAGCGGCCCCGGCAGCTAGGGCGCCGGGACCACCTCGGCGGCTGAGCCGCCAACGGCCGCGGCGCCGTCCTCGGCCCCCTCGTCGGCCTCCAGCGAATCCTGCTCGGCCACCAGCGTGTCCGGCGCCCGGTCCTTCGGGAGGAAGCCGCTCTTCATCCCGAAGTACACGGCCTGCGGGTGGTGGGCGATGATCGCGACCGTCGACTGCTCCGGGGTCACCGCGTAGCCGTCCGACAGCGACAGGCCGATCGAGCCCGCGTCGAGTAGGCGGAAGACCTTCTCGTGCTCGGCCTGGTCCGGGCAGGCGGGGTAGCCCCAGGACCAGCGGCGGCCCTGATCGGCGGGAATGCCCAAGGACCGGCGCACGCCGGCGTGCAGCCACTCGGCGAGCCCCTCGGCGGTCTGCACTCCGAGTCCGTGCGTGAAGAGCTGCTCGGCGAACTCGCCCTCCTCCTCCAGCGCAGCCATGACGTCGGTGACCTCGGGGCCGACCGTCACGGCCTGGAGGGCCACGACGTCGCGCTGGCCGGACTCGAGCGGGCGGTAGAAGTCGGCGATGCAGATGCGGTCGTGGGCCGGCTGGCGCGGGAACACGAGCCGCTCGAGCTCGGCCTCGCCGTCGTTCGGGTCGAACACCACGAGCTCGTTCCCCACCGAGTTGCACGGGAAATAGCCGAGCCGGGCACGCGGGTGCAGGTAGTCCTGCTCGCGCCACATGCGCTCCAGGCGCGGGCGGAAGTCGTCCTCGACAAGCTGCCGCCAGGCCTCCCCCTTCACGCCGCGCCCGCCCCAGTGCAGCTTGAACAGCACGTGCAGGTCGAGGTGGGGGAAGACCTCGGAGAGGGAGATCTCCGGCTCCCGCACTCCCAACCATGGCGAAGTTGGAAGGTCCACGTCGGTGCGCGCCGCCGAGCGCACCGAGTCGTCGTCGGTGGGTGCGGCCTCGGGCTCGGGACCCTTCTCGCGGAACACGCGCGCCTCGCGCTTGATCCGCTCGACCAGGGTGGCGCGGGCCTCCTCGTCCACGAGCTGGTCCATGGTGTCGAGGCCCTGGAAAGCGTCCTTGCAGTAGAAGACGCCGGGGTCGTAAACGTCGTCGGACTCGCGACCGCCCGGGTAGAGGATCCTGCGCCCGAAGTCGCGATTGATCGCCGCGCCCCCCACGAGGATCGGGTACTCGAGGCCCCGCTCGTGCAGCTCGGACACCACGATCGGCATCTGCTTCGAGGTCGAGACGAGCAGCGCAGACAGTCCGATGGCGTCGGCGTCGTGCTCGACGGCGGCATCGATGATCTGCGAGACCGGCACCTGCTTGCCGAGGTCCACCACCGTGTAGCCGTTGTTGCTGAGGATCGTGTTCACGAGCGACTTGCCGATGTCGTGCACGTCCCCGAACACGGTGGCCAGCACGACCGTGCCCTTGGTGTAGCCCTCGATGCGATCGAGGTAGTTCTCGAGCCGCGCCACCGCGCGCTTCATCACGGTGGCCGACTGCAGCACGAAGGGCAGGATCAGCTCGCCGGCGCCGAACTTGTCGCCGACCTCCTTCATGGCCGGCAGCAGCACCTCGTTGAGCGTCGGCACGGCGCCGATCTTCTCGACCGAGCGATCGATCCAGTCCTCGACCCCCTCCTTCTTGCGGCGCAGGATGTGCCAGTGAAGGGCCTCCTCGGGCTCCATCCCCGCGGTCGGGTCGGCGGCCTCCTCCTCGGCCTGCTCGCCCTTCGACTCGTAGTGGGCGATGAACCGCTCGAGGGCGTCCTCGCGCCGGTTGAACACGAGGTCGTCTGCCAGCTCGCGCTCGTCCGGCGGGATCTCGGCGTAGGGCGTGACCTCCTTCGGGTTGACCATGGCAAGGTCGAGCCCGGCGTCGACCGCGTGGTGGAGGAAGACCGAGTTGAGCACCGCACGCGATGCGGGGGAGACGCCGAACGACACGTTCGACACCCCGAGCGAGGTGAGCACCCCGGGCAGCTCGCGCTTGATCGCGCGGATGCCTTCCAGTGTCTCGATCGCCGACGGCCGCCACTCCTCCTCGCCGGTGGTGAGGGTGAACGTGAGCGCGTCGAAGATGAGCTGGTCGGGGGCCAGGCCGTGCTCGTCGACCACGTAGCCGTGGATCCGCTTGGCGATCTCGAGCTTGCGCTCGCTCGTCTTGCCCATCGACTCCTCGTCGATGGTCAGGGCGATCAGAGCTGCGCCGTGGGCCTTCACGAGCGGCACGACGCCGTCGAGCTTGTCGCGACCGGCCTCGAGGTTCACCGAGTTGACGATCGCGCGGCCGGGGATGTGCTCGAGGGCGGCCTTCATCACGTCGGGCTCGGTGGTGTCGACTTGGATCGGCGCGTCGGCGCGCAGCGCGATCTCCTTCACGAGGCGCGCCATCTGCTCGGCTTCGTCGCCTCGCTCCGTGAGCGCGACGCAGACGTCGAGCACGTGCGCGCCGCCCTCGACCTGGTCCTCGGCAATCTGCAGCAGGCCGTCGTAGTCGTCGGCCAGCAGCAGCGCCTTGGCGCGGCGGGACCCCTGCGAGTTCACGCGCTCGCCGACGATCGTCGGCCGCGGCTCCTGGGCGAGCGGCGTGGCGCTCATCATCGAGGAGACGCTCGCCGGGAGGGGCTGCTCGCCGAAGGTACGCGGCTTCCGGTCTCCGAGCCGTTCGGCCAGGGCGGCGATGTGCTCCGGGGTGGTGCCGCAGCAGCCGCCTACGACGCGCACGCCGTAGCGGTCGACGAACTCGCCCAGGGCGGCCGCCAGCGGCTCGGGCTCCGCGGGGAAGATGGTCTCGCCGTTCGGCCCCTGGATGGGGATGCCGGCGTTGGGGATGCAGCTCACGGGCACGGACGAGTGCTCGCCGAGGAAGCGGATGGCGTCGCGCATGTCCTCGGGACCGGTCGAGCAGTTGAGGCCGATGGCCTGGACACGCAGGGCGGAAAGGGTGGTCAGCGCCGAGGCGATGTCGGTGCCGAGCAGCATCTTGCCGCCGTTTGGCAGCAGCGAGACCTGCGTGTGGATCGGCACCTCCCTTCCCGCGCGCGTGAAGGCCTCGCGGCAGCCGAACACCGCGGCCTTGACCTCGAGGATGTCCTGGGCGGTCTCGACGATGAGCAGGTCGGCGCCACCCTCGATCAGCCCCTGGGCCTGCTCGGCGAAGACCTCGACGAGACTGGCGAAGGAGATGTCGCCCAGCGTGGGGTCGTCGGAGGCGGGGAGGAAGCCGGTCGGCCCGATCGATCCCGCCACGAAGCGCTGCTCGCCCGCCGCCGCGCGACCGAGCTCGGCCGCCCGCCGGTTGATCTCGAGCGTGTTCTCCTCGAGGCCCCACTCAGCGAGCTTGATGCGGCTGGCCTGGAAGGTGTCGGTCTCCACCACCTCGGCCCCGGCGGCGAGCATCGACTCGTGCACGCCCTGGATCACGTCCGGACGGTTGAGCACCAGCGCCTCGTGGCACTTCCCGGGCAGGCCGCCGTAGTCCTCGGAGGTGAGGTCGAGCTGCTCGAGGGTGGCTCCCATGCCGCCGTCGAAGAGGACGACTCGGGACTCGATGGCGTTCAGATAGTCGCGCATGGCCAACCAACCATGGTACGAAGTAGTGCCTCTTGGGTAAGGTCTGTCATGGCATGGGGCGCTCAAGGACACTCTGCGGGCTGATCGCGGCGACTGCGGTCTTCGCGGCGCCCGTGGCGGCCGCCGAAGCGGCGGATCCGCTGCGCTCGCAGCAGTACGGACTCGACATCGTGGAGTCCGACGCCGCGCACGCCACGGCCACCGGCCGGGGCGCCGTCGTCGCGATCGTGGACACCGGCGTGCGAGCCAGCCACCAGGATCTTCAGGGCCGCCTGCTGCCGCAGATGAGCTTCGTGGAGGGCGACGGGCCCGAGGACGAGGACGGTCACGGGACCCACGTGCTCGGGATCGCGGTGGCCAACAAGGACAATGGTGTGGGCGTCTCCAGTGTGGCGCCCGGGGCCACAGCCCTGCCGGTGCGAGTCCTCGGGGACGATGGCAGTGGCTCCTCGGCCGACGTCGCCAAGGGCATCGATTTTGCCGTCGCTCAGGGCGCGCACGTGATAAACCTGTCGCTTGGCGACACCGTGCCGGTGGGGGCCATCACCGGCTCCCAGGGCGAGGTCGAGGAGGCGATCCTCCGGGCGCTTGGCCGGAACGTGGTGGTCGTGGCCTCTTCTGGCAACAACGGCGCGCCGATCTGCGAGCAGGGGCTCGCCAACGACCCGCGGCTTCTGTGCGTCGGCTCCGTGGACCGAGCCCGAAATCGATCGGTCTTCTCGAGCTTCGTCGGCCCGGAGGGGATTACCGCGCCCGGTGGAAACGCTCTGGGCGACGACATCCTCTCCACCTTCTCCCTCCGGAACGGCCGCCAGACCGACAGCGGCTACACAGAGCTCGCCGGCACCTCACAGGCGGCTCCTCATGTGGCGGGGGTGGCCGCGCTGCTCGTGCAGCTCGGCCTCCGCGGGCAGGACGTGGTGCGGCGCCTGAGGGAGACAGCGGTGGACGCGGGCCTACCCGGACCCGACGAGGAGTTCGGGGCGGGCATCGTCAACGCGCGGCAGGCCGTGGCCGGACTGGGTCCCCAGCCTGAACCGGGCGGCGGCAGTCCCGGTGGCGGGACCCCCGGTGGCGGTGGCGGCGGCGCAGGTGGTGGCGGTACTCCGGGTGGCGGCGATACCGGGGGCGGCAGTGGCGCAAGCGCCACCGTCACGGTGGCCCGCTTCCAGCGCTTCCGCAGCGTGCTGAAGACCGGCATCAAGGTGCGCTGCACAGCAACCGCCGCCGGTCGCTGCACCGCAACCGTCCGCCGCGGCAGCAGGATCTTCGCCTCCGGCTCCAGGAACGTGCGCTCGGGCCAGCGGACGACGCTGCTCGTTCGCCTCACCGGGTCTGCACGGCGGGCGGTCAAGGGAGCGAATCGTCGCAACCGCCGCATCAAGCTGCGGCTCGAAGTCACCGTGCCGGGCGCGGCCACGCAGTTCCGCCGCACCACGCTGCGCCGCTAGCCGGGCTCGGGAAGCCCAGCGCGGAGGCCGGCGAAGAGCCGCAGCGGCTGGCCGCACGGTTCGCCCGGGCTCGCGACCGATGGGCCGAATGCCGGCCCCTCAATCTCATCCCACTGTCCAAAGACCCTCCGGCGCTTCGAACCTAGATTCGGAGCACGCTGATCGAACCGCGCCCTGACCGCAGCCCGAAGGGGGCGGACCCGGCGCTGAACGGAGGGATCGAAACCGATGAAACGCAGAGGCTTGAGGGTGGGTTCTCCACTTTTCGCCGTCGGACTGCTGGCAATGCTGGTGCTGCCGGCGCTGTCGCTCGCCGACGCACCTGCGCTCGAACAGGCGACGAGCGATGAGGGACTGGCGGAATCCATACACGTGAACACCATCTGGGTGCTTGTGACGGCAGTGCTGGTGCTGTTCATGCAGGCCGGCTTCGCGATGCTCGAGATCGGCTTCTCTCGGGCCAAGAACGCCGGCTCCGGTGTTGCGAAGATTCTCACCAACCTCTCGATCGCGGCCATCTGCTATTGGGCGGTCGGGTTCGCGTTTGCCTTCGGCACCGGCTCCAGCGAGGGCGACCTCATCGGCACCACCGGGTTCTTCCTGACCGACTTCGGCGACGCCCAGAAGGCGTTCTTCCCGAGCGGCCTGGGGCTCTCGGACGCGATCATCGAGTCGAAGTGGCTCTTCCAGTTCGCGTTCTGCGCCGTGTCGCTTGCCATCGTGTGGGGCACCACGCTCGAGCGGATCAAGTACTCCGCCTACGTCGTGTACGCCATCGTGTTCTCGGCGATCATCTACCCGATCGGCTCGCACTGGGTCTTCGGCGGCGGCTGGCTGCAGCTTGGCGAGACCGCACTCATGCCCACCGGCATCCAGGACTTCGCCGGTTCGACGGCCGTCCACCTGATCGGCGCCACCGGCGCCTTGGCCGCGCTGCTGCTGCTCGGCCCCCGTAAGGGCAAGTACGGAGCCGACGGCAAGCCGCGGGCCATCCCCGGGCACTCCATGCCGCTCGTGGGCCTCGGTACGATCATCCTGCTGGTCGGCTGGTTCGGCTTCAACGCCGGGTCGACGCTGAACGCCACGGACGGTCGTTTCGCGGAGGTGGCGATGATCACCCTTCTGGGTGGCACATCCGGCGTGATCGGCGCGTTCATCGCCACGACCATCCGCCAGAAGACGATCGACATCGGCATGGTCGCCAACGGCATGATCGCCGGGCTCGTGGCCATCACGGCGCCCTCGGGCTACATCGAGCTGTGGGCGGCTCCGATCATCGGCGTCGTCGCAGGGCTCATCGTGGTCTTCGGCGTGCTCGCGATCGACAAGAAGCTCGACGATCCCGTCGGCGCGCTGTCGGCGCACGGTCTCGCGGGCATCTGGGGCACGCTGTCGTGCGGGCTCTTCACCGCGCCCCGCCTGGCCGAGTACAACGCGTTCGGTGATCCCGCGGGCGGGCTGTGGTACTCGGGCAGCTTCACTCAGCTCGGAGCCCAGGCCATGGGTGTGCTGATCGCGTTCACGTTCGTGTTCCTGATGAGCTACGGCACGTTCTTCCTGATCAAGAAGACGATCGGGCTGCGGGTCTCGGACGAGACCGAGGACGCCGGGCTCGATGTGGTCGAGCACGGGATGTACGGGTATCCGGAGCAGTTCATCCCGGCGCCCGAGATCGGCGGGCACTCGTTCGGCCCGCTCGTACCGCCCCGCGGCAACGTGCCCTCACCGGTCACGCCCGCGGCAATCACGGAACGCACGGAGGAGGTGCCGGCATGAAGATGATCGTCGCCTACGTCCGCCCCGAGGCGTTCGAGCCGATCCGCCAGGAGCTGCTCACCGCCGGGTTCCCGAGCCTCACCATTGGCGAGGTCAGGGGCTCGGGGCGGCAGAAAGGGCTCACGGAGCAGTACCGGGGCACGGAGTTCACGATCAACATGCGGCCGAAGCTGCGCGTCGAGTGCGTGGTGGAGGACGGTGACGTGCAGGTGGTCACCGAGACGGTCCTCCGGAACGCTCGTACGGGGGCGGTGGGTGACGGGAAGATATTCGTCCTCCCCGTCGAGGAGGCGATCCGCATCCGGACCGGCGAGTACGGACAGGAAGTGCTGCAGGCCCACGGGGCGGCGGAGACCGCCGTCTGATGAGAAGGCCGCGGCGTGCCGAGCGGTCCGCGGTCAGGCCGTGGACGGTCTAGTGGTCCCGGCGACCACGTAGCCCGGCGCGCGGCGGTGTCGAGCCCCGAGTCCCTTCCCTCTCCCCGCGGCGCCCACCTCGACATGGTGGGCGCCGTGCTGGGCGGCGAGGGCCTGGCACGGGTCGCGGAGATAGCCGCTGCCCACGCCGGCGCCCCCGTCGCGGTGATCGTGCCGCGCCTTGGCGCGCCCGTTGAGGACTGGGGCGCGTACGAGCGCTACGTGGCCGCGCGGTTGGCCGGAGGGCGGCCATCGCGCCCAGCCGAGGTGGTGGCCGAGGTGCCGATCGCGTCCGGAGGCCAGGAGCTCGGCGCCGTGCTCATGCTCGGGTCGGGCAGGCCGGACGCCGGCGAGTACCTCCACGTGGCAGCCGTCGCCGCCCTTACCGAGGTCGCGGTCGCGGAGGCGCGGGACGAGACCGAGCAGACGCTGCGCGGCTCCTTCCTGGAGGAGCTGCTCACCCGCGACGATCTCGAGACCGCCGACGTGGTCCGGCGCGCCCGACGCCTCGGCTGCGACCTGAGCAACGGAGCGGTGGCGCTGTGCGCGGACCCCGGCGAGCGCGCCCCGGGCCGCCTGCTGGCGACCATCGCCGCCGAACGCACGGGAGCTCTGGCCCAGGCGGTGGGCCGGCGCGTCTACGCCCTGCTGCCGGGCACCGTCGAAGAGGCGCGCCCCCTCGCCAGCCGCCTCGGCCGCCAGGCTACCGTCGGGCTGTCGTCCCAGTACACGGGTCCCGCCGACGTGCGGCGCGCGCTCGAGGAGGCCGAGCTGGTGCTCGAGGTGACCGAGGCCCGGGGAGACCCCCCCGACGGAGACATCGGCGGGGGCACCTACCGGCTGCTCTTCCGGGTCCTGGCGAGCCACCCGGAGGAGGTCCGGGAGTTCTACCGCGAGACGATTGCGCCGTTGGTTGACTACGACGCGCAGTACACCACCGCTCTCGTCTCGACCCTCGAGTCCTACCTCGCTCAGAATTGCAACATGAACGCAACCGCGCAGGCCATCCACACCCACCGGCACACCGTCGGCTACCGGCTCGACCGCATCAGGGAGCTGAGCGGCTTGAACCCGTTCGTCTCGGAGGATCGTGAGCGGCTTGGCCTGGGGCTCAAGGCCTACCGCATCATCGCGCCGCGCCTGCCGCGTTGAGCGGGCGCTCCGCCCGGCCGCCGGCCGGCCTGTGCGACACCTGCGCCCACCAGCGCCTGGTCCCGAACACGCGCGGCTCCGTGTTCTCTCTCTGTGAGCGCTCGCGCTCGGAGCCGGAGTATCCGCGCTACCCGCGGCTACCGGTCATCAGGTGCGGCGGCCACGAGCCGCGAGCCGTTGCGCGCGGGCCTCGCTGAGGGGCGCCGTCAGACCACGTTTCGTCGCGCGGTGTCCTGCCGTGGGGTCGTCCTAACGCCCCTGGGCAGGACAGCCTCGCGGGAGCAGCGCCCGCAGCTCGTCGAGCATGAGCCCGGGCCGCTCGAGAACGTCGCCGTAGGTGTAGCGACGAAACTCGTAGGCCCGGGCGCGAGCCTCCCGCTCTCGCCGCCGATCCTGCTCCCAGGCGTGGCGCGAGTGGTGGTACCGGTAACTGTCGAGCTCCACCGTCAGCCGCTGCTCGCGCCAATGGCAGTCGACTCGGCGGGCGCCCACGCGCAGGTTGGTGCGCGGCAGCACCAACCCGTCCCCCTCGAGGAGCGAGAGGAAGGCGCGCTCGAGCTTGCTGAGCGTGACACGCGTCTCGCCGCGCAGAACCGCCCGGAGCGCCGCCGCGCCGGGGCTGTACGGCCGTCGCTCGAGGACGGCCTCCACCTGCCGCGGCGTCGTGCCGTACTTCACCGCTGCCTCGTGAACGGCACGTGCAAGATCGTCGGGGCCCAGGACGGCGGCCAGGTCGACGAGCGTGCGTGCCAGCGTGGTCACGGGAATGCCCAGCAAGATCGTCGCGTCGCGGGAATCGATGTGCCGCGACCGATGCGTTCGCACTCCGGGCACGCGGCGCTCGGTCGGGGTCGTTACCTCGGGTACCGGAGCGGAGCCCCTGAGCACGCCGAACAGGTGGCCCGTGGCCCGGCCGCTCAGCAGCGCACCGTCACCGCATGCCCGGACCGCCGCCAGGCAGCGTGCCTCCAAGCTGGGCGATCTATGTCCGACGCGGTAGACCCCCCGGTGCTCGCGCAACAGCCGGCCCGCCCGCACGCGGTGCTTGATCTCCGCCGCAGAGATCCCGAGCCGCAGCATCTCCGCCCTGGTCACGACGCCATGGCTGCGGCCGGCGATGAAAGCAAGCTTCTCGTCCGCTGTCCTGCCGTCGGGTCGCACCACCACCCTTGAGCAGGACATCGCCCGGATTCGCCCCCCTTGAGAAGGGCATCGCCGGGGGACTCGGCCCCCGTCGGGGGGCCGGCTCGGGGCGAAGAAGAGGCCGGACCGGCTGACGGCTCGGCGGCGGGGAGGGTCCCTCAGTTGTCGTTCGGTCCGTTCGAGCGGTCGAACGGCTTGGGGCCGATGTTCTCGCCCTCGCGCGTGATCGCCTGTCCGCCGACAGGATCGACGCCGGCCTGGAACACGCGGTTCTCGATCACGCCGGTGAACTCCCCGGCCGGTGCCTTGCCTCCCTCGAGCACGGCCTTGGCCTTGCCGTCGAGTCCGGCTTCCACCCGGTAACGGAGGTTGAAGGAAGCCGCGACGGTGGCCGTGACGCTCCACTTGAACACGGCGGTCTCGCCCTTCTCGAGCGGCCCGAGCGGGTAGGTGTCCACGAAGGCGCCGGCGGCCTCGTTGCCGCGCGGGGGGTCGACCTCGCGGTCGACCAGGGATGGCTCGCCCGCACCCAGCTTCTGCCTGAACTCGATCGGGGAGGCGTTGACGATGAAGATCGGCCGCCGATCGTCCGCCGCCTGCGGACCGGCGCTCGCCGCCGCGTTCTCGCCATTCTCGACGTCGTTCTCCTTGCGGTCGAATGACTTGACGGTGACCGCGATGTTCGGGATGCGCTTGGTGTCGACGTTCTTGACGACGATCCGCATCTCCGACCGCTTGGCGAGCTTCTGAACCTCCGGGAACTCGGCCTCCAGGATCTTGACCTTGTAGTTGCCGGCCGGCTCGTTGGCGTCCTGGCGCTTCATGCTCTGGCCGCAGCCGGCCAAGGGCAGGGCGAGCACGGCGACGGCAAGCGTCCCCGCGGCTGCTGCACCCACGCGTCTCCCCTCCAAAGCGGCTCGAACATACCACGGCGTCAGTCCCGGTCGACGCACTTCACACAGCCCTAATCGGTTGTCCCTTGCCATACCGGAATGCGATGGCTTAGTCTTGGCCCCCGCGAGGGTGCCCGTGGTGGACGTTTCGCGATGGCCGGGGAGGTCAAGTGGTTCGTGCAGTAGCCGATAGGGCGTTTCTGCCCACCAAGAACTTGCTGGAGCAGGTCGGGGACATGATGATCCTGACGGGCAAGACCATGCTCTCGGCGCTGCGGCCTCCGTACCCCTACGGCGGCGAGTTCGTGAACCAGTTCCTCTTCGCGCTGAAGCTGTGCTGGTTCCCCCTGCTCGTCTCGACGATCGCCCTCAACTACGGCGCGCCCGGGATCCAGGCCGGTAACTTCGCCACGCTCTTCGGCTCGATCGACCGGCTGGGCGGATTCTTCGTGCTCGCCTCCATCCGCGAGTTCGCCCCGTTCGTTACGGCCATCGTGCTCGCCGGCGTGGCCGGGACCGCCATCACGGCCGACCTCGGCGCCCGCAAGATCCGCGAGGAGCTCGACGCCCTCCAGGTGCTGGGCGTGGATCCGATCAAGAACCTCGTGGTGCCGCGCTTCCTGGCGCTGATGATCGTCACGGCGCTCTTCAACGTCTACGCGCTGCTGCTCGGGATCTTTGGTGGCGTGGTCGCGACCCTGACCTTCGACGCCCCGCTCGGGCCGTTCTTCGCGACGCTGCTCACGAACGCCTCGACGACCGATCTCTGGGGCAGCGTGGTCAAGACCACGCTGTTCGGCGCGATCATCGCGATCGTCTGCTGTTACAAGGGGATGACCGCATCGGGCGGCGCCGAGGGCGTCGGCCGTTCGGTCAACCAGGCGGTGGTCATCTCGTTCACGATGATCTTCGCGTTCAACTACGTCTTCACCCAGACGCTGCTGGCGACCCACCCCGAGATCTCGGTGATCAAGTAATGGGCTGGCTCTCGGTCCCCAAGGACTGGGTCGCCTCGTTCGGCGACATCGTCAAGTTCGCCGGGCGCGTCTTCGCGGAGCTGTTCAGCGGACGGGTGCTCAAGTTCTTCGGCGAGGCGCTGCGACAGGCCGGCATCCTCATCCTCGGATCGCTGCTTGTCATCTGGAGCCTCGGCTTCATCTTCGGCCTGCAATGCGGCATCGAGGGCGCGTACTTCAACCGCTCGCTCGGGGCACCCGCCTATGCCGGCGTGTTCTCGGCCTGGTGCGACCTGCGCGAGCTGATTCCCTACGCCTTTGGCTACATGATGGCGGCCAAGGTCGGCACCGGACTCGTGGCAGAGATCGGCGCCATGCGGATCACCGACGAGGTCGACGCCCTCGAGGTCATGGGCATCAGCTCGATGACCTTCCTCTGCGGAACGCGGCTGCTCGCGGCCCTCATGGTGCTGCCCTTCGCCTACGTCGCGGCGATCGGGGCGGGCTTCTTCGCGTCGTACCTGGCCGTCGTGCAGCAGATCGGCGAGGTTTCCTCGGGCGGCTACTTCCTGATCTTCTGGATGTTCCAGAACCCGCCGGACCTGCTCTACAGCCTGATCAAAGCCATGGCCATGGCGGTCATGATCGTGATCGTCGGGCTGTACTACGGCTATACGGCCGGCGGCGGACCGGTCGGGGTGGGCACGGCCACGGCCAAGTCGATGGTGCTGAACATCGTGATGGTGCACCTGATCGGCATGGTCGGCACACAGGTCTTCTGGGGATCGAATCCGAGAGCACCCATCGGCGGCTGACGCCCGGGCCGGTCCGGGTGAGAAGGACCCGTACCAGTGGCACACCGGCCGTCAACGCGAGCACGCTGGTCGGCATCGACGCACCTTCACACAGCCCTAATCGGTTGTCCCTTGCCATACCGGAATGCGATGGCGTAGTCTTGCCTCTCGCGTGAGCGTCCATCCCGGGCGCATCGCGATGGCCGGGGAGGTCAAGTGGTACGTGCAGTAGCCGATAGGGCGTTCCTGCCCACCAAGAATCTTCTGGAGCAGGTCGGGGACATGATGATCCTGACGGGCAAGACGATGCTCTCGGCGCTGCGGCCTCCGTACCCCTACGGCGGCGAGTTCGTGAACCAGTTCCTCTTCGCGTTGAAGCTGTGCTGGTTCCCCCTGCTCGTCTCGACGATCGCCTTCGGATACGGAGCTCCGGGGATCCAGGCCGGCAACTTCGCCACCCTCTTCGGCTCCATCGACCGGCTGGGCGGCTTCTTCGTGCTCGCCTCCATCCGCGAGTTCGCCCCGTTCGTTACGGCCATCGTGCTCGCCGGCGTGGCCGGCACGGCCATCACGGCCGACCTCGGCGCCCGCAAGATCCGCGAGGAGCTCGACGCCCTCCAGGTGCTGGGCGTGGATCCGATCAAGAACCTCGTGGTGCCGCGCTTCCTGGCGCTGATGATCGTCACGGCGCTCTTCAACATCTACGCGCTCCTGTTCGGGATCTTCGGCGGCGTGCTCGCGACCCTGACCTTCGACGCTCCGCTCGGGCCGTTCTTCGCGACGCTGCTCACCAACGCCTCGACCACCGACCTCTGGGGCTCGGTGGTCAAGACCACGTTGTTCGGCGCGATCATCGCGATCGTCTGCTGTTACAAGGGGATGACCGCATCGGGCGGCGCCGAGGGCGTCGGCCGTTCGGTCAACCAGGCGGTGGTCATCTCGTTCACGATGATCTTCGCGTTCAACTACGTCTTCACCCAGACGCTGCTGGCGACCCACCCCGAGATCTCGGTGATCAAGTAATGGGCTGGCTCTCGGTCCCCAAGGACTGGGTCGCCTCGTTCGGCGACATCGTCAAGTTCGCCGGGCGCGTCTTCGCGGAGCTGTTCAGCGGACGGGTGCTCAAGTTCTTCGGCGAGGCGCTGCGACAGGCCGGCATCCTCATCCTCGGATCGCTGCTTGTCATCTGGAGCCTCGGCTTCATCTTCGGCCTGCAATGCGGCATCGAGGGCGCGTACTTCAACCGCTCGCTCGGGGCACCCGCCTATGCCGGCGTGTTCTCGGCCTGGTGCGACCTGCGCGAGCTGATTCCCTACGCCTTTGGCTACATGATGGCGGCCAAGGTCGGCACCGGACTCGTGGCAGAGATCGGCGCCATGCGGATCACCGACGAGGTCGACGCCCTCGAGGTCATGGGCATCAGCTCGATGACCTTCCTCTGCGGAACGCGGCTGCTCGCGGCCCTCATGGTGCTGCCCTTCGCCTACGTCGCGGCGATCGGGGCGGGCTTCTTCGCGTCGTACCTGGCCGTCGTGCAGCAGATCGGCGAGGTTTCCTCGGGCGGCTACTTCCTGATCTTCTGGATGTTCCAGAACCCGCCGGACCTGCTCTACAGCCTGATCAAAGCCATGGCCATGGCGGTCATGATCGTGATCGTCGGGCTGTACTACGGCTATACGGCCGGCGGCGGACCGGTCGGGGTGGGCACGGCCACGGCCAAGTCGATGGTGCTGAACATCGTGATGGTGCACCTGATCGGCATGGTCGGCACACAGGTCTTCTGGGGATCGAATCCGAGAGCACCCATCGGCGGCTGACGCCCGGGCAGGAGGAGTGGCTTTGAACGACGAGGACCGTACGACCGACGACGAGCGCGAGACGGCCGAGCACACCGCCGTCGAGGGGCACGACCACGACGAATCGGCAGATGATCACGACGTGGACGGCCACGCGGAGGCCCACGACGGAGACGGTTTCGCGCACGACGACGACGGCTCCGACGCGGGCGAGGCAAGCGCCGGGCCGGCGGGGAGCACCCGCGCCGCCGTGACCGATGAGCCGGCGCCGACCCACCCTGGCGGCGACAGCGAGATCCCCGACAACCTGCGCGCCGGTCCCGGTGAGAACGATCCGTATCAGTGGCACACGGGGCGCCAGCGCGAGCACGGCTCCACCGACGCGATCGAGTTCATCGACGTCAGGAAGGCCTTCGGCCGCAGCGTGATCCTGAACGGCCTCAACCTCGGGATACCCGACAACCAGATCTCGATGATCCTGGGTCCCTCGGGCACCGGCAAGTCGGTGTGCATCAAGCACATGGTCGGGCTGCTCTACCCGGATGAGGGCGACGTGCTGGTGCACGGCGAGTCGGTGCCCAACATGGCCGACGACGACCTCTTCGAGATGCGCAAGAAGTTCGGCGTGCTCTTCCAGGACGGCGCCCTGTTCGGCTCGATGAACATCATCGACAACGTCGCCTTCCCGCTTCGCCAGCACACCGACAAGGGCGAGCCCGAGATCCTGGACATCGTGAACCTGCGCCTGAAGGAGGTCGGTCTCGGCGGCGCCGGGGACAAGATGCCGAACGAGCTCTCGGGCGGCATGCGCAAGCGTGCTGGGTTCGCCCGTGCGCTCGTGCTCGACCCGGCGATCGTGCTCTTCGACGAGCCCGACTCGGGCCTCGATCCGGTCCGCACCGCCCTCCTGTGCGAGCTCATCAAGGAGATCCACGGGGAGAACGGCGGTGCCTACGTGGTGATCACCCACGACATCATGTCGGCGCGGCGGGTCGCGGACTTCATCTCGGTGCTCTGGAAGGGGCGGATCGTGGAGTCGGGGCCGGCTTCGGAGCTCTTCAATACCGACAACATGTTCGTTAGGCAGTTCTTGTCTGGCGAGGCTCAGGGGCCGCTCGGGATGGAGTAGTTCTGGGCGCCGTGGCCTTCGGGCTTGCGCTCCGGTGGAACTTTCGCGGCGCGCCTTAACGGCGACGCCTGAAAGTCCCACCGTCGCCGCCCTACGGACAGCGACTACCACCCTCCATCTTGCTCCGTGGCTGGGTGATTCTTCAGGCGTTTGTTCTCCGTCGGTCCAAGCGTCATCGATCCGGCGACGGTCTCGCGCTGTCTTGACCGTCGCGCCCACGCGGCTTCACCTGGTCTGTCTCGGGCATGTATCGGCCGTGCACGACAAGCAAGAGCCGCTCTACTCAGCGGGCCCGAGCTGGATCGGCTTGTAACTCAGGACATGGTCCACCACTTCCTCAGGCGTGAGGGTCCGCCCGGTGCCACCCGCGAATCGTTGCACGGCGCGCTGCTGACCGGATGGCGGAGCCCCCGTCGCCTGCCTGAAGTGAAACCCGACGATGGCAGGGCGTTCATGCGTAACCTCGCCGGGGATTCGAAACGGGTGCACGCTGCGGGGCCGCGGCGACGGGCGGGCTCGGGCCCGCGGCGTACGGACCCGCGGGCCCGTCCACGCGCGCTCGAAACGCGCCGTAGCACCACCCAGCTCAAGACAGGAGCGGGGCAGGGGCGACGCCTGTCCGTAGGGCGGCGACGATGGGGCTTTCAGGCGTCGCCGTTAAGGCGCGCCGCGAAAGCTCCATCGGAGCGCAAGCCCGAAGGCCACGGCGCAAGAGCCGCACCGCCCGCGCGCCCCATTGCGCCTCGGTTAAAGCGCCGTCCCCCCAACCTGCGTCGCCTAAGCTGATTCGCGTGCTCAGGGGGGATTTCTTTGCGCGCGTGGTGGGCGTCGCCGTGCGCCGGCCGATGGTCGTGATCGGGGTCGTCCTGGCCCTCGTGCTCATCGGGTCCGCGCTTGCGCTGAGGCTCGAGTCGAGCGCTTCCATTCGCACTCTCGCCGACCCCGACTCGGAGTCGTTCCGCGAGGCCGAGCGCTTCAAACAGGAGTTCGGCGAGGACGCCGTCGTCGTTCTGATCGAGGGCAATCTTCAGCGGACGCTGCTCACCGAGGACCTGCGCAAGGTGTTCGATCTCGAGGCATGCCTGACCGCTCAGGTGGCCGGCGAGAGCGCCGCCGCGCTACCGCGGCCGTGTCAGGAGCTCGGGCGCGAGAAGCCCGTGAAGGTGGTCTACGGGCCGGCGAACCTGATCAACCGGTCATCGGTGGAGATCGGGCGGGCGCTGGAGTCGCGCCTCGGCAAGCGGGAGAGTGACGCGGAGGCCCAGGCCGCGCTCGCGACGCGGCTCGCCCGGCAGCAGGGCGCGAGCCCGGCGCGGCAGAAGGAGCTCGCCGCGGCGGCACGCCAGCTCGTGGTGCAGCAGTCCAACCAGGAGCTGATTGCGCTCGCCGTGCGGTACGGCATCGCGCGGCCGCCGCGCCCGGACGATCCCGCCTTCGTCTCCAAGCTCGTCTTCGATACCGCCCGTGGCGCCGACGTGCCGAAGTCCCGCTTCGCGTACCTCTTCCCGAGCTCCGACGCCGCGCTCATCCAGGTCCGCCTGAAGCCCGACCTGTCGGAGGCCGCACGCGGGCGGGCCATCGAGCTCATCCGGGAGGCCGCCCGCGACGACGCCTTCCGGCTGGAGAGTGGAGGGCGCTACGTGGTCACCGGCGTGCCGGTGGTGGTGGCCGGACTGGCCGCGGCAGTGGAGCGCTCGATCTTCGTCCTGCTGGGCGCCGCGCTCCTCATCATGGCCCTGACCCTCGCCCTTGTTTTCAGGAGCCGCCTCCGCCTGCTGCCGTTGGCGGTGGCGGGAGCGGCCGCGGCGCTCACCTACGGAGCGGTGTCGCTCGCGGGCGCCTCGCTGACGATGGCCTCGATCGCCGCCCTGCCCGTGCTGATCGGGTTGGCCGTCGACTACGCGATTCAGTTCCAGGCACGCTTCAACGAGGCGAGCGCAAGGGGCAGGCCCGCCGCGGAGGCATCCCACGTCGCGGCCGTGGCCGGCGGTCCGACCATCGCGAGTGCGGGCCTGGCCACCGCGGTCGGCTTCCTCGTCCTGCTGCTGTCGCCGGTGCCGATGGTCCGTGGGTTCGGTGTCGTGCTCGTGCTCGGCATCGTCCTCGCGTTCGCGTGCGCCCTCACCGCCGGTTTCGCGGTGCTGTCACGCTTCTCGACCGCCCGCCCGCGCCCGAGTGATGTGCCGCCGATCATGCCACGCGCCCGTACGGCCGTCGGGCGTGTCGGCACCATGATGGCCGGCACCCGGCCGGGCGGCCGCGCCCTGGACGTCGGACGCTCGCTGCGGACCTCGGCCTCGGCCGCCGCCCGGGCAGCGCTGGCCACGGCCATCGAGCGCCCCCGGCGCGTGCTGGCGATCGGGCTGGCGGTCGCACTGGTCGGGCTCGTGGCCGACACGCAGAGCGAGGTCGTCTCCGACGTCCGTGAGCTCGTGCCGCGCGACCTTCCCGCGCTTCAGGACGCGGAGGCACTCGAGCGCGCGAGCGGCATCACCGGAGAGATCGACGTGACCGTGCGTGCCGACGACCTGACTCGCCCCGAAGTGCTCTCGTGGATGACCGAGTACCAGTCCGAAGTCCTCGAGGCCAACGGTTTCAGCCCGGGGTCGTCCTGCGCCCAGAAGGCGAACCCGCCGGACCTGTGCCCGGCCCTGTCACTTCCCGACCTCCTTCGTTCTACCGATATCGGCAATCAGGACGCGGTGCGGGCGCTGCTCGGCCAGGTGCCCCAGTACTTCTCGCGAGCGGTGATCTCCGACGACCGCAAGCTCGCGAACCTGGCCTTCGGCATCCGCCTGATGCCCGCCGACCAGCAGCGCGAGGTGATAGCCGACATGGAGGAGCGCCTCGATCCTCCAGACGGCGTGGAGGCGAAGGTCACGGGCCTGCCGGTGCTCTTCAGCGAGGCGACCGGGGCGCTGTCCTCTCCGTGGCGGCGCCTGCTCACGCTGGCCGCCGGACTCGCGGCGGTGTTCCTTGTACTCCTGGCCGTCCGTCGCCGCCCCCGGCTCGCGGCGGTGCCGCTCATTCCGATCGCCCTCGCCACCGGATGGTCGGCGCTCGTGCTCTTCGCGCTGCGCATACCGCTCAACCCGATGTCGGCGAGCCTCGGCGCGCTGGTGATCGCGATATCCACGGAGTTCAGCGTGCTGTTGTCGGCGCGCTACGCGGAGGAGCGGGAGGCGGGTGCCGATCCGCGCCGCGCCCTCGAGCTGACCTACCAGTCGACCGGCGCCGCCGTGCTGGCCTCCGGAGCGACGGCAATCGCGGGCTTCGCCGCGCTGATCGCCTCCGACATCCGGATGCTGCGCGACTTCGGGATCGTGACCGTCGTCGATCTCACGGTTTCGCTCCTCGGGGTGATGATCGTGTTGCCCGCCGCCCTGGTCTGGGCCGAGCAGCACGGACCCTTCTCGCTCAGCGACCTCGACCCACGCTCTCGGCTACGCGGACTGCGGGAGCGAGTTGCAGGCGGTTCCCGCCGGCCACTCGCTGGGAGCTTGCGCTCGTTGCGGACCCGTGCCCCGGCCCGGCCGCGCCGGCGTGCCTGAGGACCGTTTCGGGGACCTCGGCGCCGAGCGCCCGGGGGATCGGCCGGGCGCGGCCGACGATTCGCCCGCGGGCCGTCCGGTCGATCCACGTGAAGAGCGGTCCGGGCGCCAGACCGCGGCCGAGCGGCTGGCCGAGCTCGATCTCGAGCCGGAGCCCGGGCAGCGCAAGCCGGCCGAGCCGGCGCGCCCGCGCGGGCGCTACCTGTGGGTGCTCGGGGTTGCCGTCATCCTCGCCCTCATCGTTCTCGGCAGTCTCTCGATTCGGGGGATCGGGGGCGCGGGGGCCGGAGGCAGCGGTGGGGCGCTGCGCGGCATCCCGGCCGGGCAGCCGATGCCGGTCTTCGCCGCTCCCCTCGCCACCGGCGGCGAGGACGGGGATGCCAACGTCAGCCAGCGGGCGTCCGACTCCGAGCAGGCCGGCCCGCGGCCGGCGTGCGAGGTCCGCGGCCCCGAGATCGTGAATCTGTGCGAGCTGCGCGAAGGCCCGCTCGTGCTCAGCTTCATCGTGACCCGCGGTACCGACTGCGAGCCACAGCTCGACAGCTTCGACGCGCTGGCCGCCGAGTTCCCGGACGTCAACTTCGCCGCCGTGGTGAGCGGCGAGGAGCGCGCCGACGTGGAGGAGCTCGTGCGCGAACGCGGGTGGGACTTCCCGGTGGCCGTCGATCGCGACGGAGCGGTGGTGAACATCTACCGGGTGGGCGTGTGCCCGACCACGGTCTTCGCCGATCCCGGCGGGAAGGTGCGAGAGACAAAGCTCGGCACGCTCGATGCGCGCCAGCTGCGCGCCGCGGTGTCGGCCCTCGAGCGGCCGCCGCCGACGCCGGCGGGATGAGCGCGCCGATATTGGAGCGCGGCTGGGTGGACCCCGAGCTCGCGGAGGAGTTCCCCCACCTGGCCCTGCGGCAGATGGTCGTTCCCGCCCGCCCGGGGCGCAGCCCGCGGGTGGTGAAGGAGCGCCTGCGGACGATGAGCGACCGCTTCACTGGCGGCCGTGCCGTGAATCTCCGTCAGCAGCCGATCCCGTGGGCCTACCGCGTCTTCTTTCGCCAGATCGGCATCGACCCCGACGACCGCCGCACTCCGGTGGAGGGGCTCGCTCTGGAGCGCATGATGCACGGCGGGTTCCGGAGCCAGGGCCTGCCGCATGACGCCGTGGTGATAGCCACCGTGGAGACGGGCGTCGCCCTCATGACGCTCGACGCCGACCGGGTCGGCGGGACCCTGGGGGTCCGCCTGTCCCGCGATGGCGAGCAGCTCGGTGCTGAGGGACGACCGCTCGCGGCGCGCCAGATGGTGGTGGCGGACGCCTCGGGGGCGGTGGCCGTGCTCTTCGGTGATTGCGCCCCCGAGCGCGAGGTTACGGCGGCCACAAGGCGCGTACTGCTCGCCGCGGTACAGGTCAAGGGGGTGCCCGAGGTCAGCATCGAGGAGGCGATGTGGACCGCGGCCGAGACGCTGCAGCTTGTTCACGCCGGCGCGTCCTGACCGCTCGGCACGCGCTCCGCAAACCCGCGCAGGAATCGATCTCCTCTGCTACCCTCGAGCGGTGGCCAGGGGAGGCGCACTGCTAGACGAAACGTCGCCGCTCGAGCTCTACGCTCGCGGCGGAACCATCCCGCTCGCGCCGGTAGAGGTCGACGAGCGGGCCGCGCGCCGGGCGCTTCGCGACCAGATCGCCCGGCTTGAGTCCGAGCTCGCGAGCCTCTTCTGCTCCACCTATCCGCGGCAGGGCTTCGACTGGGCCGTCCCTTCCCGGGGGGGTCCGAGAGTTCTTTCCCTGCAGGATCTCGAGCAGGTGCGCGACCAGCTCCTCGTGCGTCTCGACGAGAACCGTCGGCTGCTGAGCGTGCAGACGCAGGTCGAGCAGGACAATCGCTGTCTGATCGAAGAGATGATGCTCGACCCCGCGCGCTACAAGTGGCAGCGGGTCGGCAACAGCGACATCGGCGAGCCGGGCTGCAAGCACTGGCACGTCACACCACGGTGGGGCGTGCTCGGCATGCTGATGAACTGGTGGCGCGTCAAGATCTCCTCCGGCTGTCCGTTAGCCGGGGGGCGCAGCCGCAGGCTGCGACCCCGTCCTCACTACTCATAGCCTCCACCCGGGGCCCCCGGTATGGGACGCCGTAGCCGCAAGCGCCTCGGCGACAGCCCGTTGGGCGCCGCCGAGAAGGTTGACGGACAGACCGGTGCCGGAACGACTCGCGCCGAGCGCGACGAGGCCCGTCGGCGGCGAGCACGCGCCGCCCGCAGCGCGGCGGCGGCGGAAGCCCCGCGCCGCTCCTCGTCACGCCGCGGTGCGGAGCGCCCTGCTGCGCCTTGGGGCAGCTTTCCGCTCACCGAGCTCGTGATCCTGCTCGGCATCGTGCTCGGCGTCGTGGGCCTGGTCAGCGGCGGCGCTCGGGGAGGCACGATGATCGCGGCCGGCATCGCGCTCATCTGCCTCGCCGCCCTCGAGATCTCCATCCGCGAGCACTTCGCCGGCTTTCGCTCCCACAGCAGCCTGCTGGCCGGCGCAGCGGCGATGGGCGTGATGCTCGCGGTGGTCTTCGCCGGCGGGTCGGGCATCTTTCTGATCTACCAGGTGCTGCTGGCCGGCGTACTCGTGTTCGGTGCCTCGTTCTGGGCGCTGCGGCGAACCTTCCGTCGCCGCTCCGGCGGCCTCAGCTTTCGTTAGCTCAAATCATCTAGGGTCGCCGCCATGACGTGCGAGAACCGGCGATGAGCGTTCCCGGCCAGCCCGAGCCACGGCGCCTACAGATAACGGGCCTTCACCACATCACGATCATCTGCTCGCACCTCGATCAGACGGTCGCCTTCTATCGCGACCTGTTGGGAATGCGCGTCGTCAAGCAGACTCGCAACCAGGACGATCCGAACGCGCGCCACTTCTTCTTCGGGGACGCCACCGGCAGCCCCGGAACGGTGGTCAGCTGCTTCGAGTATCCGCAGATGGAGGCCGGCAGGGTGGGGCTCGGCTCGACCCACCACTTCGCCCTGAGCGTCGGCTCGGTGGAAGAGCTCGAGGAGTGGCGCCGCTACCTGACCTCGCGCGGGGTGTCATGCACCGACGTTCTCGACCGGACCTACTTCCACTCGCTGTACGTGCGCGATCCCGACGGGCACATCGTCGAGATCGCGACCGCGCAGCCGGGGTTCACGGCCGACGAGTCCCCCGAGGAGCTCGGTAGCCGCATGATCGAGCCCGCTTAGTCACCGGGACCGCCGGGCCCCGAGTTGGGCCCGGCCTCTGAGACCGGGTCAGGTCTTGCTCGCCAGGGCGTCGGCCAACCCCCGGCGCTGGCGCTCGGTGAGCGTGCCCACGGGCTTGTTCTCCGGAACCCCCTGCGAGGTCAACACGCGCCGGCAGCGGGCGCGGCCCCAGCGGCGCTGGCTCGTGATGAGGTCGCTCACGGTCATGCTCTCGGCTTGCCAGGGCCGGGTTCGCAGCACCTCGGCCGCATCGAGCTCCTGTGCCGCCAGGCTGCGCTTGAGCTGCGCCCGGGCGAGCCGAACCCGATTCGCCTGCTCGAGCGCGCGCAAATGCTGCGGCGCAGCCGTAACCGTCGCCATCGTGGCCATCACTCCCCCCTCGAGGATCCGTAAAGTTTGTCTTCTTCCCTCTTTCGATCGCTCGTCCTGAGGCGGGGGGGACGACTCCGCTTGCGACCCGTCTCCCTTCTCCGCGGCCTTGCGACCCGAGCGATTGCGGAAAGGTACGGATCGTGACCGGGCGCGTCAACGGCGCCGGCGCAGGTGGGGCCGCTAAGAGCGGGCTTTTCTCCGTCCGGCCCCCTCGGGGACCGTAACCGTTTCCCTGGCTGCACGTGTGCGTCGCATGGGCCAGAATCCCTTCATGCCGTTCACCAAGATCGTCGCCACCATCGGGCCCGCCTCCCGGGCCCCGGAGGTGCTCGCCCGCATGGTGGCCGCGGGGCTCGACGTCGCCCGCCTGAACTTCGCCCACGGCACCGTCGAGGAGCACGCCGAGACGGTCGGCCGGATACGCGAGGCCGGCGAGCGGGCCGGACGCGACGTCGCCGTTCTACAGGACGTGCCCGGACCGAAGCTACGAATCGGCGCCGTCGAGGGCGGCGTGGTGGAGCTGACCGCCGGCTCGCGCATCGCGCTTACCACCGAGCCGGTGGAGGGCACCTCCGCGCGCCTGCCCGTGGCCTGGCCGGGTTTCGCCGAGGTGATGAACGAGGGTGATGTCGCCTACCTGGCGGACGGCGCCATCCGCCTGCGGGTGATGGGGGTGGACGGCGAGGAGGTGCTGGCGGATGTCGAGGTGGGCGGGTCGCTTGCCTCCCGGCAGGGCATCAACCTGCCCAACGTCACGCTCGCCCTGCCCGCGGTCAGTGAGGAGGACCTGCGCCTGATCGACTCCGGCCAGGACATGGGGGTGGACATGGTGGCCCTGTCGTTCGTGCGCCGACGCGAGGATCTGCTGCCCGTGCGGGAGCGGCTCGCGGCTCGAGGGTCGATGGCGCCGCTGATAGCCAAGATCGAGAAGCCTCAGGCGGCCGCCAACGCCGAGGAGATAATCGAAGCCGCCGACGGCGTGATGATTGCCCGCGGGGACCTCGGCATCGAGCTTCCGATCGAAGAGGTGCCACTCGTGCAGAAGCGCCTGCTGCTGCTGGCCGGGCGGCGGGCGAAGCCCTCGATCACGGCCACGCAGATGCTCGAGTCGATGGTGCACTCTTCCCGGCCGACGCGGGCCGAGGTGGCCGACGTGGCCAATGCGATCTTCGACGGCACCGACGCCGTGATGCTGTCGCAGGAGACGGCGGTCGGCCGCGACCCCGTGGCCGCGGTGGCAATGATGGCGGCCATCGCCAGAACCACCGAGCGCGAGCTGCCCTACGGCCACTGGCTCGCCGAGCGGGGCATCGGCGGGGGCGACGAGGCCGCGACGATCGCCTTCGGGGCCGTGGGGGCCGTGTACCAGCTCGATCTCAAGGCGCTAATCGTGCCGACCATCTCCGGCGGCACGGCGCGGCTGATCTCCGCCCACCGCCCGCGCGTGCCGGTGCTCGCGCTGTCGCCGCGGCTGGACGTGGTCAAGCGCTGCTCGCTCCTGTGGGGGGTGCGCGGTGAGCTGAGCCCCGAAATGCTCGGCACCACCGACCTGCTCGAGGTGTGCGCGACGGCGGCGCTTTCGAGTGGCATCGCGACCCCCGGCGACCGCGTGGGAATCACCGCGGGGCTGCCGGCGGGGGAGACGGGCGGTACGAACCTGTTCAAGGTGCACACGCTCTAGCCAAGCGCGCCCGCGTCTTCTCCATCGCGGAGGCGAGGGCGCCCCCTTACACCGTTGCCGTCCTGCCCTTGGGCCGCCCCGCCGCCCGAGGGCAGGACAGCGCCGTGAGGGACCCCGGAAAAATTAGCCGCCGTGCTGCCCTTGGGTCATCCTGCCACCCGAGGGCAGGACAGCACCGTGGAAAGCGCGGTAGGTGCCGCGCTTGCCCTTGCGGGCAGACTGCCTACCCGAGGTTCTTCCCCACTCTCTCAAACACCTCGAGCGCCCGGTCGAGATGCTCACGCTCATGCGTCGCCATCACACTCGTGCGCAGTAGCGCGCCGCCGGGGGGGACGGCCGGGTAGATCGCCACGTTGGTGTACACGCCGGCGTCGTAGAGGGCTTTCCACATCAGCACGGCACGCCAGTCGTCGCCCACCCGCACGGGGACTATCGGCGTGACCGCGTCGCTGCCGTCTGCCAGCGCGGTCGGCTCGACGACCTCGAAGCCGAGGGCGGCGAGGCCGCGGTTGAGGTAGCGGGCGTTGTCGAGCAGGCGCTCGAGCAACGCCGGACCCTCGGCCGAGCGCACGATGCGCACGGCGGCGAGAGCGGCGCCCACCGCGGCCGGGACGGCGGCCGCGGTGAACAGGAACGAGCGGGCCTGGATGCGCATGAAGTCGATCACCTCGGCCGGCCCGGCGATGAAGCCGCCGCAGCTCGCGAGCGACTTGGAGAACGTGCCCATCCGCAGATCGACGCGATCCTCGACACCGAACAGCTCACACGCCCCCGCGCCGCGGGCGCCCAGGACCCCCGCGCCGTGCGCCTCGTCGACCATCAGCCGCGCGCCGTGACGCTCGCACAGCTCGACGACGGGCGGGAGGTCGCAGATGTCGCCCTCCATGGAGAAGACGCCGTCGACCACCACGAGCACCCCGCCGCCGTCGCTTGCCGAGCGTTCGAGCATCGACTCGAGCTTGTCGAGGCGCCCGTGGCGGAAGGGGCGGACGCGGGCGCGCGACATGGCCACGCCGTCGAGGATCGAGGCGTGGTCGCCGCTGTCGCATATGACGGTGTCCTCGGGCCCGAGCAGGGTCGACAGGGCACCGACGTTCGCCTGGTAGCCCGTGGTGAACACGATCGCCTCCTCGGTGCCCGTCCACTCCGCGATCTCGCGCTCCAACTCGAGGTGCAGCGGGATCGTGCCGTTCAGCAGCCGCGAGCCGGTGAGGGCCGTGCCGTAGGTCTCGAGCGCGTCGCGCGCCGCGTCCTTCACGCGCTGATCGCCGGTCAGGCCGAGGTAGTTGTTCGAGCCGAGCATCACCCGCTCGGCGCCCTCCATCGTCACGAGCGGTCCGGCCGCGCCCTCGAGCTGGCGGAAGTAGGGCAGGAGATCCTGCTCCCGCGCGGTGCGGAGCTGCTCGGCCCGCTCGTGCCCGCGGGTCTTGGCGAAGAGGTCGATGGCCGTGGGCATCGGTGGTCTAGGGTGGCGCGCCGTGTCCGTCGAGATCCGCCCGGCCCGCTCGCGGCGGGACATGACCCGCTTCATCAGGCTGCCGTGGCGGCTCTACGATACCGAGCCCCTCTGGGTGCCTCCGCTGATCTCGGAGCGCCGACGCCACCTGAGCCGCAGGCGCAACCCGTTCTTCGAGCACGCCGAGGCGGAGTACTTCCTCGCCTGGCGGGACGGCCAGCCGGTGGGCCGCATCTCGGCGCACGTCGATCATCGGCTGAACGAGCTCCAGGACAACCGCTGGGGCCTGTTCGGCTTCTTCGAGTGCGAGGACGATCCGCAGGTCGCGGCGGCCCTGCTCGACACGGCTGAGAATTGGCTGCACGAGCGCCGACGGGACCGCATGGTGGGGCCGCTGGACTTCTCGACCAACCACGAATGCGGCGTGCTGGTCGAGGGCCACGAGCGGCCGCCGCAGATCTTCGAGAACTGGCACCACCCCTACTACGGCGGATTGCTGGAGGGTGCCGGTCTCGCCAAGGCCATGGACCTCTTCAAGTGGGAGCTCTACATCTCCGACCGCGACAGCGTGCTCCCGGTGATCTGGGAGCTCGCGGACAAGCTCGAGCCCGAGCACGGCATCAGGCTGCGCCACCTCAACAAGCGCGACCTCGAGCAGGAGGTGCGGCGCTTCAGCGTCATCTACAACGAGGCCTGGGAGAACAACTGGGGTGCGGTTCCGCTCACCGAGCGCGAGCTGAAGCACCTGGGCAAGGAGATCAAGCCGATCCTCAACGAGAACTGGGGGATGTTCGCCGAGAAGGACGGCGAGACGGTGGGGGCGGCGCTCACCGTGCCGGACTTCAACCAGGTGCTCGCCAAGCTGAATGGGCGCCTGTTGCCCTTCGGGTGGCTGCGCGCGCTGCGCGCGCGCGACGACATCGACCGCGTGCGGGTGTTCGCCCTGGGCGTGAAGCCCGATTACCAGCACACCGGCGTGGCCGCGGCCTTCTACGCCGAGCACTTCCGCATGGCCTCGGTCACGCGCCAGACGGGTGGGGAGATGGGCTGGATCCTCGAGACCAACACGGCCATGAACAAGGCGATGGAGGCGATGGGCGGCCGGCTCGTGAAGCGCTACCGCATATACGAGCGGACCTTCCGAGACGCCCGGTAGACTCGCTGGCGTGCCTGAGGAGGGGTCCACGAACGCGAACGGCACGGCCCCCGAGGGCGCCGAGACCAGCCGTCTGCCGGTCATCTCCGCCGTGGCCGAGGCGCGGCCGATAGGGCGTCCCGCGGCGCCGCTCGTTCCCGCGCCCCTGGCGGCAGCCACCGGCGGCTTCCTCGTCGGTGTCGTCACGCTGATGCTCACCCGCCTGCTTCGCCGCCGCCGAGGGGGCCGAGTCCTCGTCCGTCGCCGGCGGCGGGGGGACTCGGCGCTCGAGATCGCCGGCACCCGCTCGTTCCTGGTCGACGTCCACCTGATCAAGCGCTGAACCCCCCGGGCGCACAGCCCGTGGTGATCGAGCGGGACGTGCGGCCCCCCGGGCTCTATCGCCTGCCGCGCGCCGGTCGCGACGGCGTGCTGCGCCGCGCCGCCGGCGGGTCGCTCGGTCGGGTCGTCCACCACGGCGAGGATCCCGTGATCGTGCACGCGTGGCCGATCACGGGCGCGGTGAGGGTGCGGGCGGAGTCCCCCTGCCGCGTGGCCGCGGCCTACGCGATCGACCGCATGCGCTTTGCGCTCGGTCTCGACCACGATCTGGGCCCCTTTCACGCGCACTTTCGCCGCGACCGCCTGATCGGTCCGGTGATCGGGCGCCGGCCATGGCTGCGGCCGCAGCGGCGTGCCGAGCCGTTCGAGGCCCTGGCCTGGGCGGTCACCGAGCAACTCATCGAGACGGTGCGGGCGCAGGCCATCCAGCGGCGCCTCGTGTGGCGCTGGGGGCGCAGCTCGCGCTGCGGTACCTACCGCGATGCCCCCACCGCAGCGGTCCTCGGCGGCCGCTCGCCGGCCGAACTCGAGGCCTGCGATCTCGCCGGACGCCGTGCGCTTGCTCTGATCAAGGCCTCGCGTGAGGTGGCCACCGGCCGCGCCGATCTGAGCGAGCACGAGCCCGCCTGGCGCCGCCTGCGCTCGATCGCCGGGATCGGCTCGTGGACGATCGAGTGCCTGGCCTTCCACGGCCAGGGCCGGGACGATCAGCTCCCGGCCGGGGATCTCGCCTACGTCAAGCTCGTGGGGTGTCTAGCGAGCCTCGGCCGGCGCGCCACCGAGGACGAGGTGCGCGAGTTCTTCGCCCCGTATGCGCCGTTCCAGGGGCTGGCCGGGACCTACGCGCTGGGGGCGGCGGGGTAAAAAGGACCGTGCGGCCGCGTCAGAGCCCCTGGCCCGGCAGGTAGTCGTTCGTGTAGGCCTCGCGCGCGTCGGCCAGGCGGTCCAGCACGTTGCGTTCGCGCAGGAAGCGCGTGAAGCCCTCCCACTCGGCGGGCTCGTGGTAGCCGTAGGGCTTGCCCTTGGGAGGGAGGAAGATGTTCTCCTTCAGCGACACGTCGATCACAGCACGTTGCAGCTTGGCGTCGAGGTCGCGGTTGGCCTTCAGGAGTCCGGCCAGAGCCGCCTGGGGCTTGCGCTGAAGATCGCGGGTTCCACGGGCCAGCGCGCCCACGAAGGCGCGGACGGCGTCCCCGCGCTCCTCGAGCGAGTCCTCGTTGGCCACCACCACGAGCTCGTCGTAGCGTGGGATGCCGGCGTCGTCGACGCGGATGATCCGCGGGTCCTTGCCGCGCAGCCGCAGGTCGGTGCCCTCGTAGTTCCAGAACGCGCCGAGCACGGCGTCGACGCGCCCGGCCAGCAGCGCGGGTGAGAGGTTGAAGCCGACGTCGCGCTCCTCGACGCTTCCAGGCTTGACCGCCGCGCGCTCGAGGATCGTCTTCAGGTAGGCCGACTGGTAGTCGATTCCGGCGGTGCCGACGCGCTTGCCCTCCAGGTCGGCCGGCTCCCGGATGTTTGCCTTCGGCAGGGAGATGATCGAGGTCAGCGGACGCTGCACGAGCGCGGCGACAGACACCACCCGCAGTCCCTGCTCGCGGGCGCGCAGCACCTCGGGGGCGTAGGAGATGGCCAGGTCGACGCGGCCGGCAGCCACCTGCTTGATCGGGGCGGCGGGGTCGGTGGGCGGCCGTATGCGCACGTCGAGGCCGACATCCTTGAAGTGGCCGCCCGCCTCGGCGGCGTAGATCCCGGCGTGGTCGGCGTTCGGGAAGAAGTCGAGGAGCAGATCGAGGCGCTCGGAGCCGCGCGGATCGAGCGACTCCTCCTTCTCGCCGCACCCGCTCGCGATGAGGAGCAGCGCCGCGAGCAGGGAGAGGATCAGCGCGCGCCTGCTCGTGCCGAGGCCAGTCGCGCGCATCCTCATGCCGGGGACGGTGGCGCGCCTCCTCATGCCGAGGCCCTCCCTGTCTTCCGCGCCGGCGTTGCCATGCGCTCGGCGAGGACCACCAGGCCGAAGAGCAGCACGGCCATCGCGGCCAGGAGCACGACTCCGGCGTACACGCGCGGGGTCTCGAGCTGGTTGTTGGCGAGCAGCACGAGCCTGCCGAGTCCCTCGTCGGCGCCCGCCCACTCCCCGAAGACCGCTCCGATCACCGACACCGTGGCCGCCACGCGCAGGCCGCTGAAGAAGTACGGAAGCGACGTCGGCAGCTCGACCTTGCGCAGTGTGGTCAGCTGCGACGCGCCCAGGCTACACATGAGCTTGCGCAGCTCGGGGTCCACCGAACGCAGCCCGTCGAGCACGTTGACGGTGATGGGGAAGAAGCAGAGCAGCGCGACGATCGCCACCTTGGGTCCGATCCCGTAGTCGAACGCCAGCACGAACAGCGGTGCGAGCACGACGATGGGGATGGCCTGCGAGGCCACGAGCAGCGGGTAGGCGGCCTGGCGTAGGGGCTTCACGAGGTGCAGCGCGATGGCACTCGCCACGCCGGCCGCGAGCGCGACGAGCAGGCCGAGCACCACCTCGCCGAGAGTCACGAGGGCGTTGTCGGTCAGCAGGCGGCGGTCGTCGCGCAGGCCCTGGAGCACCTCCCCGGGGGAGGACAGCAGCAGATCGTCGACCGAGTCGAGGCTCGCCACTAGCTGCCAGAGGCCGACGGCGGCGCCCAGCAGGAGCACAGGGAGGCCAACGCGCGTCAGCACTCGAGCGCCTCCATGGCCTGGGCCCTGAGCGCCGCGAACGCCGGGTCGGTCACCGTCTCGCGCCGTGGGCGTGATCGCCCGGTCGTCACCTCGATCTCGGCCACCACCCGCCCGGGCCGTGGCGTGAGGGCGACCACGCGGTCGGAGAGGTAGAGGGCCTCGTCGACGTCGTGGGTAACGAGCACGACCGTCCGTGACTCGGCGCTCAACGCCTCTACCAGCCACTCCTGCAGCCCGGCCCGGGTGATCGAGTCGAGTGCGGCGAACGGCTCGTCGAGCAGCAGCACCGGGCGCCCGGCCAAGAGCGTGCGCACGAACGCGACACGCTGGCGCATGCCGCCTGAGAGCTCGCTCGGAAGCGAGCGCTCGAACTGCGCGAGGTCGAAGCGCCGCAGCAGCGGCAGCGCCCGGCGGCGCGCCTCGCGGCGGCCGATGCCCTGGGACTCGAGGGCGAGCGCGGCGTTGGCGGCGGCGTCGCGCCAGGGCAGCAGCAGGTCGCGCTGCGGCATGTAGGCGCACTGCGCGAGGCGCTCCTCCGCCGTGCCGAGGCCCTCGACCCTCACCTCTCCGTGGTCGGGGTCCTGCAGGCCGGCGATCAGCTCGAGCAGCGTGGACTTCCCGCAGCCCGACGGGCCGAGCACGCCGACCACCTCGCCCGTGCGCACCCGCAGGTCGATGCCCTCGAGGGCTGAGACCGGGTCGCCCCCTCGGGAGTGGTAGCGCCGGGAGACGCCTCGCGCGAGCACGGCTGGCTGCTCCTGAGCCGCATAGGCCTTCGTCGCCGGAGCCTCGAGTCTTGTCTGCAATGCGCTCCCTTCGCGGGCATTACCCCACAGGTTCGAAGGGTCAGCGCCGGACGGGACATCCCGAGTGCGCTATCTCAGCCCGCCTGTCCGCGAGCCCCCCTGTGTATGAGGCCGATCGTATCGCGCGGGGGAGGTCGATGGGTCGCGACGTCTCAAGGTCTTGACAGAATCGTCGCGATGAACGCACCGAATGGGACCGTGCGGCGCTGATCTCGTTACGCGGGATTCCATACCGTCGAGCGGGTGAGCCGTGACCGCGATCGGTCTCCCGAGCGCCGGGATAGGCGACGACGAGAAACGCCGCTACACGGAGGCGGACGTCCACTCGAAGCTGTTCGAGCCGGACATGGCGGCCCTCGGTTATCCAGTCAGGACGAGCAGCCAGGCGGATGGCGAGTACTTCCTCGAACAGCGGCACCTCGCCTTCCGGCGGCTGAAGAGCCAGCGCCAGCGCGGTCACTACGACGGGCTGTACTTGATCGGCAACTCGCCGATCGTTCTTTGCGAGATCAAGCGGTACGAGGTGCTCGACAGCGAAGGAGGCCTCGCGAACGCGGTTCGCCAGCTACAGCGCTACGCCCTCAGCGAGGACTTCAGCACCCCGCCGCCCTTCCTTCTTCTCTACTCGGGCAACCCGACACGAACCCGCTTCTACAGGCGGCGCAACATGGCTGATGCGACGCTCGCCGGCGAGCTCGACTACGAGGAGGTCGGCGAGATATGGGAGTGGTCAAGGGTCAAGGACGCCCATGTGCGCGGTGCCTTCGCCGAGGAGGTGGTCGGCCGGGAGCGGCTTCGCGAGATCCTCCTCCACCACCTGGATCGAATCGAGGACGACCTGCGCGCGCCGGTCGCCCACGCCGTTCAGATCGTCGGCTCGAGCGCGCCGCCACTACTCACGCCGTTCGGCGAGTGGCTCGTCGGGCATCCCGAGGCCCATCGCCGCATGAAGGAGCTGTACGAGCGCAAGCGCGCCGAGGTGCCGCGCGATGACCCGAGGCAGGTGGCCGACGAGATGGTCACCCAGGCCGCCCTCAACTACCTCAACAAGGTCTTCTTCCTGAACCTCTGCGAGGACCGTAACCTGCCCGGCTTCTACCGCATCATGAGGGAGTTCCTTCCCTCGACGAAGACCGAGACGACCGCCACCGCGGCGACAGTGTTCCTTGGGCTGCTGCGGCGCAAGATCAGGGACTTTGCGGGCGAGTGGCGCCCGGAGGAGGAGCGTGCCTACCGAGCGCTCAGGGCCGAGCTGACACCGCAGATCGGTGAGCACGTGATCCAGCAGAACAACTGGTGGGAGCTCATTCGCGTGGCCTTTGACCTGGCGGAGGAGCGCTTCCCCCTCGTATATCGACACGACGCCTACGACCACTTCCACCCGCAGAAGGAGACACTCGCTGAGCTGGTCTACGACCTGTCCACGAAGAGCTTCCGCCAGCTGACCAACCGGCACGTCGGGGACATCTACCAGGGACTGCTGTCGTCACGTCGCCGTGGGGCAGCAAGCAAGAGCGGTCGCCAGCGCCAGCAGGCAACCCTCGGAGCCTTCTACACCCCGCGCGGGGACATCGATTACATGGTCTCGAAGCTCGGTCTCGCAAAGGATTCGAAGGTCCTCGACCCCTGCATGGGCTCCGGGCACTTCCTGGTTGGCATCTACGAGCGGCTGGCGGAGCTGTACGAGCAGGAGGGCTACGGGGCGGCGGACACCTACCGAGAGATCGTCAGCAAGCAGGTCTACGGCGGCGACATCGACACCTTCGCCACGTCGCTTGCCGCCATCCGGCTCTTCCTCATGGACGATCACAGCACCGCTGCTCCACTCAACCTGTTCGTCCACGACATGCTGCTGCACTCGCCGGAGAGGCCCGGCAACGAGCTGTTCTCGCCGGAGGTCCTCCAGGCGGAGGGCCGTGAACTGGCGGTGGCCGAACGCGCGACCGGCATCGATCCGGAGGTCGACGAGCTGGCGCCGGTCGACGAGATCGAGTTCGACGCCGTGGTCGGCAATCCACCCTACGGAGCGCGTAAGCCTGCCTACAAGACGCCGATCTACCGCCGGCTCTACGGGCAACGAGCCGCCGACATCAAGGCCGGCAGCCTGGCCACGGGCGATGCCGACAGCTACGGCATGTTCTTCGCCAACGGGATAGAGCGGCTCCGCGAGGGCGGTCGGTTGTGCCTGATCACGAACGACTCGTTCCGCTCGTTGACGACCCACGCGGCACTGCGCCGTCACATCCTCGACAGGTGCAAGATCGTCGAGATCCTCCTCACCGACACCAAGCACTTCGAGGGCGTCAGCTTCCAGTTCGCGGGCATGGCGATCACGACCCTCGAGAAGTGCTCGGATGCGGACGCCCGCTCCGCGAACGTCATGCGGCTGGTCGACTACATCCGCGAGCCCGACGACTATTGGGAACCTCCGGCCGAGAAGGTGCTGGAGTTGCGGCAGGAGGAGTACGAGGCGCTGCCTGAGGCCCCGTTCTTCGTCGGTGTTCCGCGGGAGATCTTCGAGGCGGCGAAGGCGTCCGGCACGGTACGTGATGTCGCCCGCGGCCGGCAAGGACTGGCCACCGCGGACGACAAGCGGTTCCTGGCCGGTATCGGTTCTCCGTATCCGGGGCTTCCGAAGACGGTCAGCGAAGACGACATGGCCACAACCTTCACGGAAGAGGAGCAGGTGAGCGGCATCGCCCCCTCCAAGCCCCACTTCGTGCCGTTCGCGAAAGGGGAGGGATTCGGCGAGTACTGGCGACCGGCCGGAGTGAGCATTGATTGGTCCCGGGACTCGGTGGCCGAGCTCAACCGGCGAGACAGACTTCCGTCGGGAACGCCGGGCAAGCCTCGGGTTCAGAACCGACAGTTCTACTTCCGCACGGGTCTCTCTTACTCGGTGATCTCGAGCGGTCGAGTGTCAGCCCGGTTGATGCCGGCCGGCTGGGTCTTCGGCCACAAAGGGAGCGCGATCTTCGCGGACGAGCCCGGCACATCGGAGACGTTCCTGCTCGGATACCTCAACTCGTCTCTTGCTACCTACTTCATGAAGAAGCTGGTGAACACAACGGCGACCGCCGACGTTGGCTACGTCGAGAAGCTTCCCTACCGCCGGCCGAGCGCGGACGTCGAGGAACTGGTCGTCGATCGCACCCAGCGCATCATCGACAGCCTGAAGGCCGATCCAGACGCAGATATCTCCGCCCTCCGCGACGACATCGACGAGGCCATCTTCGACCTCTTCGAGATCCGCGCCTCACGCGACGAGGTCCGGCGCTTCTACCGGAACGTGGGCCGCGTGCCGGACGAGCCCGACGTTCAGGCGGCGGCTGAGTAGACCGACACGTGCGGGCGCTCACTCAAGCGCAGCCGCCCGAGCAGCGCGTCTACCCCGTCGCGGCAGTCCTCCGCCGCCAGCAGGTCGAGCGGACACAGCTCTCCGCCGCCGGGCATCCGTCGCTCGGCCAGGTCCATCAGCCGCGCCTCGATGCCTTCCGAGGCCAGATCCTCCGCGGTCAGCGGGGTGCCGATCCAGGTCACGCCGCCCGGGCCGGAGGCCAGCAGCAGCTCCTCCTCCGAGTGACGCACCGCCCATCCGCTGTTGCGGTAGTGCTCCTCGAGCCGTAGGAGTAGGGCTTGCCGCTGCACACCGGGCACGATGGCATGCGTCGCCGACGGAACGCCGCGCCCGCCCCTCACCGCCGCACCTCCCCCAGCGCCGTCGCAAAAACCTCCAGCTGCCGCGTGTTCCAGCACTCGTACACGCCGTCGCAGTAGGGCTCGTAGACCTGGATGACCGAGTCCCCGTAGTTCCAGTACAGGTGCGGCTCGGGGTTCATCCAGAACGTCCGCCCGGCTCGCTCGGCCACCGCGCCGAACGCCCGCGGGCGGGGGTCGCGGCCGTTTGTGCGCGCGTCGCCCAGCACGATCACGGTCGAGCGAGGATCGAGGTCGTCGACCACCCGGTCCAGGAACTCGAGCCACACCCGGCCGTAGTCGGTGTAGCCGGAAACGTCGGCCACGCCGGCGTCGGTGGCGATCCGGTGCGACACCGCGGCGAAGTTGCGCTCGCGCTCGAACACGTCGGTGACCTCCGATATGCGCTCGACGAACACGAACGAGCGCAGCTTGCGGAACGAGTCGTGCAGGGCGTGGAGCACCGACAGGAAGAAGACGCTGGCGCTCGTGACGCTCGTGGACACGTCGCACAGCACGTACAGCTCGGGCCGCCGCGGGCGGCGCGGGCGATGCTTCAGTCGCAGCGGCACGCCGCCGGTCTCGAGCGAGGCGCGCATCGTGCGCCGCACGTCCACGTGCGTCGAGGCCCGGCGTCCACGCTGCTCGTGACCCTGGGTCGCAAGCCGCCGCTTTAGCTGCGCGACCACGCGGTGCACCGCGGCCAGGTCCTGTGACGACGCGGTCGGCAGGGCGCGGTCGAAGTCCGACAGCGGCCGCGCGGGCGGCAGCGACCGCGTCCGCTGGATCAGGTCGCGCTCGAGCTCGCGGCGCAGGTGGCGCTCGAACTCGCGCAGCCGCTCCTGCGGGAGAGTGGTCACATCGGGCTCCCCCTCCGCCTCGCGACCGGTCTCCGAGCGCAGTCCGAGCGTGCGGCGGATGCGCTGCACGTCCACCCCGATCACGCCAGAGCCCTCGCCCTGGCGCCCGAAGGCGGCGATCGCCAGCCGGGCCGCGTCGCTCATCTCGCCGTCGGTCCCTCCCCGTATGGCCGCGGCGATGCGCTCCCGCAGCTCCTCGAGGTCGAGCCGCTCGGCGCCGCTGAAGCGCTCCTCCTTGAGCCCGCGCTCGACGGCCTGCCGCTCGACCGCCCGGAAGAAGAAGCGGTCGAAGACGATCTCGAACACCCGCCTGTCCTCCTGCGACTTGGCGAGCGTGGCGGCCAGGGCCTCGCGGAAGTCCTCGCGCTGGGTCCACGGTACGGCGGCCAGCGCCTCGAAGGCGTCGAGCAGCTCCGAGGTGCCCACGGCGAGTCCCTCGCTGCGCAGCGCGTCGGCGAGCTCGAGCAGGCGCGGCGCGAGTCCCGGCGGCCCGGAGGGGGGCATGCCTCCGTACAGACCGCCGGCGGTGCTCACGGGAGCTACCCGGCCTGCGCCCGCGGGGCCGAGAAGGCGTCTCCCGAGAGCTTTACTCCGACCCGCTCGGCCACCACGTCGAGGTCGGTCCGATGCTTGACGATGATGCTCATCGTGCGCTCGAGCACCGATTGGTCGATGTCGTCGGCGCCGAGGAGCAGCAGGGCGCGCGCCCTGTCGATCGACTCGGCGATCGACGGCGGCTTCTTCAGGTCGAGGGCGCGGATCATGTGCACGACCTCGACGAGCTTGCGCGTGACGGTCTCGCCGAGCTCGGGTGCGTGCAGGCGCACGATCTCGAGCTCGCGCTCGAGGTCCGGGTAGTCGAGCCACAGGTACAGGCAGCGACGCTTGAGCGCCTCGGTGAGCTCGCGCGTGTTGTTGGAGGTCAGCAGCACGAGCGGCCGGCTCTTGGCCTCGACCACTCCGAGCTCGGGGATCGAGATCTGGAAGTCGGACAGGACCTCGAGCAGCATGGCCTCGAACTCCTGGTCGGTCTTGTCGATCTCGTCGATCAGCAGCACGACGGGCTCGGTCTCGGCTATGGCCTGGAGCAGCGGCCGGGAGAGGAGGAACTCCTCGGCGAAGATGTCGTCCTGGACCGCGTCCCAGCCGGCGTCGCCCTCGGTCTGGATGCGCAGGAGCTGCTTGCGGTAGTTCCACTCGTACAGCGCCTTCGACTCGTCGAGCCCCTCGTAGCACTGCAGCCGCACGAGCTTGCGGCCGGTGGCCCGAGACAGCGCCTTGGCCAGCTCGGTCTTGCCCACGCCGGCCGGCCCCTCCACCAGTATCGGCTTGCCCAGGCGCGCGGCGAGGAAGGAGACGAGCGCCGTGGACTCGCCGGGCAGGTAGCCGACCGCCGACAGGGCGTCGCGCGCCTCCTCTACGGTCTCGAGCGTGCCCTTCATCCTTGGAGGATACTTTCGGGAATGCTCATCGCCGCGCTGCCGCCCCAGAGCGGTGACTTCCAGACCTCGCCGACGCCGTTCATCATCGCCTTCCTGCTCGGCATGCTGCTCGGCACCATCGGACACGTGTACAAGTCACAGACGATGGTCGCGATCGGCATCGGCATGATTACGCTGTCGACGATCGTCGTCCCGCTGTACCTGGCCTTCACCCGCTAGCTCGATCCGGTCGTTCACGAGCGGCTCCGTCGGCCGCTCGCTGTCGGGCAGGTCGTCGGCCGGGCGGGTGGCTCGCTGGCGTACTCCGGCGCCGACCAGGATGGCCGCGCAGGCGAGCGCCAGCAGGCCCTGCCCGAGCGGGCGGTCGAACAGGCGCACCGCGATCAGCACCGCGCACCACGCCCCGGCGGCGGCGGTTACGGCGCCGTCCCCGAACGGAAGGTGGAACTCGCGCTCCTCGGCGCGGCGCTCGAGCAGGAGCAGCACCGCGGTGGCCACCAGCACGACTGCTGCCTCCACGAACGAGAAGGGCCCGATCGTGCTCACGATCAGCAGCACGGCGCCGATGCCCGCGGCCCGCTGCTCCCAGTCGAGACGCCGCCAGATGGTCAGGAGGGGTGGCCGGCCGGGGGAGGGCCGGCCGACGCGGCGTGCTCCGCGCGGGGTGTCTGCGGAAGGCCCGCCCCCGCGCTCACGCCCTTCGGGGCCGCCCGCCCGGCGGCCCCTAGAGCGGTTGGCGCCCGGCATGTCCGGCCTCCAGCTCGTGCCAGAAGCCGATCTCGTCCTCCCCCTCCTCCCAGCACAGGTAGATCTCGCGGCCGTCGCGCAGGGAGGGGAAGTCGATCAGCCCCCGATCGAGGTCGCGCAGCACCACCTCCACGGCCTGCAGCTCCATCAAGGCCTGGCGCAGGTTCAGGAAGCCCTCGGACACGACCCGCCCCGGCTGGCCACCGCCGTTGCCCGGCGCCGCCTCGCCGAGCGCCTCGCGGGCCTCTTCGTCCCCGAGCTTCGCGCGGGCCGACCGCAGCGCCTCCAAGCGCTCCTTGACCCATCCGAGCGCCGCGTCGGCCTCTTCGCGCGAGTAGTGGCGCTCGTGGTTCAAGCGCGCGCCGTCGCGGGCGCCGCCGCCTCCGCCCGACGCCGCAGGCGGCCCTCGAGTAGCCGCGCGTCCGGCTCGGACACCGTGCGCAGCTGACCCTGGAAGGCCAGCTTCCAGTGCTCGGCGGGCCACTTGCGGACGTGCTCGAGCTTGGGCGCCAGCTCGTCGGCGGGCACGAACTCGCTCTCTTCGAGCACCAGCTCCGGCTCGGTCGGAAAGCGCCACGGGTAGGCGTCGGCCTTCCCCGGCTTCCCGGGCCAGATCGGGGTGCGGTCCTCGTACAGCTCGCCCGTGATCCGCACAACGCCGCCGAAGGCCTGCACCTTGGTCACGTAGAAGAAGATGCGGTCGCCCGGCTCCATCTCCTCGGCCTGGCGACGACGGCCCTCCTTCATGCCGATCACCCGGAACCCGTGCTCGCGCGTGGCGCGGAGGTTCTCGGCCGAGCCGGTGAGTATCCAGTTCTTCGCCGGGGCGGCGGGCACGCGGGAGAGCCTATAGAGCACCCGGCGGCGCAGGGCGCGCCCGGCTGCGAGACGGCGTTAGCTCGGCGAGCCCGGCACGCACCCGGTGGCGCAGGGTGCGCCCGGCTGCGAGACGGCGTTAGCTCGGCGAGCCCGGCACGCGCACGGCCGGAGCCGCGCCGTTGCCCGTGAACGCGTGCGGCGTGTCCGGAGGTCCCCCGTCGCGTTCGTGACCGTCTGGCCGACTCCCCTTGGCAAGCGAGGAAGGCCACCACGTGCGGTCGCCGAGGTCGAGCACGAGTGCCGGCACGAGCACCGAGCGCACGAGGAACGTGTCGAGCAGCACGCCGAACGCAACCACGAAGCCGATCTGGGTGAGGAAGGTGAGCGGCAACACGCCGAGGATCGAGAAGGTGCCGGCCAGCACGATGCCCGCGGCGGTGATCACCCCACCGGTGACCGCGAGGCCACGGAGCATCCCCTCACGGGTTCCATGCGTGAAGGTCTCCTCCCGCACGCGGGTCATCAGGAAGATGTTGTAGTCGACCCCCAGCGCCACCAGGAAGATGAAGGTGAACAGGGGTAGCGAGGGGTCGGAGCCCGGGAAGCCGAAGATCACATCGAAGACGACGGCGCCGACCCCCAGGGCCGCTGCGAACGAGAGGATGACCGTGCCCACCAGCACGATCGGCGCGATCAGGGAGCGCAGCAGCACTATCAGGATCAGGAAGACGACGACCAGTGCCAGCGGCACGATCAGTCGCGTGTCGCGGGCCGCGGCCACGCGCAGGTCGTTCTCGATGGCGGTGGCACCGCCGACCAGCGTCTCCTCGCCACCGCCCTGCTTGGCCGCCGCGCGGATGCCGGGGATGTAGTCGAAGGCCTCAGTTGAATAAGGCTCTCGGTCGAGCACGGCGTTCAGCAGCACGCCCGGCTCGCCGCGGTTCACCTCGCGGACCTCGACCACTCCCTCGGCACCCGACACCTCCTCCTGCACGGCCTGAGCACGCGACTCGTCGGGCACGATGATCTCGGTGGGCGCGTTCGTGCCCGCCGGGAAGGACTCGGCCAGGAGCTCCTGTCCGGCGATCGACTCGACGTCGGCGCGGAAGGAGTTGCTCTGGGTCAGCCCGTTGTCGAAGTTCGCAAGGCCGGCGGCCAGGACGAGCAGCAGGGCGATCGATCCGATCGCGACACGGCGCGGTCCGCGAGCCACTCGATCCCCGACCCGCCGCCAGAAGCCGTGGCGCTCGTCCGCGCCCTCAGTGCCCACGCGTGGCACGAACGGCCAGAAGGCTCGGCGCCCGAAGACCACCAATGCCGCGGGCAGCAGCGTGAGCATCGCCACCATGGCCACGGCGATTCCCATCGCGCCGATCGGTCCGAGGCCGGCCGTGCCGTTCACGTCGGCGAGCGTCAGGCAGAGCAGGGTGGCAACCACGGTCAGGCCAGAGGCGAAGATCGCCGGACCGGCAGCCGTGAGCGCCCGGCGCATCGCCTCGTGCTTGTCCTCGAGCTTGCGCAGCTCCTCCCGGTAGCGCGCCACGAGCAGCAGCGCGTAGTCGGTACCCGCGCCGAAGACGAGGATGGTGAGGATCGAGGAGGACTGGCCGTTGACCGTGACGCCCGCCTGCGAGAGGCCGTAGCCGATGCCGCGCGTGGCGATCTCCGCGAACACCACCGACAGCAGAGGGATCCAGAGGAAGATCGGACTGCGGTAGATGACGAGGAGCAGGACCAGTACGAGCACGAACGTCGCGGCGAGGAGGACGCCGTTGATCGACTCGAAGACCTTGATGGCGTCGGCCGAGATGCCGCCCGGACCGGTGACCTTGGCCTCGAGGCCGCCGCCCGGGTCGCTCGCCTGCGCGCGCGCGAAATCGACAGGGTCGATGATCGTCTCGGACTCCCCGTCGCCCACGATGGTCGCCTGCATCAGCGCCCCGGTGCCATCCTTGGAGAAGACGGGCTCCTCGTACGGAGAGACGTTGCGGAAGCGGCGGCCGTTCAGCTCCACCCGATCACGAGTGATCGTCTCGCGGTCCGCAGCCTTCAGACCGCCGTCTCGGCGGTAGGCGACGATCACGGGCGCGACCTCGCCGTCGTTGAACTGCTCGGTCTTCTCGAGAGCCTTGCTCGACTCGGCGTCTCCGGGCAGGAACGATGACGACTCGTTCTTCTCCGCGTCCGCGAACTTCCCGGGCAGGTTGAAGCCGATGCAGCCCGCGAACACGAGGAGCCAGAGCCCGACGATCACGAACTTCGCGCGCCGCCCCGAGGCGAGGGTGAAGGATGAGCTCACGGCGGCATGTCTACCGGTCAGGTAGCTTGATTGTCAAGTAATTCGATGCTAAAAGGTTGTGAATGGCGCGGGAGGTCACGTCGGAGGAGTTGTGCGCGCGCCTGCGCAGCTTCGGCATCGAGCGCGACCGCTTCAAGGCGGCCGTGGCCCGTGCCACCGGGGTCGCCCAGGCGGATTTCGCGGCCCTAGACCACCTCAGCTTTGCGGGCCAGCTCACTCCGGGGCAGCTCGCCGAGCGGCTGAACCTGACCTCGGGCGCGGTCACCGCGCTGATCGACCGCCTCGAGCGAGCCGGCTGGATCTCACGAACTCCGCATCCAAGCGACAGGCGCTCGCACGTGCTCGCCCTCACCCCCGCCGCCCGCGAGACGGGCGCGCGCGAGGTCGGCCCCTGGGTGGCCGATATGTGCGCGGCGGCCGCCACCCTGTCGGCGGCCGAGCGGCAGGCCGCGGCGCGCTTCCTCGATCTGGTGACCGGCGTCGCGGCCGAGCATGCGAGGCGCCGGAGCGAAGGCGTGCCCGGCGAGCCGCCCACGTCCGAGGCCGCCGCCTAGACGGACTCAGCGCCTGCTCAGCTGATCGGAATGTCCTCCACCGCCGGCTCCGACGGCCTCTCGTCCATGCGCTGCAGATACCAGTCGATCAGCGCCCGCAGTGCCAGCAGGAGCTCCCTGACGAGCGTCGTGAACTGCTCCTGAAGCTCCACGGGGATCGCTCGGCGCAGGCCCTCGAGCATCATGAAGAGCGGGGCCAGGTCGGGCACGCCCCCGCCCGGGGACCGTCCGCCGGCGTCGTCGGGGCCGAAGTCCCACCAGTCGGGCGGCCACTCAGGCGTCGTCGACTGCTGGGTGTCCGCCATCACCACTCCGGAATGAGACGGCAAGCGCGCCGTCCTCGTACTGCGCCCCACTCGGGCTGTAGGCGGCCATGGCCGCCGGGAGCATGATCGTGCGCTTCTGGCCGCCCACGCGAACCACCACCTCGAGGCCGATCTTCTTCAACGAGATATCGGCCTTCTCCACGAAGGGGATCGCCAGCCGCAGCGTGGCGTCGCCGTTGTTCGAGACCAGCTCCTGGGACACGGTCTCGTAGAGCAGCTCCCAGGCGTCGACGTCTCCGAACACCGCGTCGCCCAGGCGGTCGAGCATGCGCGGGCCGACCACCTCCTCGTCGAAGTAGGGCGCCTCGAGGATCGGCACCGGGGCGAACGCCGAGCGCACGAGCTCCATCTGCTCCTGTTGATGGGCGTGCCAGCCGGCGAAGTAACCCTCTGCGAGCTCCTTCGGGAAGACGCGGTTCACGATCACCGCGTCGGTCAGATACCCATAGAGGTTCAGGTAGGTGAAGGTGCGCATGGACTCCTTGATAACCATGCGGTCGGGGTTCATCACGAGGCGTATGGACGTGGTCGCGCGGTCGCGGAGGATCCCGTTCAGGGCCATGAGATTCCGCACCAGCCGCTGGACGTCGTCGAACACCGCCTCGCTCGGCAGCGGGATGTCCAGCAGCCCGCGCGCGAAGGGCCGCGCGGCCGCCACCAGCCGCTTCTCCCACGGCAGGACCTTCTCGAGCCACCAGCCGGCCACGTCTGGGAACGAGAGGAGCCGCAGCGTCTCACCGGTCGGGGCGCAGTCGACGACGATCGCGTCGTAGAGCCCCTCCTCGTGGTGGCGCTTGATCTGCAACAGCGAGAAGAGCTCGTCCATGCCCGGGGGCACGGTCAGCTCCTCGGCGGAGATGCGATCGACGCCGCGGTCCATGAGCAGCTCGCCCAGCCAGTCCTGCACGGCCTCCCAGTTGCGCTCCATCTCCTCCTGAGCCTGCACCTCCTGGCCCCAGAGCTTGTCCCCGCACTCGACCGGAGTTCCTCCCAGCTCGGTCTCCAGCGAGTCGGACAGGCTGTGGGCGGGGTCGGTGGAGAGCACGATCGTGCGCAGCCCCGCCGCGGCGCAGCGTCGCGCCGTGGCCGCCGCGACGCTCGTCTTGCCCACGCCGCCCTTGCCGGTGTAGAGGATCGTGCGCGGAGCGGGCATGGGCGGGGCATCGTATAGCCGCACGCGTGACCGGAGGGTCCCCTGGAGTGGGCTAGTACCCTCGCAAGGCCCGCTCTTCCGATCAGGAGTGTTCCCTTGCAAGCTCGCGTATCGCGGACCGTCGTCGCCCTCCTTCTCGCCCTGGCCGCCGCCGCGACCATCGGCGCCTGCGGCGGTGGAAGCGACGAGGACGCTCAGGCTGTACTGGACAAGGCCTTCAGCACGCGGATCGAGAGCGCCAACGTGTCGCTCGACATGCAGCTCTCCGGCGAGGGTGCGCGGCAGCTCGAGGATCCGCTGCGGGTGAAGCTGACCGGCCCCTACAAGAACAACGGGTCGAAGAAGCTGCCGAACCTGGATTGGGACCTCAGCATCGCGGCCGCCGGGCAGAGCTTCTCGGCCGGCGTGATCGCGACGGATGACAACGCCTTCGTCGACTTCCAGGGCACCGCCTACGAGGTGGGTGAAGATGTCGTCGCGAGGATCAACACGCAGCTCGAGCAGCAGACCGGCGGGGACCAGGATCAGAGCCTCAAGGCGCTCGGGATCGACCCCGCGAACTGGGTGAGGGATCCGAAGACCGAGGACGACGAGGAGGTCGCGGGGACCGATACCACCCATGTGACCGGCTCGGTCGACGTGACCCGCCTGCTCGACGACCTCAACAAGGCCGCCGCCAAGGCGGGTGAGGTCCAGGGTGGAGAGGTTACGGAGATCCCGGAGGAGCAGAGGAAGCAGATCGCCGAGGCCGTGAAGGACCCGAAGTTCGACGTCTACGTCGGCAAGGACGACGACATCCTGCGGCGGCTCTCGGTGGACCTCGGCTTCGAGGTGCCCGAGGACCAGCGCGACCAGGCGGACGGACTGAAGAGCGGCAAGGTCTCCTTCACCGTCGAGCTCTCGGACATCGGCGACGATCAGGAGATAAAGACCCCCAGCGACGCCAGGCCCATCGCGGACCTACTCAGCCAGTTCGGCGCCCTGGGCGCCCTGGGCGGCGGTGGCACGACCGGACCGGGGGGCACGCCCACCGATCCGCCGGCGGCCGACACGGCGCCTCCTCCGAGCGCGACTACGCCCGAGCCGGGCACCCCCGGGGCGGGGGGCCCGACCACGACCGGCCCCGATCCGGAGCAGGCTCAGAAGTACCTCGAGTGCATCCAGAAGGCCGACCCGACCGACACGGCGGCCCTAACGGCGTGTAGCAGCCTCATCCAGTAGCGCTCGACCTGCCGCGGGCCCGCTCAGGCGAGCCTGCGGAGCTGGCGGTCAGGGTCGATGTGCCAGCGCGCCGCCAGCGCGGCCAGGCCCTCGTCCACCGCCCAGCGGTCGGGCTGCGCCGCCCCCTCGTGGTCCGGCGTCGCCCCCTTCAAGAGCATCGAGCCGCGGTTGTCGCCGATGCGCCGCAGCTCCTCAAGCTCGTCGTCGCTCAGCAGAGGGCGCGCCGGGAGCGAGGCAAGCTCCGCGCGCTTGTCCTCGATCGTGCGCGTGCCCGCTCCGAGCTCCTGGATCAGCGTGGGCACGACGCACTCCACGGGCGCCTGAGCCAGGTTCCACTGCGCGGAGAGCTGCAGCAGCGTGAGGCCGTGGCGTTCGGCGATCGGGCGCATCGCGTCGAGCTTCTCTCGCCCGGCCTCGATCCAACCGTCGGGGCGGAAGGCGCGATGGTCGCGCGGCGGAAATTCGTGCCCGGGCGCGACGTCGTCCCAGAACAGCCCGCCGTAGTCGACGACCCGGGTGAGGATCTCGACCCCGTGGCGCCGCGCGGGCTCGAGGGCGAGCTGCCCGGGCCAGGGCTCCATCGGGTTGAGGATCACCATCGCCCAGTCGATCAGGGCGCCGAAGCGCTCGAAGCAATCGATCACGTCGAGCGTGAAGCCGTTGGCCGGCCCCGGGGCCACGCCCAGGAGGCGCGTGAGTCCGGCCGCGCGCACCGCAGCCATGCCGTCCCACACCGCCTCGCTCGTGTACCCGGTGCGGTCGGGGTTGTGGAGCATCAGGAGATCGAAGCGGTCGGCGCCGATCCGCTCGAGGCTCCGCTCGGTGGCCATGCGGATGTAGTCCGCATAGCCCGATGGCTGTCGCAGGCGGGGATCGGTGAAGCGCGGGAAGCCCTTGGCGCCCTCGCGCTCGCCCTCGTAGAAGTCATGGCCGATCGCGCCCACCAGGCAGTAGGAGCCGCGCTCGACACCGGCGAGCGCCCGCCCAAGGAGCAGGTCGGCCTCCCCGGCGCCGTAGGCGTCGGCACTGACTACGGTGCGAATGTCGTCGTCGGGGCGCATCAGGGCCGCCAGGCGCTCTTCCTCGAGCGCCAGGCCGAAGTGCATGTAGCGGCCGCCGCTCCACGTGCCGATCGCCGTACGAGTGGGATCGAGGAAGGACGCAGCGGACATGGAGGGCATTGTGACGAGCCCGTCGGGCCGCCCACTGCACGCACTAGCCTGAACCAGCATGGACCTCGGCTCCGCAGCGCCATGGGTAGCCCTGATCGCGGCGCTCTTCGTCCTCCTGTGGGTCGATCTCCATTTCTTCGCCCGCGGGCGCGAGCCGAGCTTCCGCGAGGGCGCGGTCTGGTCGATCGGCTGGCTCGTGCTCAGCCTGCTGGTGGTGCTGCCGGTGTTCGTGCTCTCGGGCGGGGAGGACGCCGTTCTCTACACCACCGTGTACCTGATCGAGCGCTCGCTGTCGCTCGACAACCTCTTCGTCTTCATCCTGCTCTTCAGCTACTTCGGCGTGCCGGTGCCCGCGCGCGCCCGGATGCTCTTCTGGGGCATCGTCGCGGCGCTCGCCCTTCGCGGGCTCGCGATCCTCGGCGGCGTCGCGCTCATCGAGCGCTTCCACTTCGTGATCTACCTGCTGGGGGCGGCGCTGCTGCTGCTCGCCTACCGGGTCCTGCGGGGGGTGAAGGACAACGTCGATCCCGACAAGAACCCGATGGTGCGATTGGTGCGCAAGCTCTTTCCGGTCACGGGCGACTTTCGCGGCGGGCACTGGTTCGTGCGCGAGGAGGGCAAGCTGCACACCACGCCCCTCTTCCTGTGCCTCGTCGCGATCGTGGTGGCCGATCTGGCCTTCGCGATCGACTCGATCCCGGCCGCGTTCGCCATCACCCGCGACTCGTTTCTCATCTTCATGGGCAACGTCTTCGCCCTCGTCGGCCTGCGCGCCCTGTTCGTGCTGGTCAGCGGGCTGATCAGACGCTTTCGCTACCTCGACGAGACGATCGCGATCGTGCTCGCCGCCGTGGCCGTGAAGCTGCTGATCGAGGACTTCGTGAAGATCGGCCCGCTGGCAAGCCTGGGGGTCGTGGCTGTCCTCTTCGGCGGCGGCATCGTGGCCTCGATCATCGGCGACCGGCGGGATCCGGAGGGTGCGAAGCGCCGGCTGGAGGAGGCCGACGAGCGCGAGCGGGAGGAGGCCGCCGCCCTCGACGAGAAGGAAGAGCGCGAGCCGGCCACGACTGCCTGATGGCGGAGGGGGCGTCCCGGCGCGCCTCCTCTATCCCGCCTAGGCGAAGAAGAAGACGAGCCCCATCACGGCGTACACGGCCAGCAGCTGTACGCCCTCGAACCAGTTGGACTCCCCCTCCTGCGTGAGGAAGTTCGCGATCAGCACCGCGAACAGCATCGCGCCGATCTCGTAGCCGTTGAACACCAGCGCCATCGGGTTCTCGCCGACGAGGAAGGACGCCAGCACGAGCACCGGTGCGACGAACAGCGCGATCTGCGCGCTCGACCCGACCGCGATGTTCACCGCCAGGTCCATCTTGTCCTTCGCGGCCACGAGCACCGCCACCCAATGCTCGGCCGCGTTGCCGACGATGGCCACGACGAACACGCCGATGAAGAACTCGGACAGCCCCACCTGCTCGGCGGTCTCGTTGATCGATCCGACGAGGATCTCGCTCATCACCCCGACGGCCACCGCGGCGATGGCCAGCATCACCACCGCGCGCTTGATCGTCCAGCCGCCCTCGTGCTTCTCGCCCTCGTACGGGTTGAACAGCTTGCGGTGGGTCTTCAGCGAGAAGACGAGGCCGGCCACGTAGCTCCCGATCAGGATGATCGCGACACCGAAGGAGAGGTACTCGAGGTCCGAGCCGAAGTCCACGCGCTCCTCGCCGACCGCGGGCAGGCCGCCCCCGTGGACGAGCTGGAAGACCGCGGGGAGCACGAGTGCCACCAGGGCCAGCAGCAGCATCGCCGACTGGGCGTTGGCGGCTGTGGCGTTGAACGTCTGCTTGTCGCGCTTCAGTCCTCCGACGAGCATCGACGCGCCCAGCACGAGCAGCAGGTTGCCGATGATCGAGCCGACGATCGACGCCTTGACCACCTCCTGCAGGCCCGCCAGCAGCGCGAAGAAGGCGATGATCAGCTCCGGCGCGTTGCCGAACGTGACGTTGAGCAGACCGCCGATGCCGGGACCGGTCTGGGCGGCCAGCTCCTCGGTGGCCTTACCCATGAGCGCGGCGGTGGGGATCACGCCGAGGGCCGCTGCGAAGAAGATGATCGGCGGGGACGCGTGCAGGATCTCGAGCACGATCGCCGCCGGGATGAAGAGCGCGAGTACGTATGTGGGGCGGACCCGCACGCGGCGCTTGCGGGACGGGCCGCGGTCCCCGTCGTGCTCTCCCTCGCTGGAGGCGGGCGTCACGCCGGCCGGGTCGCCGGGCTCACTCTTCGTCGAGCTGCTCGACGGCGCCCTCTCGGTCGAGCTCCTCGGGCTCTTCGGCGGCCTCGTCGAGCACGTCGCGCCCGTCGCCGCCGGTGTAGCGCACCTGGAACTCCTCGAGCAGCTGGTCACGCTGCGCCTCGTCGACCGGCAGGTCGTCGGCCACCAGCACCCAGTCCGCGCCCTCGAAGTCCTCCATGTTGAAGATCTCGCTGTCGATCGACTGCGAGTCGTCGACGATCACGATCACCTCGGTCTGGGGGTTGAAGTAGGTCCCCGGGCGGATCAGCAGCTCGTCGATCTCGTACCTGCGGTCAGCGGCCATGTCCGTATCTATAACCCATCCGGCCCGCGGTTCAATCTTCCTAGCCGAATTCTCGGAGTTGCCGCTCTACCTCGGCATCGACATCGAGCGGTGGCTCCCCACGGCGCGCGCGGCGCTCGTTCCCGGCGATCACGAGCTCCCGCACCTCTTGGCGCAGTGCGTCGTCACGCACCACCTCGGGCGGCCGGGTGAGCGCGGCGATCTCGGCCTCGACGTCGAGTGGCGCCTCTCCGCGGGCCTCGCGACGGGCCGACTTGGCCTCGACCATCTGGCGGATCTCGACCTGTGCCTCGGCGCTCGCGGCCGCCGAGCCGAGAGCGGGGCCGGGGGTGCGGTCCGGCTGGTCCAGGGAGAGGCCCCCGCGCCCGATCTGGTCGTGGCTCCCGCGCGCGAGGAAGATGCTCGCGATCGCCACGACGACTCCCACCACCACGACGCCGGTCAACACCCATTGGAAGGTCTCGGCCATCCCTACAGTGTCCCCCATGTGGCGCCGCCTCCGCCGCCGTTCGATGGCACCGAGCCGCCCGGCGATGTACCCCGATCAGCTCGGACTCGTGTTGATCTGCGCCGGCCTGGTCGCCGGTGGGATCTACGGCGTGGTCAGAGTGCTCGCAGGTTGAGCGTCCGGACGCCCTTCGGTACCCTTTGACTGACGCATCAATCGAACGCGCAACGCCCCGATCCGCCCGGCGCTCGCAGCAGCTTCCCGCGCCCCCCGACTAAGGAGCTTTCCTCAAGTGGTCGATTTCACGCTTACCGACGAGCAGAAGGACCTCCGCGAGCTGGCGCACGACTTCGCCACCAAGGAGATGCGCCCGGTCGCATGGGAGTACGACAGGGAGTCCACCTGGCCGGCCGAGGTCATGCAGACGGCCTGGGAGGTGGGGCTGATGAACACCCACATCCCCGAGGAGTACGGCGGACCTGGGCTCGACTACCTGTCGGGCTGCCTGATCGAGGAGGAGCTCGGCTGGGGCTGCTCGGGGATGGGCACGTCGATCTCGTGCAACGGCCTGGCCATGACGCCGGTGCTGATCGGCGGCTCCGAGGAAACCAAGAAGAAGTACCTCTCGATGCTCACAGAGGAGCCCAAGCTGGCCTCCTTCTGCCTCACCGAGCCGGGCGCCGGCTCCGACGTGTCGGGGATGCGCACCACCGCAACGAAGATCGGCGACAAGTACGTGATCAACGGCAGCAAGTGCTTCATCACCAACGGCTCGCACGCGTCGTGGTACACGGTGTACGCGAAGACCGACAAGGACGCCGGCCACAAGGGCATCTCGGCGTTCGTGGTACCCAGCGACGCAGACGGCGTGACCGTCGACAAGAAGGAGGACAAGCTCGGGCAGCGCGCCTCCAACACCGCGACGATCTCGTTCAACGATGTCGAGATCCCGGCTGAGAACCTGCTGGGCGAGGAGAACAAGGGGTTCCGGCTCGCGATGATGACCCTCGACCGGACCCGCCCGGGAGTGTCCGCAAGCGCCACGGGACTGGCCCGCGCGGCGCTCGAGTTCGCCACGGGCTACGCCAAGGAGCGCGTCCAGTTCGGCGTGCCGATCGCGATGCACCAGGCGATCCAGTTCATGATCGCCGACATGGCCACGAAGGTCCACGCCTCGCGCCTGCTCGTGTGGCAGTCGGCATCGCTGCTCGACCAGGGCAAGCGCAACACGCTCGAGTCCTCGCACGCCAAGCGCTTTGCGGCGGACTCCGCGATGGAGGTGGCCACCGACGCGGTGCAGGTCTACGGCGGCTACGGCTTCATCAAGGAGTACCCGGTGGAGAAGCTGATGCGCGACGCGAAGATCTTCCAGCTCTACGAAGGGACTTCGCAGATCCAGCGCCTCGTGATTGCCCGCGAGACGCTGATGCCGAGCCGCGCGGTCGAGCCGGCCGCCGCGACGGCCTAGCCACCGTCCAGTGTGCCACGGAGGCCGCTGCCGGGGGGCGGCCTCCGTCCCGCGGCGTGTCCGGTCGCTATCAACTACGGCAACGCATTGCACCCGGGGGCAAACTTCTTGCCTCCGCGACAAACCCGTTGCCGTAAACGACAGGGCCTGGGGGGCGAGCCGCCACTCGGCTGCTCTTCTGTCTCGAGTGGGCAGGCACCCGATCTATCCACCCGAGGGGTTCCCGCGAGGCGACCGTCCGCGCTGGCGCGATCCCTACTACAACGACTGGTCTCAGGTCGTCGGAGCCCGCGTCCGGCGGCTGAGGAACTCTCGAGGATTGTCGCTGCACAACTTCAGCTACACGATCTACAAGCCGGAGGGGGGCCACTACAGCGGGGGCTACTTCTCCCGGCTCGAGCGCGGGTGGTCGACCGCCCCGCTCTACGTCTACCTCGCCATCGCCACCGCGTTTGCAATCGAGCCGGGAAGGCTTCTTGGCATGGAGGATGTCGAGAAGCCGGTGACGGATGCCGAGATGACGCTCGTGCAATTCCTGAGACGTATGGACATCGAGCCGGATGAGGCTCTCGCGCGCCTTTGTCGCAGTGAGCCGCACCTTCAAGGCGGAGCTCCCAACGGCCTGCGAGAAGACGACGACGCCGCTTCGAACGCCGGCGCTGGATTCGTCACCTCCGACTGAGGGATCCTCCGCCTGCCCCGCCGCCCGGGGGGCGGCTAGTGTCAGGGTCGCCAGATGGCCCGTCCCCGCAAGCCACCCGCCGAGGCCACGCGCGTGGCCGTCGCCGAGGCGACCCAGGTAGCCGACCCGCGGGAGGCCGCCGGCGTCGGGCGCGCGCAGCGGGGCCCCTCGGATCCGTTCGCCGGTGAGCTGCGCAAGCGCGGGGTGCTCCCTCTACTGGTCCTGCACTTCGTCAACGAGAAGGCTTCCTACGGCAACCAGCTCATGGAGCGGATAGCCAGCGTCACCGCCGGCGTGCTGTCGGTGAACCCCAACACCATGTACCCGCTGCTGCGCCAGCTCGAAGGGCGGGGCCTCATCGAGGGCAGGTGGGAGCACCCCGAGCGCCGCAGCCGGCGCTACTACTCGATCACCGTCGACGGTCAGGCCGAGTATGAGCGGCTCGTCGAGGAGGTGCGCCCGTTTCTGGACTCGATCGCCCGGAGCATCGACGAGATCGTGGGCGAGGTGTACGGAACCGACTGATGAGACGAGCGCGGGAAGCGACCATCGTGCCCCTGCCGGCGGATGAGGCCATGGAGCTCTGGACCGATCTTCGGCGCTGGCCGTCCTTCGTCGAGGGCTTCGCGCGGGTGGTCGAGGCGGACTCCGCGTGGCCCGCGCCCGGCGCCAGGATCGTCTGGGAGTCGGCGCCGGGCGGCCGCGGCCGGGTGACCGAGCGGGTGACGGCCTACGAGCCCGGCAGGAGCTTCTCCACCCAGGTCTTCGAGGAACAGTTGACCGGCACCCAGAGCTTCTCGGCCGGCGAGGCGCCGCCTGGCGGCGGCGCTCCGGCCGACGAGGCCCAGGCGCTGGTCGAGTTGAAGCTCGAGTACCAGCTGAGCCGCTCGGGCCCGCTCGCGCCGGTCACCGACTTCCTGTTCATCCGCCGCGCGCTGTCGGACTCGCTGCGTCGCACGCTGCGCCGCTACGCCGTGGAGGCGCGCGAGCAGAGCGCCCTGTAGCCTCCCCGGCGCACCCGGGCGTGGCCTCAGGACCGCGTCCATCCCGCCGAGGACTCCGGAGGATCCATGTTCGTATTCAAAGCCGCCGTCGTCGGCGCCGGCACGATGGGAGGCGAGATCGCTCAGGTGATCGCCTCGGCCGGTATCCCGGTCGTGCTGAAGGACGTCGAGCAGCGCTTCGTGGACCAGGGGCTGGAAAAGGCTCGCGCGGTCACACAGGGCCAGCTCGGCGGGCTCGTCGGGAAGGGCAAGATCACACAGGAGCAGGCCGACGCCCAGGCAGAGGAGATCGCCGGCCGCATCACGGGCACGACGCTGTACGAGGGCTTCGGGGACGTCGACCTGGTGGTCGAGGCCGTGCCGGAGCGCATGGAGATCAAGCAGGCGGTGTTCGCCGAGCTCGATGTCGTGTGCCCGGGGCACGCGCTGCTCACCTCGAACACGTCGTCGCTGTCGATCACCGAGATGGGGGAGGCCACGAGCCGCCCCGATCGCGTGGTCGGCTTCCATTTCTTCTACCCCGCATCGATGATGCGGCTGATCGAGGTCATCTACGGCGAGGACACCTCCGACGAGACGGTCCAGGCGGCGTCGAACTTCGCCCAGCAGATCCGCAAGCAGGCGATCCGCTGCGGCGAGGTCCCGGGCTTCGTGGTCAACCGCATCCTCAACTCCGCCGCGTCGGAGATCTGGCGCGTGCAGGACGACGAGGGCCTTGACGTGAAGGAGGTCGACCGCATCGTGCAGGAGTCGAAGGCCACGCCGATGGGCCCGTTCTACCTCGCCGACCTGCTCGGGCTCGACACCGTCCTGCACGTGGCCGAGCACCTCGAGGAGAGCTACGGCGACCGCTTCTTCGTCTCGCCCGCGATGAAGGATCTGGTCGCGGCTGGAAACCTAGGACAGAAGACCGGGAAGGGGTTCTATGAGCACGGTTGAGTCCGCGGGGCAACCCGCCACGGCGACGCTGGTCGAGCGTTTCACGCTCAAGGCCTTCGTCGAGGCCTGCCTGGTCCTCGAAGAGGGCGTGGCCGGCATCAAGGACATCGACATCGGCATGATGGCCGGCGCGGGGATCCTGCCCGGTCCGTTCGCCCGCGCCGACGCCCAGGGCCTCGACTCGATGCTCGAGACGCTCGAGCGGGCGAGCGCCGAATGGGGCGACGCGTACGAACCGCCGCGCATCCTGCGTCGGCTCGTGGGCCAGGGACGGCTCGGGCAGAAGGCCGGTCAGGGCTTCTTCCCCTACCCGCGTGCCGACGAGGGACAGTCCCGCGAGACCGTGCTCCTCGAGACCCGCGGCGATATCGGCATCGCGTGGCTCAACCGCCCCCCGGCGAACCCGCTCTCGCCGCAGGTGATCGGTGAGCTGAGCGACCTGTGGCATGGGGTCGACGGCAAGCTGCGCGCCCTGGTGATCGCATCCTCGAACCCCTTCACGTTCTCCGCCGGCGCGGACATCAAGGAGTTCACCAAGATGAGCCCCGACAAGGAGGGCAAGGAGCTGATCGACGCCGGCCACGGCCTGTTGCGGGCCATGGAGCGGTCATCGACGGTGACGATCGCCGCCGTCAACTCCCTGGCCTTCGGCGGGGGCTGCGAGCTGGCGATGGCCTGCGACTTCCGCATCGCCGCGGACTCGGCGACGTTCGCCCAGCCCGAGGTCAACCTGGGCATCGTTCCCGGGTTCGGGGGCACGCAGCGGCTGCCGCGGCTCGTGGGCGAGGGCAAGGCCCTCGAGATGAACCTGGTGGGTGATCCGATCGGCGCCTACGAGGCGCTGCGGGTCGGGCTGGTGAACCAGGTGGTGCCGGACCACGAGCTCTTCGACACCGCCCTGCTCTGGGCGACGAAGCTCGCCGGGCAGGCTCCGATCGCGGTTCGCGAGATCAAGCGCGTCTCGGCCGCCGGCGATATCGATCAGGGCATCGAGGCCGAGAAGCAGGCCTTCGCCATGGCCTTCTCCTCCGAGGACGCCAAGGAGGGCATCTCGGCGTTCCTCGGCAAGCGGCCCGCCACCTTCAAGGGCGAGTGACCGCGGGCCTATCGACACCGGTCCGCAAGGCGGCGCGGCTGGCCAACCTCCTGCGGTCGGCCGAGCGTGCCGTGGTGCTCACCGGCGCGGGGGTGTCGGTGCCCTCGGGCATCCCGGACTTCCGTTCTCCGGGCACCGGGCTCTGGGAGAACGTGAACCCGATGGAGGTGGCGCACATCGACGTCTTTCGCCGCCAGCCCGACCGCTTCTGGGCCTTCTACGGCGAGCGCTTCGCCAGCCTTCGCGACAAGCAGCCGAACGCCGCCCACGAGATCCTGGCCGAGTTGGAGCGGCGCGGGCTCATTCGCGCTGTGGTGACCCAGAACGTGGACACCCTGCACCGGCGCGCGGGGTCGCGCCACGTGGTCGAGGTGCACGGCTCGATTGAGCAGAGCGTATGTCCGGAGTGCGGGTGCCGGGTGCCCCTCGAGCGCGTGCTGGAGCTTCTGGCAGCGGCACCCGGGGCGCCCGAGTGCGCCGCCTGCATCGCCCCCCTGAAGCCTGACGTGGTGCTCTTCGGGGAGATGCTTCCCGAGCACGCGATGGCCGACGCCTACGCCCTCGCCGCCGAGGCCGACCTGATGCTCTGTGTCGGCTCGTCGCTCGAGGTTCATCCCGTGGCGTCGCTCCCGGCCGTCACGCTCGAGAACGGCGGTCGCCTCGCCATCGTGACCCAGGGGCCGACGCCCTACGACCGCGACGCGGAAGTGCGCCTGAGTGGTGACGTGGTCGAGGAGCTCGAGGCGGTGCTGGCGGCGCTCGACTGAGGCTCGGGCCTTACCCGAGCCGCGTGGCGGCGAGCGCGAGGCAGGTCCCAACGGCGGCGGCCAGCCAGGTCAGGCCCCGGTCGCGCTCGGTGCGGTGCGCCTCGGGCAGCAGCGATCCGGCGCCCATGTAGAGGAACATCCCCGCGAAGAAGGCGAGCAACGCTCCGAGCATTGCGCCCGGGAGCACCACGAAGAGGCCGATCGCGGCCCCGACCACCGGCGCCACCGCGTCCAACCCGAGCCAGGCAAGCGCCTTGCGGCGTGCGAGTCCGTGCCGCAGCACGATCGTCACGGTGTTGAGACCGTCGCTGAAGGCGTGCAGGAGCACCGCCACCGAGACGATCAGGCCGAGCTCGGCGCTGACCTGGAAGCTCGAGCCGATGGCCAGCCCGTCCAGGAAGGCATGCACGGTGATGCCGCCGGCGCCGATGTGGCCGGCGCGCGGGCTGCATGCCCTGTCCTCCGAGTGCACGTGGCCGAAGACGGTTCGCTCGAGCGCACCGAAGGCCGCCATGCCGGACAGTGCGGCCGCCGCCACCCCCGCCGCGGCCCACGGGCCGCCGGCGAGGAGCTCGAGCGCCTCCGGCAGAGTCTCGAAGAGAGCCACGCCCACGAGCGCCCCGCCGGCGAAGCCCATCGCCAGGTGGAGGCGCTCCCGGTGGCGCAGCACGGAGTACCCGCCAAGAAGGCGCGGTCCCACCGCGGCCATCGCCAGCATGATTGCGAGCACGAGCGGGTTACCCGGCCGTCGGTGCGCACTGCACGCAGAGGCCCGTGAAGTTGAGCCGGTGGCTCGTGACCCGGAAGCCCGTCGCGCCCTCGACGCGCGGGATGGCCTGCTCGACGAGACAGCCGGGGACCGCCCCGACCGTGCCGCAGGACGAGCACCTGATGTGCTCGTGGTGCTCGGCGCGTGCCTCGTAGCGAACCCTGCCGTCGCCGAGCTCCAGGGAGTCGATCACTTCGTCGTCGGCGAGCCTGACCAGGCCGCGGAAGACCGACGAGGCGTCTGCCCGCACGCCGCGCTCCTCGAGCGCCGTGGTTACTTCCTCGATCGTCCAGCCGTGCCGGTCGCTTCCCGAGATGAGCTCGGCAATCGAGCTGCGGATGTGGCTGGGGCGGGGCACGCACCGAGCCTACCCGATATGCAAGTTGCTTGCACTACGGCACCGACCTGATCCGGTGCGCCAGGCGCCAAGCCCGGGCTACGAGTCCCACTTTCGCAGCGATGGAAGCGGATCGAACGGCCGCCCGCCGTCATACCAGCGTGCCGTCCACATCTCGAAGTGGAGGTGCGAGCCGGAGCAGCGACCGGTGCAGCCGACCCGGCCGATCTCCTGGCCGGCCCTCACGGTCTGGCCGGGGGCGACGGAGCCCGGAGACTGCATGTGCATGTACACGTAGTCGGTCCCGTCGTCGCCCCGGATCACGAGGTAGTTGCCGGCACCGCCCGCCTGATACTGCCGGTAGACCACGCGCCCGGCCTTCGCCGCCACGAGCGGCGTGCCGGTCGCGGCGAAGACGTCCTGACCCTGGTGGAAGTGAGTGCCGCGGTCGTCGCCGAAGCGACTCGCCGGGCCACCGTAGTTGTGGGCCCCGCGGATGGGGAACACGCCGTCGCCCTTGCTGCCCGGCGCCGGCGGCTGGGGCATTGCCGCCGCCCGGCGCTTCATGCTGCGCGCCTGGCGCGGAGCCACGACTCCGTCGACCACCATCCCCCGTTCCTCCTCGTAGGCCCGGACCTGGGTCTCCGTGGCCGGGCCAAAGTCTCCATCGGTGCCGGTCGCAAAGCCGAGTGTGCCGAGTATCTCCTGCAGGGCGAGCACATCCTCCCCGCGATCGCCGCGGCGCAGCGAGCGCTCTCCGAAGGCGTAGGACCTCGGCGTCGCGGGTGGTGTCGGGTCCGCGCCCTGACGTCCGGCGCGCCTCCGCATGGCCTCCGCCTGCCGCGAAGGCACGCGGCCGTCGACCGTGAGCCCGCGCCGCGACTCGTAGCGCCGCACGTCCGCCTCGGTGCCGGGGCCGAAGTCGCCGTCCACGACCGTGTCGAACCCGAGCCTACGCAGCACCGACTGAAGGGCTCGCACATCGGCCCCCTGAAGACCCCGGCGGAGGGTGCGTGCGCCGAGCCGCGCGGCCGCGCCGGCGGGCGGGCTGGGAGAGGAGGCTTCCGGGTCCGAAGCGGATACGGGCTGGGAGGCGGCCGGCTCGGAAGCTCCGGCAGCCGACGCCGCCGGAGCCAGTCCCGCGAAAGCGAGTCCCGTAACGGCCAGGACGGCGTATGGGCGAAGGGTGAACACGCGGTGACCTCACCTCAGGGCTCGACAATCCCGCCCTCCTCAGCCATCGCTGCACAGAACCGCCCAGGCTCCGGCGCGAGGCGCCGTCAGTCGTGCGAGCGGCTCAGGTGTGCGAAGCGGCGGTCTGTGCCACCCACCTCGCGCCCGTTGATCCAGGCCCGCCCGCCCTGGTTGTTCAGCCGACGGCGCGCAGCCACCGCACGATGAAGCCGCGGGCGCCGGCGGTTGGTGGGGAAAGGGATCACAGGCGCTGTCTTCATGCTCTCGATGTTCGTCGTGCGGTCGCTCGAGCCGTACCGCCCGCCGTCCGAGATTTGGCGGGGCCCGTTCTACCTGCTGTCCAGGCTAGGTCCCTCCGCGCGACGGTCGGTGAAGCGCCTGTGAACCGCTTGGGAACAAGCCGCTAACGATCGGCGAGAGGTCAGGCCGTGCGGCGTCTGAGCAGAAGCTCCATCTGGGCGACGGCTGCGGTCACCCCGTCTTCCAGCGTCTGGGGAAGCGGCCCGTGCAACGCTGCGTTGGCCGCCTCGGCTACGGTCGCTCGGAGTCCCTCGAGCTCGGCCGGCGCTGAGCCCCCCGGTAGCCGGGAGGCCTCCGCGATCAAGGCCTCGAGAGCTACACGGCACTGCAGGGCCGCCTCCCGCGGTCGGCCGCCGGCGATGTCTGCGCGCGCGCGCAGGATCAGCTCCTCCGCCACGAGCGGCTGCTCCCGCCCTGCGAGCAGCGCTACGAGGCGCTCGTCTGACGAGTGAGCCCGCCGTCCGCCGGGGGCTTCCTCGACGCCCGGCAGCTCGAGCGCGGCGCTCAGACGCCCCTCGGCCACCTCGTCACCAGATCCGTAGCCCACGCGCACCACCAGCGCGCGCCGCGGTGCCACCTCGTGCGTGTGCGGATCTCCGGTGGCCAGTCGGTAGGCGTGGATCACCTCGTTGAGGATGCGGTTGTCGGCGGTCGCCACGGCGTCCCGCTCCGCGCGGTTGCTCTTCATCTCGGCGAGCCACGGCTCCGCGGCACCGGGGGAGGAGAAGGGCTCGGCGGCAACCAATGTGACCCGGGAGGTTGGTACCGGTGTCGGCTCTGCATCTCGGGCCACGGCCGGCCGCCTGCCTCGAAGGAGGCGACGCTGCGGCGCGCCAAGGGTGCGCACCACGACCACGCGTCGCGGTTCTCCGCCAGATGCCTCACGGACCACGTAGCGCCCGTCGGGGGGCCCGAGGAGGAAGCCGTACTCGAACTGGGTAGCGGAGAAGAGTTGACCGGTCGCCTCGTGGCGCCGGCGCCCCCTAATCGTCGTTGCTCGAGCGCTTGGCCGGGATGGCGAAGCGGGAGACCTTGCGCGGCACGGTCGGGTTGTCGATCTCCCGCAGGCGCGAGAGGAGGTCCGACCACTGACCGGGCTGCAGCACGGCCTGGGCCTGGAGACCGAGCTTCTCGTTGCTCCCGAACATCGGCCGGAAGCCGATGTGGATGTGGTCGGCGTGATCCCCGAGCGCAAAGGTGGCGCCTCCCAGCTCGAGCAGCGAGATGATCTGGTCGGGGGCAAGGGTGCCTTGGAGGCGCATCAGCCGTCTGACCGTCTGCTCGGTGATCCCGCCGCGGTCCTGGTTGCCCAGGATCGGTACGCCGTTGACAGCTGAGATGTCGACGGCGTTGCCCGATGAGTGGTGGGAGACGTTGCCCGACGCCGTGAGGGTGGTCTCGCGACCGCAGCGCAGCGAGCTGACGGTGGGCCGCAGTCCCGACTCCGACAGGTAGGCGAGGGTGGCCAGTACGCGACGGTCGATGCGGCCGGTGGCGATGTCCGTCCGACCGCAGGCGTGGATCTGAATCCGCTCGTCGGACAGCACGCGCTTCTGAAGCAGCGACTTGGGCAGCAACAGAACCTGGCCGACCGAGAAGCCGTCGTCACCGTAGAGGACGTTCTTGCCGGAGGCGCGGTAGATGGCGGTCGACTCGAGGAGCTTCCAGCCGTCGAGGATCGGCTTCGGATCGATGAGCGGAGCGCCTCGCCCGGCCGGGCGGATCTCGAAGTAGAGGTGGGGGGCTGCCGCCGGGTCGGGCTTGCCGAGCTTGCCGAGGATGGTTCCGCCGATTACCCGAGAGCCGACGCGTAGCGGCTGGAGCCGCACGCCCTTGCCATCCTGGCCGAACGCCTTGGAGAAGTACTTGTTGAAGGTGGTGAAGCCGTCCCCGGACTTGCTGGAGGCCATGAGCTGCTCAAGGCCACCGGCACGGCGCGCCCCCGGTCGCTCCGGGTGCGCGAAGAGGCGCGCCTTCTGGGCGACCTTCGGAGCACTCGCCTGGCTCTTCTTCGCGCTCTCGGTGCCGCGACGCCTGGGCGCCGATCGGTCGTTGCCGCCCGCCACCTGGCGTCCAGCAGACGCGGGCTTGGTGGGCTTCGGGGCCCGGGCCGGAACGGCGCTGACCACGTTGAGGTTCACGCCCTCCTCCTCGCCTTCTGGCGACGGGTAGAGACGGGAGACGGAATCGAGGCCCGAGTAGGTGTACTGGTTGCCGTACACGTCCTGGAGCACCAGGAACCGGCCGAGCTCCTTCGAGCGACCGATCTTCTTGACCTCGCCGTCGTTGACGGCGATCACCGGGGCGCTCCGGCGGGCGAAGATACGGACGCCGCGGCGGCTCTCGTCGTCCTCGACCACGTGGGCGGCGTTCTGCCCGGGGCGTACACGGCGACGGAAGTCGGCCTCGGCAAGGTCATCGGCGTAACGGGCACGGGCGAAGACCGGGAAGCGGCCCTCCGTCAGCCCCGTCAGCGACCCCACGACGTCCTCGGGCACGCCGGCGATCATCCGCGCCCGCATGAGCACGGAGTCGACGTACCAGTCAGCGTGGTTGTAGGCGAAGATCGCCCCGCGGATGTCCTTCTCCGCACCGGAGGCGTTCAGGTAGTTCGCCGCCGAGAAGATGGCGTCGACGGGGTTGTAGGGGTCCTTCTGGCCGTCCTTGTTTCCGTCCACGCCGTACGCGCGGAACGTGGAGGGCAGGAACTGCATCCAGCCGACCGCGCCGGCCGACGAGACGTTGAGGTTGCGGCCGTAGTCGGTCTCGATCTCGTTGATCGCCGCGAGCACCTCCCAACGCACGCCGTACTGGATCCCGGCGGCCTGGTAGATCGGCAGCAGGAAGAGCGGCACGCGGAACTTGCGGATGACGAAGTTGGGCACGCCCGTGGCCTGCGAGGGACCGGGCAGGGAATCGAAGAAGCCGGGGTTGGAACGGCTCGGCGTCCCGTCGGGCTGACGGAGCTCCGGAGCGCCTCCGGGTCGACGCTTGGACTTCCCCTTCTTCTTCGGCTTACCCTCAACCTGAGGTTCAGGGACAGCGCCGGTCGGCTTCTTGACGCGCTTCTTGTCACCGGAGCGCGGCTGGGCCCGTCCGTCGCCTCCCCGCGGGCCCGGCGACTTGACCGGGGCGGGGTTGCCGCCGGGCGCCGGAGCGGGCGCCGCCGGAGCCTCTTCCTGACGACCCCCGCCTGGCGCGGGTGCGGGCGCGGGCTGAGGGCCGATGTTCGGCGCGGGCGCGCCTGGGGTGTCCGCGCAGAGGGGGAGACCGAGGGGATTGGGCAGGGCGAGGGATTCGACGCACGTCTCGCTGGCCGAGCGCGCCCGCTGAGCGGAGGCGGGCATGGCGATCGCCGTCACGGCCGCCAGGACGGCGACAACGATGGCAAACAGGTAAGCGCGCTTCTCGTTCATCCCTTTAGTGCCCACTCAAGGGCTCCACTCCTCCTGCTTCTGGTGCGGACCGGCCGACTACCGGGCGGAAGGTACCAGAAGTACCAGCAGCCGCGCGCAACCTATAGGGCGGCATCGTTCGCCGGCAACGGAGAACCGTGGCGAGGGCGAGCGCGGGGGGGGGCGCGGCGGAGGGCCGAAAGGGCCGCATCCGGAGCTGGCCTGTCTGTGGGAAGCGGAGCGGGGCCGCCCGGGCCGCGGGCCCGGGCCGGTGGGGGGTTGAGGGCCCCACCCGCCCCCCACACGGACGTCCCGCGCCGTAACTCTCTATCTCAAGCTTAACGTGAGTGATATGGTTCGAGCAGCCGAGGGGCGCCATATTCGGTACGCTCGCGGCGTGGAAGGCGACGAGCACGGCGAGGGCCTGCGCGGCCGTCTCTCCCGGCAGGGCGAGGAGGCGCTCGGCAAGCTGGCCGAAGAGCTGGTCGGCAATCCGTTCGTGAACGCCGCGGTGGCCCGGGCCTTCGACGCGCGCGAGCGGGCGGTGCAGGCCCAGGAGGTCGCCATGGGCGCCATGAACATCCCGTCCGCGGCCGACATCGAGCGGCTGACGCGCCGCCTGCGGTCGGTGTCGCAGCGGCTCGAGGGGATCGAGGACGGCGTCGATGGGCTCGATGAGAGACTGGCCCCGCTGTCGGAGCTCTCGCAGCGGCTGGCCTCGCTCGAAGAGACTCTCGAACGGGTCGAGGCGACCGACGGCTCGGCCGCGGGGCTCGCCGAGGTCCAGACTTCACTGAAGGGACTCGATCGGCGATCGAAGTCGGTCGAGAAGGTGCCCGACCGACTCAAGAAGATCGAGGCCCGCCTGGAGCGCATGGATCGTCGGCTGCGCTCCGTCGCGGCGAGCAACGGCCAGAAGCGACTCGAGCAGGCCGTGGCGGGGCTCGGAAAGAAGGTCGACTCCCTGGTTGCCGCCGATCGAAAGGGGGGCTCGAAGAACGTCCACGACGAGACGGCGCGGGACATCGCGGCCCTTCGAGCGGCGCTCGTGCCGGAGGATGGGCCGGTGCCCCGTGCCCAGGAGCGACTGACCGTCACCGAGTAGCCGCTTGGTGGCCGGTGGCCAGCGCTGCCACCCCGATCTCCCCCAGGCGTATGCCGATTCGCTGGAGGGCCTCGTCGTCGATGCGCCGTCGTCCCCCCTCCCCGGTCAGGATGTCCGAGACCGCCAGGATGCAGGCGGCTCGAGCTCCTCTCAACTCCGCCACGCGAAGCACGGCAGCGGCCTCCATCTCCACCGCGGTCGCTCCCCCGGCCACCCACCGCTCATGAAGGCCGGCGCGCTCGTCGTAGAAGAGGTCGGTGGTCACCACCGTGGTCGGGTGCGCCCCGGCCTCGGCACAGAGCGCAGCGGTCAATCCCGGGTCGGGAAGCAGGCGCGCCGGCGCCCCGAGGGCCCGGCTCGCCCCGTCCTCACTCAGCACCTCGGCCGCTACGAGCACGTCGCCGAGGGCGAGGGCGGGATCGAGGGCGCCGCAGGTACCGATGCGCACGACGCGCCGAGCGCCCAGCGCCACGAGCTCCTCGACGACGATCGCCGCGCTCGGTCCGCCCATGCCGGTCGACTGCACGCTCAGCAGCCCACCGTCGGGCGCGGTGCCGGTGTAGCCCCAGAGGCCGCGCCGGTGATTGAACATCTTCGGTCTCTCGAGCACGGCCTGGGCGACCGCGAGCGCTCGGTGGGGGTCACCTGGAAGCAGCACGCGGTCGGCAAGCTCCGTCGCCGGGTCGAGGTGCAGCGGTGAGACGGCGCCCGACACTCTCCGAAGATATGGGAGACTGCGCGGAGATGGTTGATTCCGAATTAGGGTGCCCGCGGGGGCGCGTCCAGACCGAGCTGGGCGACATCTAAATGGCCAAGAAGCGCCCAACACCGGCCGAGCTGCCGGATGCGGTGCGGGAGGCCGTCGACCGTACGGTGCAGGCGACCGTCGGCTCGGCCCAGTTCACCCGCGGGCGTGCGCAGGAGGCCGTGGACGACGTCGTGCGGAGTGCCGAGATGCGCGCCGGGGCGGTGCGGCAGGCGGTCCGAGGGGCGCTCGAGGAGAGGCGCCCGGCCACCCAGGAGGACATCCGCGACCTGGTCAAGGAGCTGCGCGCGATCTCGCGGCGCCTGAAGGCGATCGAGGAGCGGCTGCCGCCGGAACCCGCCACCGCCGCGGCGCGCAAGGGCACCCGCGCGAAGGGCCGTCGCGCCTCCGGAACCACCGCCAAGCGCTCGAAGTAGTGCCCGGGGGCGGCAGCGGCCGGGCCGCCGGTCGCCGCGTGCTGATCACCGGCGTGTCGACCCGCCTCGGCACTCAGCTCGCCCGGCGCCTCGAGGCCGATCCTTACTTCTCGCACGTCGCCGGCGTGGACACCCGCCCCCCGCGCACCACGTTCGGGCGTCTCGAGTTCATCGAGGCCGACATCCGGCAGCCGTCGGTCATGTCGCTGCTCGCCGGCACGCGTTTCGACACCCTCGTGCACAACAACATCCTTCGCCAGCCGTGGCCCGGCATGTCTCCCGGGGACGCGCACGACACCAACGTGATCGGCTCGCTTCAACTGCTCGCGGCGTGTGAGCGGATCGAGGGTCTTGAGACCATCGTGGTTCGCGGCTCGGCGGGCATCTACGGGTCCGAGCCTGCCGCTCCCCAGTTCTTCACCGAGGAGATGGCCCGCCTGTACCCGCTGCGCACTCGCTTCCAGCGCGACGTGGGCGAGATCGAGGACTACTTCGCCACCTTCTCGCACCGTCATCCGTCGGTCACCTGCACGATGCTGCGCTACCAGCCCGCCGTGGGCCCCGCCCTCGATACACAGGTCACGCGCTACCTCGGCCAACCGCTGGTCCCGACCTTCCTCGGCTACGACCCGCGGCTGCAGTTCGTGCACGAGAGCGACGCCGTCGAGGCGCTCGTGGCTGCGGTCAAGAACCCCGTGGCCGGCGCCGTGAACGTGGCGGGCTCGGGCACGATCGGGCTGACCCGCGCGATCCGCCTCGCCCGCAAGCGGACCCTTCCCATACCCGCGCCCCTCTTCGGCACGACCACCGGAGCGGGCAGGCGCCTGGGGGTGCGACCGGTGTCGCCCGACTTCCAGCGGCTACTGCAGTTCGGTCGAGCGGTCGACATCACCCGCCTCACCGAGGAGGTGGGCTACCGCCCGCGCTACTCCACCGTCGAGGCGGTCAGGGACTACGTCGACCGTGGGAGCACGGCCGTGGTCCCGCCGCGTCCGCCCCGCCCACGCCCCCGAGCCGCCGCGCGCGCGTGAGCGCATCGGAGCCGCCCCCCAACGCCGCTGTTGGGTTTCTCCGCGGGCTGCGCCGCGCCCTCGACCGCGGCGTCGACCTGCCGGAAGCGTTTGCCAGCGGGGTCGCGGGCCTGCCACGCGAGGCCCGACACGCCGTGCGGCGCGCCGCCGGGCGACTCGAGGGGGACTACTCCGAGGACGAGTGGGGCTTCGACGAGGAGTTCACCGAGGCGCTCTTCCCGGCGCTCGAGTTCCTGTACGACCGCTGGTGGCGTGTGCAGGCGAGCGGGGTGGACAACGTGCCGGGTCACGGGCGTGCCCTGCTCGTGGCCAATCACGCCGGGGTGCTGCCCTGGGACGCAACGATGATGTCCGTCGCGCTGATGCGGGAGCACCCACTGCCCCGCTATCCACGCTTCCTCGTGCTCGACTGGGCGTGGCAGTTGCCGTGGAGCTCGGTGGTGATGCGCAAGACGGGCGGCGTGGCGGCGTCCCCCTACAACGCCATGCGGTTGCTCGATCAAGACCACCTGGTGGCCGTCTTCCCGGAGGGAGCAAAGGGCACCGGCAAGGCCTATCGCGATCGCTACCGGCTGCAGCGCTTCGGGCGCGGAGGCTTCGTGGAGATGGCGCTGCGCACCGGGGCGCCGATCGTTCCGGTGGCCGTGGTCGGAAGCGAGGAGATCTACCCGAAGATCGGCGAGGCACGAACGCTCGCTCGACTCACGGGCGCTCCCTACTTCCCGATCACTCCCACCTTCCCGCTGCTCGGGCCGCTGGGCGCGGTCCCGCTTCCGTCCAAGTGGCGCATCGAGTTCTGCCAGCCGATCGACACGTCCCGGTACGGACCCGAGGCCGTCGGCGACCGCACGCTGCTGCTCGAGATATCCGAGCAGGTCCGGGACACCATCCAGCAGAAGCTGTACGAGAACCTGGTGCAGCGCGGCTCGGCGTTCGTGTAGATGACTGATTCCACGACCCCGTCCGCGCGGATGCCGCCTCGATCATCTAGGTGGATCATCTAGAGTCGCCCGCCGTGACGGTCTTCGCATCCTCCAAGGAGTTTCGCGAGGTGATGGATCGGGTGTTCGACCTGATGAGCACCGACCCCGAGATCGGGCCCAAGCTGCGGGACGCCGAGACGCCTCAGCGCTTCGAGTTCCCAGACGTCGACATGGTGCTGAACGTCGCGCACGCGGCCCGGGTGAAGGACGGGCAGCACCTACGTTGGGAGTGGTCGGACGACATCGACTGGAAGCCCGAGGTCGAGATGACGATGGACTCCGACGTCGCCAACCGGTACTTCCAGGGCAAGGAGAACGTGGCGATGGCCATCGCCCGGCGCCGCATCAAGACCTCCGGCAACGTCAAGAAGGCACTCGCCCTGATGCCGATCACCAAGCCGGTGTTCGAGCAGTACAGGGAATTGCTGGAGGATGAGTACCCCCACTTGGCGGCGTAGGCCAGGTCGCCTCCAAGGCGTCAGCCGGCGAAAACCGAGCCAATCAAGGACGCAGGGGTGCTAGCCGGGGGGTGATCCCGGCGAAGCCGGGATGTAGGGGGGCGAGCCCCCCTGGGGCCAAGCCGAGAGCCGAGGACGCCGAGTGGCGAAGGTTTGCAGGCGGCTGACTAGAAGTGCACGCCCTTCATCAGGTACGCCATGGCGATCGCCTCGGTCGACATCTCGTCCTTCTTGCCGGCCCCGTCGCCGTCGGCGGTCAGCTCCTTGCCGTCCGCCGGCGCCCCCTCGCCCTTCGCGGCCTTCGAGTCCGGGAAGATGTTGTAGGCGGTGTTCATGATCTGGTCGACGGTCTTCGGAGAGATCGAGTAGAGGATCTGGCCGAAGGTCCCGAGGCGTGACGCCACGCGCTTCGGCCGGTCGATGATCGCGTCGCAGATCATCACGGCCGCCTCGTCGGGAGACAGCGTCGGGAAGGCGTCGTAGATCGAGGTCGGGGCGATCATCGGCGTGCGCACGAGCGGCATGTAGACCGTCGTGATGCTGATCCGATCGCCGACGACCTCGGGAGCGAGGCAGCGGGAGAACGCGTCGAGCGCGGCCTTCGAGGCCACGTAGGCCGAGAATCGCGGCGTGTTGGTCTGCACGCCGATGCTCGAGACGTTGATGATCTGGCCCCCGCGCCGCTCCCTCATGCCGGGCAGGAAGGCCAGGATCAGCTTGAGGGCGCCGAAGTAGTTGAGCTGCATCGTGCGCTCGAAGTCGTGGAAGCGGTCGTGCGAGCGTGCGACCGAGCGGCGGATCGAGCGTCCGGCGTTGTTCACGAGGATGTCGACCCGCCCGTGCTGGTCGAGGACCTCCTGCGCCATCCGGTCGAGGTCGTCGAGATCGGAGAGGTCGGCCGGATGCACGTGTGCAGTACCGCCCAGCTCCCGCACCTCGGCGGCCACCTCCTCGAGCTTCTCGCGCGTGCGCGAGACCAGCAGCACCGTCGCGCCGGCCTCGCCGATCACAAGCGCGCTCTGGCGCCCGATGCCGCTCGAGGCCCCGGTGATCAGCACGACCTTGTCCTTCGCCGACTTCGACAGCGACCGCTCGCGGAAGAGGTCGGGGTCGAGGTTGCGCTCCCAGTAGTCCCACACCTTGGCGGCATATGTGGAGAGCGGTGGTACGGCGATCCCCGTGCCACTGAGCGCGCGCTGGGTCTCGCGCGCGTCGAAGTCCGCGTCGAAGTCGCGGTACTCGAGCACGGCCGGCGGGATGTGGAGGTCGCCGAGCACCTGGTTGCGGATGGCCTTCACCGTCGGCAGCGCATTAAGCCCCGCCATGATCGGCTTGGGGATGATGTTGGTCATGTTGGCGTCGACCCGCATGGCGAACTGCGGTGCGTGGGCGGCCTTCGCGAACTCGTTCAGGGACTGGCCGGTGGTGAGCGGCTTCGGGTCGACCAGGTGGAAGGTCATGCACGGCAGGTCGTCGTCGGGCATGTGCGCGATGTGGTCCATCGCCCGGGCGACGAAGTCGACCGGCACGAGGTTGGCCTTCTTGCCCTCCGGCCCCGCCAGGGGGAACCACGGGGGTAACGTGTCGCGCAGCTTCTGCAGCAGCTTGAAGAAGTAGTAGGGGCCGTCGATCTTGTCGATCTCACCCGTCTCCGAATGGCCGATCACGATCCCGGGCCGGTAGATCCTCCGCGGGGTCTCGATCTCGTCGCGGACGATCTTCTCGGATTCCCACTTGGTGGCGAAGTAGGGGTGGTCGAGGGTCTGCCCCTCGTCGAACATGTCCTCGCGGAAGAGGCCGTTGAAGCGGCCGGCCACGGCGATCGAGCTCGTGTGGTGGAAGCAGCCGACGCTGCGGGCGTTCGCGAACTCGACCGCGTGGCGCGTCCCGTCCACATTCGCTCGCCGCGAGCTCTCCTCGTCGGCCGTCATGTCGTAGATCGCCGCCAGGTGGAAGAGGTGGTCGATGGACGCATCGAAGTCGTCGATTCCGAGGCCCGGCTGGGTCAGGTCGCCGGCCACGCCCACCAGCCGGTCGCCGGCCGAGAGGCGCTGCCTCAGCGCATCGAGCCGGCCGCGGGACCCATCCCGGACGAGCGCGTAGACGGTGCCCTCGCGCTTCAACAGCTCCTCCACGAGGTGGCGCCCGATGAAGCCCGTCGCACCGGTAACGAAGTAGTTCATCGACCGTCTCCCTCCCTCTCCTCGGATGAGCCGCGCGAGTGTACCGCCGCTTCTCGGGCGACCCCCGCTCCCCCCGCGCCTCGGACCGACAGGCTGCCCGGGTAGCTTCTAAGTGGTCACCGCCGCAATCACCATCGGGCTCGGACGGCCATACAGCGCGCCCGATCATCGACGGTCCTTTCGGCGGGGACCCCTAAGCCTGGGTACCCGAGCAGGAAGTGGCCGTGCCGTCGAAACCTCCACCAAGCGACAGTGGCGGTGGCCTGACCCTAAGGGAGGCCGCCGAGCAGGCTGGCGTCACGCCCGCCACGCTCAGGCGCTGGGCGAGCACGGGCGTCATCCCGCAGCACGACGGGGATGCCGGCGATTGGAGCGCTCCTGCCGTAGCCCATGCCCGCATCGTGGCCCGCCTGCGCGAGCGTGGCCACAGCCTGGCCGAGATCCGGAGGGCGAGCGCTCGGGGTCAGCTGGCCTACGGCTTCCTCGAGGAGCTGTTCTCTGCGGGTAGGTCCCGGCACACGATCGACGACGCCGCCGACGCCACCGGGCTCGAGCCGGCGCTGATCGAGCGCCTCTGGGGGGGCCTCGGCCTGCCGCGCGGCGATCTCGAACGGCTGACCGACGAGGACCTCGAGGCCCTTCGCTACATCGCCTCGGTGCTGGGGAGCGGGTTCCCGCTCGTGGCCTTCCTGCAGCTGATCCGCGTCTACGGGCAGGCGCTCGCGAGCATCGCTGACGCCGAGACGCGGCTCTTCCACATATACGTGCACGAGCCGCTGATGCGGGAGGGCGTGCCCGGCCTGCAGATGGCCGAGGAGATGGAGAACGTGGCCGGGGACCTCCTGCCGCTGGCCTCTCCGATCATGGACTACGTGCACCGTCGCTTCCTGCAGCGCGCGGTCGAGCAGGACGTGGTGGGCCACATGGAGACCGAGCTCGAGGGTGACGGCGACCTGTCCCGCACCAAGGTGGCGATCGCCTTCGCCGACCTCGCCGGCTACACGCGCTTCACCGAGGAGTATGGAGAGGAGGAGGCCCTCTCCTACGTCGAGCGCTTCGTCGACTCGGTCGGGGAGACCCTCCCCGACGATGCTCGGGTGGTGAAGACGATCGGGGACGCGGTGATGGTGATCGGCAACGACGTGGCGGCGATGACCGACTGGGCGGTGGGCTTCCAGGCCCTGTGGACCGAGCGCCCGCGCGCACGGATCGGGGTGCACACCGGACCCACCCTGTACCGGGACGGCGACTATTTCGGCCGGGAGGTAAACGTGGCCGCCCGGGTCGTCGCGCGGGCGCGTGGCGGCGAGGTGCTGGTCACCGACACGGTCATAGACGCTGTGAGGAACCGCACGCCGGTTCAGTTCGAGAGCGTCGGAGTCGTGAAGCTCAAGGGCTTCGACCAGCCCCGGCGGCTGTGCCGCGCCTACTCGCTGCGGGAGGAACGGCGGGACAGTTGAGCCTGGATTCAGTCGCCGGTTCCGGTAGCTCCAGACCTGGTGGTCCCTGCCTGAGCCCCCGGTGGGGGCGACCATGAGCGGGCGCTCGGCCGAGAGGGAGGCACCCCTGCGGGTGGCCCGCGAGAGCGGTCTCATAGCTCCGGAGGAGCCGTTGCTGGTCATGGTTTCCGGCGGGGCGGACTCGGTCTGCCTGCTCGACGTGGCCGTGCGACTGGAGGCCACCGTCTCGGCTCTGCACGTGAACTACGGGCTGCGCGAGGAGGCCGCCGCAGACGAGGAGCTCTGCCGTGCCCTCTGCGAAAGCGGTGGCGTGCCGTTGGCCGTCGAGCACGCAAGGCTTCCGGGCACGGGAAACCTGCAGGCCGAGGCGCGGGCCGTCCGGTATGCCCACGCCGAGCGTCGCGCGGACCGGGACTACGCGACGGCCCACACGGCCTCCGACCAGGCCGAGACGGTGCTCTACCGGCTCGCGGTGTCGCCGGGGCGCCGCGCCCTCCTCGGCATGCCCGCCCGGCGGGGCCGGCTTGTGAGGCCGCTGCTCAGAGCCACGGCGGAAGAGACTCGGGCCTACTGCCGCCAGCGCGGGCTCGAGTGGCGCGACGATGCCTCGAATGCGGACCGCCGGTTCGCTCGCGCGCGCGTGCGCGAGGACATGCTCCCGCTGCTGCGCGCGCTCAACCCGGCGGCCGAGCGGACCATCGTCGAGACCAGCCTGCTGCTCCGCGACGAGGCCGAGGTGCTCGACGAGGCCGTGAGCCGGACAGTGCGCGAGCTCGGTCCGCCGCCGACGGCCCTCGCCGACCTCGGGCGGCTGCCCGATGGCCTCGCCCGGCTGGTGCTGCGGCGGTTGGCGGAGGACGCCACGGGCAGCGCCACCTCGCTCGCACGGGACGACGCGGACCGCATCCTGGAGCTTCAGGCCGGTGGCCTCGACCTGGGCGGGGGGCTGCGGGCGGTCGTCGAGCATGGCCGGTTGCGCTTCGCGACCGAGGGGCCGGCAGCGGCCCCCGAGCCGGTGATCCTGCCCGTGCCGGGGGAGGCGCGCTTCGGGCGCTGGGAGATCGCCGCCAAGGTCGGCGGGGGTGGCGACGCGGTGCTCGACGCAGGCGCCCTCGGCCCGCTGGCCCTGGTCCGAGCCTGGCGTGACGGCGACCGCATGCGCCCCGCTGGGCTGGGGGGCACCAAGACGCTGCAGGACCTCTTCACCGATCGCAAGGTCCCGCGCGACCTACGCCGTCAGCTGCCCGTGGTCGAGGCCGCCGGTGAGATCGCCTGGGTCGCCGGCCTAGCGGTCGGAGAGCGCTTCATCGCGCGCGAGGGAGCTGAGGCCGTCGGCCTGTCCGCGCGTCACTCAGGTGGTTGACAAACGATTCTTGAGAGACTCGCGTAGTGGTGGAGACGGCGGAGGTAGGCGAGATCCTGGTCGAGAGCGACGACCTGGCCCGCCGCGTGCTCGAGCTCGGAGAGCAGATCTCGGCTGAGTACGCCGGCAGGACCCTCCTCCTGATCGGGGTGCTCAAGGGCGCGCTGTTCTTCCTCTCCGACCTGATGCGCGCGCTCGAGGTGGAGTGCGAGGTCGACTTCATGGCCCTGGCGTCCTACGGGTCGGCGACCGATTCGTCCGGGGTGGTGCGCATCCTCAAGGATCTCGACGCCTCGATCGAGGGTCGCGACGTGCTGATCGTCGAGGACATCGTCGATTCGGGGCTGACGCTCTCGTACCTGATGCGCACCCTGCGGGCGCGGGAGCCCGCGTCCCTGGAGGTGTGCGCGCTGCTCACCAAGCCCGAGCGACGGAAGGTCGACCTCCCCATCCGCTACGTCGGCTTCGAGATCCCCAACCGCTTCGTGATCGGCTACGGCCTCGATCACGCCGAGCGATACCGCAACCTTCCCTACGTGGCGGTGCTCTCAGGGGGTGCGTAAAGGCTTGCCAAAGCCTTTTGTTATGGGCACGGGATGCCGAAGGGGGACATATACCCCCTGCTAGTCTGCCCGTTACACCAGGGCGGGGACAGGGCCCCGGAAGGAGAGGCCACCATCAAGATGAACAGGTTCTTCAAGAGCGCCCTCTTCCCGATCCTGATCGTGGTGGTGCTCGCGTTCTTCGCGCAGCGGTTGATCAGCCCCGGCAACGAGGCCAAGCCGCCCAACTATTCCGAGTTCATCGCTCAGGTCGAGGGCGGCCAGATCGCCGACGTGACCCTCAAGACCAAGGACAACTCGATCGAGGTTGAGAAGAAGGCGGCCGAGGGTCGGGAGCCCGAGAAGTACGAAACGGCCTACCCCGACAACACCGAGCGCGACCTGATCGCCACGCTGCGGGACAACAAGGTTCCGATCGAGGTCAAGAGCAAGGGCGGCGGCGGCCTCGTGTCGATCCTCACCTACGTCCTGCCGTTCGTGATCTTCCTGCTCTTCTGGCTGTTCATCATCAACCAGATGCAGGGCGGCGGCTCGAAGGTCATGAGCTTCGGCAAGTCACGCGCCAAGCGCATGTCGGTGGACTCGCCGAAGATCACCTTCCGTGACGTCGCGGGGGTCGACGAGGCCGTCGAGGAGCTCCACGAGATCAAGGAGTTCCTGGAGAATCCGAAGAAGTTCCAGGCGCTCGGCGCCCGCATCCCCAAGGGCGTGCTCCTGTACGGGCCCCCGGGCACCGGCAAGACCCTGCTGGCCCGCGCGGTGGCGGGCGAGGCCGGCGTGCCGTTCTTCTCGATCTCGGGCTCCGACTTCGTCGAGATGTTCGTCGGCGTGGGCGCCTCGCGTGTGCGCGATCTCTTCGAGCAGGCCAAGCAGAACTCGCCGTGCATCATCTTCATGGACGAGATCGACGCCGTCGGGCGCCACCGCGGCGCCGGCATGGGCGGCGGGCACGACGAGCGCGAGCAGACCCTCAACCAGTTGCTGGTGGAGATGGACGGCTTCGAGATGAAGGACAACATCATCCTCATCGCCGCCACCAACCGTCCGGACATCCTCGACCCGGCGCTGCTGCGTCCCGGGCGGTTCGACCGCCAGATCGTGGTCGACCGTCCCGATCGCAAGGGCCGGGCACGCATCCTCGAGGTACATACGCGGGGCAAGCCGCTCGCCAAGAGCATCGACCTCGACAACCTGGCCGCGCAGACTCCAGGCTTCACCGGCGCGGACCTCTCCAACCTCGTGAACGAAGCCGCGCTCCTGTCCGCGCGTCAGGGCTTCCGCGAGATCGATCACCAGCACCTCGAGGAGGGGATCATGCGGGTGATCGCCGGTCCCGAGAAGAAGACCCGCGTGATGAGCGAGAAGGAGCGCCGCATCACGGCGTTCCACGAGATGGGACACGCGATCGTCGCCCACTTCCTGGATCACACCGACCCGGTGCACAAGATCTCGGTGATCTCCCGCGGCCAGGCGCTCGGGTACACGATCTCGCTGCCGACCGAGGACAAGTTCCTGACCACCCGCGCCGAGCTGACAGACACGATGGCCATGACCCTCGGCGGCCGGGCGGCGGAGGAGCTCGTTTTCGACGAGGTCACAACGGGCGCCTCGAACGACCTCGAGAAGGTCACGGCCACCGCCAAGCAGATGGTCATGCGCTTCGGCATGTCCGAGAAGCTCGGCCCGCGCGTGTTCGGCCACGACCACGCCCAGCCGTTCCTCGGCCGGGAGTTCTCCTCGGAGCCCGACTACTCGGACGACGTGGCCCGCGAGATCGACGGCGAGATCCGCCGCGTGGTCGAGGAGGCGCACGTGGCCGCCCGTTCCATCCTGGAGGAGCGCAGGCACCAGCTCGACTACGTGTCGGAGATCCTGCTGCGCCGCGAGACGATCGAGCGCGAAGAGTTCATCAAGCTGCTCGACGGCCAGGCCGAGAACGAGGTCTTCGGGCCGGACGAGCCGGTGATCGCCCATCCCGCGCCGCCCCCCGCCCCCGAGGCGCCCGAGCGCCGGCCGGAGCCAAAGCGACGCGGCCTCCCGCGTCCCGGTCTGGCCGGCGGCACCGCCGAGATGGCCGGGCTCGAGACGCCGGAGAAGCCCGAGCTCAGCTGATCCAGCGCCCGTGGCGCCATCACCCCCGGGGCAACGACTTGCCGCCCGGTAGGCCCGACCGGCGGCCCCACCCGCCGAGTTCCAATCTGTTGAGCAGCTTTCGACCCTACGGGGTCCAAGAGTGCTCAACGGTTTGCTGAGTGCGCCCCGCGCCGGATGCCGACAGCCGCCCCACGCCTCTGCTCATGGGCGTGGTCAACGTCACGCCGGACTCCTTCTCCGACGGCGGGCGCTACCTGGCGGCCGAGGACGCCGTGACCCACGGGCGGCGGCTGGCCGCCGAGGGCGCACAGATACTGGACATCGGGGGTGAGTCGACGCGGCCCGCCGGCTCGGCGTACGGCGCCGGCGCCCAGCCGGTGTCCGCCACAGAGGAGATCCGTCGCATCCTCCCCGTCGTGGAGGGTCTCACCGGGCACGCCGAAGTCGAGGTGTCGATCGACACGACCAAGCCGGCGGTGGCCGAGGCGGCGCTGGATGCCGGCGCCCGCATCGTCAACGACGTGTCGGCGTTCCGGACTTCGCCGGAGATGGCGGCCCTGGTGGCGGAGCGGGGCGCGGGCTGCTGCCTGATGCACATGCTCGGCGAGCCGCGCACGATGCAGGCCGATCCGCGCTACGGGGACGTGGTCTCCGAGGTGCGGGCCTTCCTCGAGGAGCGGCTCGCCTTCGCGATCGGCCAGGGCGTTCCGGAGGAGAGGGTCTGGCTCGACCCCGGCATCGGCTTCGGGAAGACCGTGGAGCACAACCTCGAGCTGCTGCACCGGCTCGATGAGATCGTGGCCATCGGCCGGCCCGTGGTCATCGGCACGTCGCGAAAGAGCTTCCTGGGAACGCTCACGGGCCGCCCCGAGCAGGAACGGCTGCCGGGCACGATCGCCAGCAACGTCATGGCCTACGAGCGCGGCGCGTCGATCTTCCGGGTGCACGACGTCGCGCCGATCCGCGAAGCCCTGGCCGTGACCGCTGCTACGGTCGCCGCGCATGGCTGACGAGCCCGAGCGGCCGGAGCCGGACGAGGATGACTTCGACGACGACGAGGAGGAGGGTCCGCCCGAGCCCGCGGTCAACGTCGAGATCAGCGGCCTGTCCGTCTTCACCCACCACGGCGTGGACGACGCCGAGCGGGTGGTGGGGCAGCGCCTGGTGTTCGACCTCTCGTTCGAGCTACGCGAGGCCGACGCGACGGTCACCGACCGCGTGGAGGACACCGTCGACTACGCCGACGCCAGCCAGCAGGTCTACCTCATTGCCCAGGAGCGCTCCTACCGGACCCTCGAGCGCCTGTGCTCGGTCATCGCCGACCGGCTGCTCGAGCGCTACGGCACCGAATCGGTCACCGTTCGTGCCGCCAAGCCCGAGCCGCCCATGCCCTTCGCGCTCGACGAGGTGGCGGTGGAGGTCTGGAAGGGCCGCAACGGCTAACCACTTAGGGCTACGGGCGCGTCGTCGGGCGGCGCGTGGAGCGTCTTGACGCACCCTGAGCTGCACGTACTGAGAGTCTTCACCGCTCCTGACGGCACCGGAGGCAACCAACTCGGCGTGTTCCTGAACGGGTCGCGTGTCGCGCCCGACGAGCGCCAGGAGGTGGCCGCGCGGCTCGGCTTCAGCGAGACCGTGTTCGTCGACGACGCCCTCCGGGGCGAGGTGAGGATCTTCACGCCGGCGGTCGAGCTCCCGCTGGCGGGTCACCCGCTCGTGGGCACCGCGTGGCTGCTCGGGCGCGAGGTCGGGTCGCCAGAGGTGCTCCGTCCCCCGGCCGGCCAGGTGCCGACCTGGGAGCAGGAGGGGGTCACCTGGATCCGGGCCGATCCCGGGTGGGCCCCGGACTTCGAGCTGCGCGAGCTCGAGTCGCCGGTGGCGGTCGACCGCCTCCCGGCTCCGCCGCGGGGCGCCCGGCTCCTCGACGCCTGGGCATGGCTCGACGAGACCGCCGGGCTGGTGCGCTCGCGCGTCTTTCCGCCCGCGCTCGGAATTGATGAGGACGAGGCCACCGGCGCCGCCGCACTGCGCCTCGGCGCGGCGCTCGACCGCCCGATCACCATCCGCCAGGGACGCGGCTCGGAGATATTCGCCCGCCCGGGCCCCGGCGGAACGGTCGAGATCGGCGGCCGGGTGGAGATGGTCGAGACGCGTCCCCGAGCTGTCCAGGGATAATCGGCGGCCGATGCTCCTCGCGATCGACGTCGGCAACACGCAAACCCACATCGGGATGTTCCGCGGCGACGCGCTGGTGGAGCATTGGCGCTTCGCGACCGTGCGCGAGGCCACCGCGGACGAGCTGGCCACCGTTGTCTCGAATCTGCTCGGCCTGCGCGACCTGCGCCTGCGCGACGTGGACGGTGCCATCGTGTCCGCAGTGGTGCCGCAGCTCGCCCGCGAGTGGGAGCAGGTATCGGTGCGCTACCTGGAGGGCGCCCTCGCCGTGGTGGGACCCGGGATGCGCACCGGCATGCCGATACGCACCGAGATCCCCCAGGAGCTCGGTGCCGACCGCCTGGTCAACGCGGTGGCCGCCTTCGAGCGGGCGGGGTCGGCCTGCGTGGTCGTCGACTTCGGTACCGCCATCACCTACGACGCCGTGTCGGCCGAGGGTGAGTACCTCGGAGGCATCATCAGCCCGGGCGTCGAGATCTCGATCGAGGCCCTGAGCGAGCGCGCCGCCAAGCTGCCCAAGGTGGACATCGCGCCCCCGTCCGAGCTCATCGGGCGCACCACCCAGGCCTCGATCCAGTCCGGCATCGTCTACGGCTTCGCGGGGCAGGTCGACGGCATCGTCTGCCGCCTTCGCGAGGAGCTGGGCAACGACGTGACCGTGATCGCCACCGGCGGCGTGGCCGGCGCCATTGCCCCGTTCTGCGAGGAGATCGACGAGATCGACGAGCTGCTGACGCTCACGGGCCTGCGGCTGATCTGGGAGCGGAACGGCAGCCGGCCGTAGCCGAGGTTCACCTCGGCGGCGGGCCGCATCGGGCTTGCGCGAGGCTACGGTTGGACGATGCGTTCCCTCGACACTCCCTGGACCCTGGGCGGCATCCCGATCGCCAACCGCGTCGTGCTCGCCCCGCTGGCCGGCATCGGCAACTGGTTCGTGCGCCTCCAGGCCAAGCGTCACGGGGCCGGTCTCGTGGTCTCCGAGATGGTCTCGAGCTTTGGGCTGAAGTACGGCGACGAGCGCACGACCAGGGAGTTCCTGCGCATCCATCCCGACGAGCATCCGGTGTCGATCCAGCTCTTCGGTCACGACGCCGACGCGATGCGGATCGCCGCGGCCAAGGTGGCCGAGGCGGGCGCCGACCTGATCGACCTGAACATGGGCTGCCCGGTGCGGAAGGTCTGCAAGACGGGTGCGGGCGCCGCGCTCATCGAGGACCCGGAGCGTGCGGTCGCCATCGCCCGCGCGGCCCATGAAGGAAGTGGGTTGCCGGTTACCGTCAAGCTTCGCCCCGGACTGCGGCCGGGTGACCGTGGCGGCCTCGACCTCGCGCGGCGCCTGGTCGAGGAGGCGGGAGTGGCGGGCATAGCCTTCCATCCGCGCCACGCCTCGCAGGAGCACCGGGGGCAGCCCGACTGGGACCTGGCGTCGCAGATGGTCTCCGCCCTCGAAGTGCCGGTCGTGATCTCGGGGGGCCTGAGCTCGGACGAGCGCGCGGTCGAGGCCTTCGAGCGCACCGGGGCGGAGGCTCTGATGCTCGCCCGCGGCTCGTTCGGCAACCCGTGGCGCTTCGAGCGCCTGCTCGGCACCCGACGAGGTGAGCCGTCGCGGGACGAGGTCATCGCCGAGCTGCACTGGGTGATCGACCGCGCCGAGGAGCATCTGGGCGTAGAGCGCGCCGGGCGGTACCTGCGCAAGTTCTACCCGTGGTACGCGCAGACGATGGCTCTGTCGAAGGCCGACGCCGCGCCCCTCAACAGCGCGCCCGACACCGCCGCGGCCCGGCGCGCGTTGGACGATCTGGGGAGCCCCACGGTCGAGCCGCTGGCCGCCTGAGAACGCCCGCGGCCGTTGCTACCATGCGCGGTCGCCCGACCGCTGATGAGACGATCCAAACGGGTTGTCACCGGCCGCGAGGTTCCCCATGCCACGAGAGGTTCTCCTAACACCCGCGGGTCTCGAGACCCTGAAGGAGAAGATCGAGTTCCTCTCCACCGAGAGGCGCCGCGAGGTGGCCGAACGCATCAAGGAGGCGCGCGAGTTCGGCGACATCTCGGAGAACTCCGAGTACGACGACGCCAAGAACGAGCAGGCCCTGCTCGAGAAGCAGATCGCCGAGCTCGAGGACAGGCTGCGGTCGGCGACGCTCATCGACGAGGCGGCGATCACCACCGATCAGGTGTCGGTCGGCTCGACGGTGCACGTCAAGGATCAGGAGACGGGCAAGTCCTCCAAGTACCGCATCGTCGGCTCCGCCGAGGCCAAGCCCGCCGAGCTCAAGCTGTCCAACGAGTCGCCCGTCGGCAAGGCGCTGATCGGCAAGAAGCGCGGCGAAGTGGTGTCCGTGCCGGTCCCGCGGGGTCCCGCCCGCGAGCTCAAGATCACCAAGATCGAAGCCACCTAGGAATCCGCGTGGCCGAGGGAGGCAGCGCCTCCCCGGCGCAAGACGACCGTCGCGCGAAGCTCGAGCGGCTGCGAGCCGAGGGCGTCGATCCGTTCCCGCACGCCTTCGAGGGCGTGCTACCGGTCAGCGGCGTCCATGCCGCCCACGGAGACCTCGAGGCCGGCGAGGAGACCAACGTCGCCTACCGGGTGGCCGGGCGCCTGGCCGCCCGGCGCGGACATGGCCAGGCAGCCTTCCTGGATCTCGTCGACCGCTCGGGACGCATCCAGGTGCACGCCCGCGCGGACGTGCTGGGCGAGGAGACCTTCGAGCGACTGGTCTCACTCGACCTGGGGGACATCCTCGGCGTGGACGGCACCGCCTTCCGCAGCCGCCGCGGTGAGCTCTCCCTGCGGGCCGACGCCTTCACGCTGCTCGCCAAGTCCCTGCAGGCTCCACCCGACAAGTTCCACGGTGTCGAGGACGTCGAGCTCCGCTATCGGCGGCGCGAGCTCGATCTCATGGCGGGCGTCGAGGCGCGCGAGCTGTTCATTCTCCGCTCCCGGGTGGTGGCCGCCGTGCGCCGCTTCCTCGACGAGCGCGGCTTCCTCGAGGTGGAAACGCCGGTGCTCCAGCCGCTCTACGGCGGCGCCCTGGCCCGGCCCTTCACGACCCACCACAACGCCCTCGACCGCGACCTCTACCTGCGGATCGCCACCGAGCTCTACCTCAAGCGGCTGATCGTCGGCGGCCTCGAGCGGGTGTACGAGCTCGGCAAGGACTTCCGCAACGAGGGCCTCTCCACCAAGCACAACCCCGAGTTCACGATGCTCGAGTGGTACGAGGCATACGCCGACTACACGGTGGTCGCCACCGCGCTCGAGGAGCTGGTGTCGCGTGTGGCGGCGGAGGTCGGTTACGAGGGCGAGATCGACTTCACGCCGCCGTGGCGGCGCGTGACGCTCAGGGACGCCATCCTCGAGCGGACGGGCGTGGACGTGCTCGCCGCCCGCGAGCGTGACGCGCTCGTCAATGTGGCCCGCGAGCGCGGCGTCGCGCTCGACCCGACCGAGACCTGGCCGCGCCTCGTGGACGAGCTGCTTTCCAAGCACGTCGAGCCGACCCTCGAGCAGCCCACCTTCGTGCTCGACTACCCGGTGGAGCTCTCGCCCTTCGCCAAGGCGCACCGCACCGCTCCCGGGCTCGTCGAGCGCTTCGAGTGCTTCGCCGGAGGCATGGAGTTCGCCAACGCCTTCAGCGAGCTGAACGACCCGGACGAGCAGCGCGCGCGCTTCGAGGAACAGCGCAACCGCACGGCCGAGGGCGACGAGGAGGCCCAGCCCTTCGACGAGGACTATCTGCGCGCCCTCGAGCAGGGCATGCCGCCAACCGGCGGCATCGGCGTCGGCATCGACCGGCTCGTGATGCTGCTGTCGGGGCGCACGTCGATCCGCGAGGTCGTGCTCTTTCCGGCGATGCGCTGACGGCCGCGTGAACCGCCCGGAGCACCGCGCCGTAAGCCTCTTCAAGGGTTTCTGAACCCCCAGGAGGGGTCGGAGGCCGTTGATAGACTGACCCATCCAAGGCAGGGGACCTCCAGGGTTCTCAGTAAGACCGGCGAATGTGCCGATCAAGTAACTGGGAAGCTGGGTAACCAGCCTTTGATTTACCCGACCTAAGGAACTCAGCCGTGTTTGAGCGCTTCACCGAACGGGCTCGCCAAGTGGTCGTCCTCGCGCAAGAGGAGGCCAGGATCCTCAAGCACAACTACATCGGCACCGAGCACATCCTGCTCGGCCTGCTCCGCGAGGAGGAGGGCCTCGCCGCACGGGTGCTCGAGTCGCTCGACATCACCGTCGAGCGCGTGCGCGCGCAGGTGGTACGCATAGTCGGATCGGGCGAGGAGGTCACCTCAGGGCAGATCCCGTTCACGCCGCGCGCGAAGAAGGTGCTGGAGCTCGCGCTGCGCGAGGCGCTCAGCCTCGGCCACAACTACATCGGCACCGAGCACATCCTGCTCGGGCTCGTGCGCGAGAACGAGGGCGTCGCCGCCCGCATCCTGCTCGACTTCGACGCCGACTCCGAGAAGATCCGCAACGAGGTCATCCGCATGCTCTCGGGCCCCGGCGGTCGCCGCCAGGGGCAGGGGCAGGGTGGCGCTCAGGGCGAGGGCAAGAAGTCGTCCAAGCTGCTCGACCAGTTCGGTCGCAACCTCACCAAGCTCGCCGCCGATGGCAAGCTGGATCCCGTGGTTGGGCGCGAGACCGAGATCGAGCGGATCATGCAGATCCTCTCGCGGCGCACCAAGAACAACCCGGTGCTGATCGGCGAGCCCGGCGTCGGCAAGACCGCCGTGGTCGAGGGCCTCGCCTCGCGCATCACCGCCGGCGAGGTGCCCGAGCTGCTCAAGAACAAGCAGATCTACACGCTCGACCTGGCCGCCCTGGTGGCCGGCTCGAAGTACCGCGGCGAGTTCGAGGAGCGCCTCAAGAAGGTGATGAAGGAGATCACCCAGCGCGGCGACATCATCCTGTTCATCGACGAGCTGCACAACCTCGTCGGGGCCGGTGCCGCCGAGGGCGCCATCGACGCCGCCTCCATCCTCAAGCCGGCGCTCGCCCGCGGGGAGCTGCAGACCATCGGCGCCACCACGCTCGACGAGTACCGCAAGTACCTGGAGCGCGATTCCGCGCTCGAGCGCCGCTTCCAGCAGATCCGCGTGGAGCAGCCCTCGACCGAGGAGACCGAGCAGATCCTCAAGGGCCTGCGCGAACGCTACGAGCAGCACCACCGCGTCGAGATCACCGACGAGGCGCTGCACGCCGCCGCCGAGCTTGCCGACCGCTACATCTCCGACCGCTTCCTGCCGGACAAGGCGATTGACCTCATCGACGAGGCCGCCTCGCGCATGCGCATCAAGTCGATGACCTCCCCGCCCGTGTACAAGGAGCTCGAGGAGCAGATCGAGACCACGCGGCGCGACAAGGAGGCCGCGATCGAGGCGCAGGAGTTCGAGAAGGCCGCCAACCTGCGCGATCAGGAGCGTCAGCTCACCAACAAGAAGCGCGATCTCGAGGAGCAGTGGCGGGCCGGCGAGTCCGGTGACCGACCGTCGATCGGCGAGGAGGAGATTGCCGACATCGTCTCGATGTGGACCGGCATCCCCGTGTTCAAGCTCACCGAGGCCGAGACCCAGAAGCTCATGCGCATGGAGGACGAGCTGCACAAGCGCGTGATCGGTCAGCAGCCCGCCATCGAGGCGGTCTCCAAGGCCATTCGCCGCGCGCGCGCCGGGCTCAAGGACCCCAAGCGCCCCACGGGCTCGTTCGTGTTCCTCGGCCCGTCCGGTGTCGGCAAGACCGAGCTCGCGCGCACCCTCGCCGAGTTCCTGTTCGGCGACGAGGACGCGATGGTGCGCATCGACATGTCGGAGTACATGGAGAAGCACTCCGTGTCGCGGCTCGTCGGCTCGCCTCCCGGCTACATCGGCTACGACGAGGGCGGTCAGCTCACCGAGGCCGTGCGCCGCAAGCCGTACTCGGTGCTGCTGCTCGACGAGATCGAGAAGGCCCACCCGGATGTCTTCAACATCCTGCTCCAGATCCTGGAGGACGGTCGTCTGACCGACGCGCAGGGGCGTACCGTCGACTTCCGCCACGCGATCGTGATCATGACCTCGAACATCGGGGCCGCGGAGATCGCCCGCAACACGCCGCTCGGCTTCGCCATCTCGGACGACGAGATGGGCATCACCTACGACGACATGAAGAACCGGATCATGGGGGAGCTGAAGAAGGTCTTCCGGCCCGAGTTCCTCAACCGCATCGACGAGGTCATCGTCTTCCACAAGCTGCAGAAGGAGGAGATCAAGTCGATCGTCGAGCTGCTGCTCAAGCGGATCAGGCAGTCGATGGCCGACCGCGAGCTGTCGCTCAACCTCTCCGACGAGGCCAAGGACATGCTCGTGGACAAGGGCTGGGACCCGGCCATGGGGGCCCGACCGCTGCGCCGGGCCATCCAGCGCTACATCGAGGACCCGCTGGCCGACGAGGTGCTCAAGCACTCGATGGCTCCGGGCTCCACGGTCGACGTCGACCGCGACGAGGGCGGGGACGGCACCGACGTGAAGATCTCGATCAGGGCGCCGAAGCGCAAGAAGCAGGCGGTCGGCGTGGGCGCGCAGGGCGGCGAGGAGGAGCTCGAGGGCGACTCGCCTGAGGTCCCCGAGGGCGACGCCGTGGCCGAGCTGCCGGACACCCCCGAGGTGCTCCCGGACGTTCCGGACGCCCCGCCCGCTGACGGCGACGAGCGCTAGCCCGCACTTGCCCGACGTTGAGATCACGGCCACCGAGAACGGGCCGCTCAAGGTGAGGGGCTCGCTCACGCTGACCGATGTTGATGGCAACCAGTACGACCTGAGCGACCGCGGCGAGACGGTCTTCCTGTGCCGTTGCGGCGGCTCGACGAACAAGCCGTTCTGCGACGGCACGCACTCGAAGATCGCCTTCGACGCGGCCGAGCGGGCAGTCGCCGAAGCCGACTCTCAGTAGCCCGAAGGCGCCGCGGTGGCGGGCGTCCACATCAAGGTGCGGGAGAACGGGCCGTACCGGATCGAGGGCGACGTTCGTCTGCTCGACGGCGAGGGGCGGGAGATCGACACGAGCGGTCAGCGGCTGCCACTTGCCCTCTGTCGCTGCGGAGGATCGACCACCAAGCCGTTCTGCGACGGCACGCACTCGCGGATCGGGTTCGCGGCTGCCGAGCGGGCGGTGGGCAAGCGGGAGTGTTGAGCCTCGATCCGGACTGCTCGCGCGTCAAGCGGCGGTGGCCGAGCGCAGTTTGCGGGGTGCACCGATCCGGACCTCCTGACCGCCCGCCGGTTGGCGGTTAGGGGGGCTGAGCCGTCCTCCACGGCGCTTACCGTCCATGAATGGCCCGCTCCCACTTCGTCTGCTCCGCGTGCGGCTTCCAGAGCCCCAAGTGGCACGGCCGCTGCCCGGGCTGCGAGGAGTGGAACAGCCTGGTGGAGGAGGCCCCGCCCGCGGCGGAGGCCACTCGCTCGGCCCGCGGGCGTAGCGCCAAGGCCGCCCGCCCGGTGCGCCTGGCCGACGTCGAGTCGCCGGCACTGCCTCGGTTCTCGACCGGGGTGGCCGAGCTCGACCGCGTGCTCGGAGGCGGGCTCGTGCCCGGATCGCTCGTGCTCATCGGGGGGGCCCCCGGCATCGGCAAGTCGACGATCACCGGAAACGCGCTCGGCAACCTGTGCGCGGCCGGCCACCGCTGCCTCTACGTGTCGGGCGAGGAGTCGGCGGCACAGGTTCGCCTGAGGGCCGAGCGCCTGGGCCCCGCGGCCCTGGAGGTGCCGGTGATCGCCGAGACCGACGTGGACGCCGTCGCGGCCACGATCGAGGCCGAGCGCCCCGAGGTGTGCGTGATCGACTCGGTGCAGACCATGCACGCCCCCGAGCTGTCCGGCGCGCCGGGCTCGGTCGGGCAGGTCCGGGAGGTCGCGGCGCGGCTGATGCGGGTGGCCAAGGGGCGCGGCGTGGCCGTGATCCTCGTCGGCCACGTGACCAAGGACGGAGCGCTGGCCGGCCCGCGCGTGCTCGAGCACCTGGTGGACTGCGTGCTGCAGTTCGAAGGCGAGCGTGAGCGCACCTACCGCACGCTGCGCGCGCTCAAGAACCGCTTCGGCTCGACGGACGAGCTGGGGGTCTTCGAGATGCGGGAGGAGGGGCTCGTCGAGGTGGCCGACGCCTCGTCGCGGTTCGTCGAGGAGGCCACTCGCGCGCCCGGCTCGGTCGTGCTCTGCGCGATGGAGGGCTCGCGCCCGCTGCTCGTGGAGGTGCAGGCGCTCGTGGCGCCGGCCGAAGTGGTGCCGCCGCGCCGGCTCGCGAACGGGATCGACCGCAACCGCCTGGCGCTCATCCTCGCGGTGCTAGGCCGCCACGCCGGTCTCACACTCGGCTCGAGCGACGTGTTCGTGTCGGTGGCGGGTGGCGTGCAGGTCGGCGAGCCGGGTGCGGATCTCGCCGTGGCGCTGGCGCTCGCCTCGGCGGCGAGCGGGGTGCCGCTCGTGGCGTCCGGCCGGCCGCTCGCGGCCTTCGGCGAGATCGGGCTGGGTGGTGAGCTGCGCCATGTGACCCACCCGGATCGCCGCATGGCCGAGGCGGCGCGTTTCCGGCTCGAGCCGGTGATCGCCCCGGGCGGCCCTCACACCACGCTCGCCAGCGTTCTCGAGAGCGTGCTGGGCGGCGTGAGGGAGGTGGCCCGGGCAGCTTAACGGAGCTACCCCGGGGATCCGGCTGATCGCGGGCTGGTGAACGGGATCATCCCGGGAGCTCCAGTGTGCTGCTTTACGGTCGCAGGACGACCACAAGGCAGGACACTGCGCCTCACCGGCCGTCATGCGCGGGAAGTCGCCCTGGCCGCCTAGATAATCGCCCGGATGGGGCGACCGAGCGGCGCTGGCCGCCGCGTCGAAAGCAGTGCGCCCGTCCAGAAAGGGCACTGGAAAGCGAAAAATAGCCCGATGCCGTAGAATGCCTTCTCATGCAGCACGGTGGCGACGATGTAGCAGAGCTGGAACATCGTCAGGAACCCCGCCTCGTCCGCGCTCTCGAGATGGTCGCGCCGGGCACGGCGGTGCAGGAGGGCGTAGACAACATCGTCCACGCCCGCACCGGAGGCCTCATCTGCATCGGAGGCAGCGAGGAGCTCTCGTTCCTCTACTCGGGCGGGATCAAGCTGGAGATCGACTACACGCCCGCGCTGCTCTACCAGCTCGCGAAGATGGACGGGGCGATCATCCTGTCCCAGAACGCCACCAAGATCCTCTGGGCCAACGTCCAGCTCATGCCGGATCCGACGATCCACTCGCTCGAGACCGGCACCCGCCATCGCACCGCGGAACGCGTGTCCAAGCAGACCGACGCTTTGGTGATCGCCATCTCCGCCCGTCGCGATGTCGTCTCCCTCTACCTCGACGGCGCCAAGTACATCCTCGAGGACATTCCCGTGGTTCTCGCCAAGGCCAACCAGGCCCTCGCCACCCTCGAGAAGTACCGCAGCCGCCTCGACCAGGTGTCGATGCGCCTGACCGCGCTCGAGTTCGAGGGCGGGGTGATGCTGCACGACGTGCTCACAGCGCTCCAACGCGCCGAGCTGGCCACGCGGATGGCGGTCGAGATCGAGCGCTACATCGTGGAGCTCGGGGCTGAGGGCCGGCTGATCGAGATGCAGCTCGAGGAGACCATGGTCGGGGTCGCGGCCGAGAAGGCGGCGCTGATCCACGACTACATCACCGAGCCGTCCGACGAGGGCTTCGGGATGGTGCTGGACTCGCTCTCGCGGCTGCCGCACCAGGACATGCTCGACTTCGGCCGCCTCGCCGAGATCCTCGGCTACGACCGCAAGACCGGCACCCTCGACCACCCGGTCTCCCCGCGCGGCTACCGCATCCTCGGCCACGTGCCGCGCCTGCCGCGGCGCGTGATCCAGGCGATAGTGCTCGAGTTCGGCGGGCTCGACGAGATCCTGGCGGCGACCGACGCCGAGCTCGAGGCCGTGGACGGGGTCGGCGACCTGCGTGCCAAGGACATCCGCGAGGGCCTTCGCCGGCTGCAGGAGATGAACCTCGTGGACCGCTACCTGCAGACCTAGCTTTCACCGTACAAACGAAGGACGAGGAGGGAAACCATCACCGATACAGCATGGGAGCACGGCATCGACGACGTCGAGATCACCCGTGAGGTCCCGAACATGGAGTTCGAGGTGGGGGACGAGGTCGTCTATCCGCACCACGGCGCAGGCAGGGTCATCAAGAAGGAGATGAAGGAGGTCTTCGGCGAGAGTCGCGAGTACCTCATGATCAAGATCCTCCACAACGACATGACCGTCCGCGTCCCGTGCCAGAACGCCGGCATGGCCGGCCTGCGGCGCGTGATCGGAGAGGAGGCCGTGGCGCGAGTCCTGTCGGTCCTTCGCGACGACGTGAGCCAGATGCCGAAGAACTGGAACCGGCGCTTCAAGCACAACCGCGACAAGATCAAGACGGGCGACGTCTTCGAGCTTGCTGAGGTGGTGCGCAACCTCGCGATCCGCGAGGCCGACAAGGGCCTCTCGACGGGCGAGAAGCAGATGTACACGCGGGCCAAGAAGATCCTGGCCTCGGAGCTCATGTACGCGATCGAGATGGAGGAGGACGACGCGGAGGCCCACCTCGAGAACCTGATCGAGGAGGCGCACACCGGCCGCACCGCCGCGGCCGAGTCCGCCGCCGCGGCGGTCTAGTCCTTCGCGGCGGCGTGGCCGTCGTCGGGATCGTTCCCGCCGCCGGCAGCGGCGAACGCCTTGGCGCCTCGGGGCCCAAGGCGTTCGCCGCGTGCGCCGGACGGCCGCTCATCGACTGGAGCCTCGAGGTACTGGCCGCGGTCTGCGACCGCGTGGTCGTGGCCGTCCCACCCGGTTACGAGGACGGTCCCGACCGCGTGGTCGGCGGCAGGCACCGGTCGGAATCGGTCCACGCGGCGCTGCGGGCGGCGCCCGAGGCCACCGTGGCCGTGGTGCACGACGCGGCTCGGCCGCTCCTGACGCTCGAGCTGGTGGAGCGCTGCGTCGCGGAGGTGCGCGCGGGGTGGGACGGCGCGGTGGCCGCGGCACCGATGACCGACACGGTGAAGGAGGCGGCATCCGACGGGCGCGTGCTGCGCACCCTCGACCGCTCGACGCTCTGGGCGATACAGACCCCGCAGGCCTTCAACGCCGAGTCGCTGCGGCGGGCGCTCGACGTGCCCGAGCAGGCCCTTGCCGCCGCCACCGACGACGCCTCGCTCGTCGAGGCGGCCGGCGGCTCGGTGCGCGTGGTCGAGGCATCGCCCGCGAACGTGAAGATCACGTGGCCGGGCGACCTGCGCGCCGCCGAGGCGGTGCTGTGGGCGCGCGCGGCCCCCTGAGCCGACGCCGCGCGTGCGCGCCGAGTGGCCGACCTCGGCCGCTTCTACGATCTAGCCATGACCTCCCGGGCCGGCATCGGCTACGACCTCCACCCCCTGGCGGAGGGCAGGCGGCTCGTTCTCGGGGGGGTCGAGATCCCGGGCGCCGAGCGGGGACTCGTCGGCCACTCGGATGCCGACGTGCTCACCCACGCGATCATCGACGCCCTGCTCGGCGCGGCAGGGCTGGGTGACATCGGCCAGCACTTTCCGGATACCGACGAGCGGTGGCGGGACGCCGACAGCCTCACGCTCCTCGCCGAGGTTTGCACGTTCCTCGAGGACCACGGCTGGACGCCGATCCACTTTGACGCGACCGTGATCTGCGAGACGCCGCGGCTCGGACCGTACCGTGACGCCATGCGTCTCAGCCTGGCCGAGACGGTCGGCCTCCAACCGCTCGAGGTGAACGTCAAGTTCACCACCAACGAGGGCCTGGGGGTAATGGGTCGCGGCGAGGCCATAGCCGCGACCGCCGTGGCCACCGTCGAGCGCGCCGGCTGAGTGGCACTGACCTGCGGGATGGAGCTCTGAGCCGCTCGCGTACCGCCGGCGGGCGAGAGGTCCGCGTTCACGACACGCTGAGCGGCGGCCTGCGCCCGCTGCGCCCGCGCGACCCCGGATCCGTCGGCATCTACGCGTGTGGCCCAACCGTCTACGCCCCCGTGCACGCTGGCAACGCTCGGCCGTTCGTCGTCTTCGCCCTCTTCAAGCGCTTCCTCGAGCATCTCGGCCATCGAGTGACGCTCGTGGAGAACGTGACGGACGTGAACGACAAGATCTACGCGGCTGCGCGCGAGGCAGGCGTCGGCAGCGAGGACTTGGCACGGGAGATGACCGAGCGCTACGAGACCGACACCGACCGCCTCGGTCTCGGCAGGCCGGACCACGAGCCCAAGGCGACCGAGACGATCGGCGCCATCGTCGAGCTGATCGCGACCCTCATCGATCGGGGACACGCCTACGCGGCCGACGGGGACGTGTACTTCCGAGTCGAGAGCTTTCCCGCCTACGGGCGGCTGTCCAACCGGGCGGGGGACGAGGGCACCGGCGAGGAGGACTCGGCCCTCAAGGAGAGCGCGCGGGACTTCGCGCTGTGGAAGGCGCAGAAGCCGGGGGAGGACACGGCGTGGCGGGCGCCCTGGGGGCTCGGACGACCCGGGTGGCACATCGAGTGCTCGGCGATGGCCGAGGCAATCCTCGGGCTCGACTTCGACATACACGGCGGCGGGATCGACCTCGTGTTCCCCCACCACGAGAACGAGCTCGCGCAGACTGAGGCGGGGCGCTCCGCTCCGCTTGCCCGCCTCTGGATGCACAACGGGATGATCCGCTTCGAGGGCGAGAAGATGTCGAAATCCGTCGGCAACATCCGCTCGCTGGCGGGGGCGCTCGACGAGGTCGGCCGCGATGCGCTCGTCATGTACTTCGTGGGAGGCCACTACCGCCAGCCGCTCGGCTTCTCGGCCGAGGCCCTGGAGGAAGCCGGGCGCGCCGTGGGACGGGTCCGCGAGTTCTGCCGCCGTCTCGACCGCTCGGCCGAAGCGCCCCCGGGCTGTGAGGCCCATCTGGAGCGCTTCCTGGACGCCCTGGCCGACGACTTCAACACGCCCGCCGCCAGGGCGGAGCTGTTTGGCTGGGTGAGCGAGGGCAACCGGCGCATGGATGCGGGCGAGCGGCTCGGCGTCGGCCGCCTGAAGGACATGCTCGTGATGCTCGGGCTCGAGCCGCTGCTCGAGGCCGAGTGCGAAGTCTCGGACCCGGTGGCCGAGCGTCTGCTCGCGGAGCGAGAGTCCGCTCGCGCGGCCCGCGACTTCGCGACCGCCGACGCCCGTCGGGAGGAGCTGACCGCGCTCGGCTGGGTGGTTCGCGACACTTCGGAGGGCCCCGTGCTGGTCCGGAGCAACGACAGTTGAGCGACCTTCGCGTTCTGGCCCACCGCGGCCCGGAAGTCGCACAGGTCCGGTCGGCGGCGCCGGATGCCACTTGATCGTCTACGGCCGCAACCCCGTGCGGGAGGCGCTGCGGGGCAAGCGCGAGGTGACAACGGTATGGGCTACGACCGCCGCGGCGCGCGAGCCGTGGTTGAGGGCCGCCGGTCCCCGGATGGCGGCGGGCGAGGAGCTGACCCGCCTGTGCGGCTCCCCTGACCATCAGGGCGCCTGCGCCGAGGCGGCTCCGTATCCCTACTCCCCGGCGGACGGTCTCCTGGAGGCCGCCGACGCCCTCGTCGTGTGCCTCGATCAGGTGCAGGACCCGCGCAACCTCGGAGCGGTGTGCCGGGTGGCCGAGTGCGCGGGAGCTGCCGGCGTCGTGATCCCGGAGCGACGCTCCGCCGAGGTGAGCCCCGCGGTCTGCAAAGCCTCGGCCGGAGCCGTCGAGCATCTCGCGGTGGCCCGCGTTCGCAACGTGGCCGACTACCTGACCCACGCCAAGTCCACCGGCGCCTGGGTCTACGGCGCGACGGGCGAAGGCGGCGTTCCCTACGACCGCCCGGACTACGGCGGCCGGGTGGTGCTCGTGCTCGGATCCGAGGGTGAGGGCCTGCGCCCGCGCGTGGCCGGCTCGTGCGACGCGCTCGTGAGCCTCCCCGTACGGGGACGCGTGGGCTCGCTGAACGTCTCCGCCGCCGCGGCGGCGCTGCTGTACGGAATCTTGCACCTTCGCGCGGCCCTTGGTTGACAGAACAGCGCGCCCGCCCCATACTCGCCGCAACAGATAAGGCTTGACTTGAGGGTATGCCTTGGGTCCGGCACCATCTGGCGTGCCAGGGGAGGTACGTGCGCCGCGTCTTGAGGTCCCTAGAGAAAAGGGGGCCGAAAGGGGATCAACGTGGCTTTTGCAGCAGCGCGCGCGCCGTTGGGCGCCATCAAGACTCAACCTGGACTCGAGCCTGATGACTACTATCTGATCGCCCTTGCCAAGGGTGGACAGAGCGACGCCTACGACCGAATCGTGCGTCGTTACCACGGATTCGTTCGCCTCAAGGCGTCGTCGTACTTCCTGATCGGCGGCGATTCGGAGGATCTCGTGCAGGAGGGCCTGGTGGGTCTCTACAAGGCCGTGCGCGACTACCGCAGCGACCGCGAGTCGAGCTTCCGCAACTTCGCGGAGCTGTGCATCACGCGCCAGATCATCACCGCGGTCAAGACGGCCACGCGCAACAAGCACACCCCGCTCAACGGGTACGTGTCCTTCTCTCAGACCCCCACCGCGGGGGGCGACGGCGAGCCGACCCTGGACGAGGTCCTGCCGGGGCCGACGATTCACGATCCCGTCAACCAGGTGATCTCCACGGAAGAGCTGCACAGCCTGGTGGCGTGTCTGTCGAGCGTGCTGTCCGAGCTCGAGAGCTCGGTCCTCTCGCTCTATCTCGACGGCTTCTCGTACGAGGCGGTCGGCGAGCGACTGGAGTGCGACGCGAAGACCGTGGACAACGCCCTCCAGCGCGTGAAGCGCAAGGTCGGCGCGCACCTGGATTCGCGCAACGTAATGCTCTAGGACCGGCGGCGCCGCCGAAGCGCCGTCCCGGGCGGCTTTCCGCCACCTCGGGCGGCCGAGGGGCGCCTCGGGCTCGTGTAGCGCGCGGGCTCGCTCAAGCCGCTCGTCGGGGCGGTCGACATAACCGGCGTGGAGCTGAGCGCATACCGGGGCACGACCAGAGAGCGCCGGCTCCAGGGTGCAGCGCTCTTCACCACCATCGCCGCAGCCAGCGCGGTGGTCGCGGGCCTCGTGCCCACGGTGGCCACATCCGCGGCGCCCCCCACCGGTCCGCCCGAAGCGGCGGCCGTGGCACGGGTGGCGGAGGCTCTTCCCCCCCTGAAGAGCCCGGCCGAGCTTTCGACGCGGTCCGTCCGGCTGCCCGCAAACGACGCGCCGCGGGCCTTGGCCGCGAAGACCCTGCATCCGGCTCCGCAACAGGCTCGAGGTGTTCGAGAGGGTGGGGAAGACGTTCGCGGAGCCGCGAGCGCCCACCCGATCGTGACCGTGCGCCGCGGGTCGGTGGCCCTCCTCGAGCGTCCGGCCGGCCGGGAAGTCGGTCGCATCGGCGGCCGGACGGAGTTCGGCTCCGCCAGCGTGTTGTCGGTCGTGAGCCGCCGCGGACCCTGGTTGGGCGTGACCTCGCCCGAACGACCGAACGGCCGCCTCGCGTGGATCGACGGCCGCGCCCGGGGCCTCGGGCGCTCGGGCACCCATTTCTCCCTGCACGCGGATCTGTCGCGCCGCACGCTGGAGCTGCGCCGCGGCGGACGCGTCGTCAAGCGCATGAGCGTGGCGATCGGGCGCCCCGGCTCGAGCACGCCGACCGGGCGCTTCGCGGTCACTGACAAGCTCGACGGCTCCGACTACAGCAGCTACTTCGGATGCTGCATCCTCGCGCTGTCGGGCATCCAGCCGAACCTGCCCGCCGGCTGGCCGGGGGGCAACCGGCTGGCCATCCATGGCACGAGCTCGCCGCAGACAATCGGCCAGGCCGTCTCGGCCGGCTGCCTGCGCGCCGGCGAGGATTCGGTGCGCGACCTGATGCGCCGGGTGCCCGTGGGCACGCCGGTGTTCATCGGCGCCTGACACGACGCTGGGCCGTGGGCCGGCGTCCTACCTGAGGGCCTGGCGTGGCCCCCAGGAAGGACACACATCGGTCCGGTCACGGCGAGCTCCGCGACCGGACCGAAAACGGATGCGCGGCCTCAGGTGGTCGGCGTCTCGCGCGTGTCCGGTGATGGCTCCGGACGCAGCCGCTGCCAGGCGTAGGCCGCACCGAGGAGCAGCAGGCCGAGCCCGACGAACGACACGACCCGGTAGATCGAGGTCAGCGTCGACAGGTCGTAGAGGAAGACCTTGCCGATGGTCACGAGCAGGAGTGCCAGGGCGCCGAGGCGCAGTGCGCGGAGGTCGCGGCGTAGTCCGATCACGAGCACCGTCACCCCCACGACGCTCCACAGGGCGCTCAACAAGAGCTGGCCCTGCTCACGGACACCCAGGTCGAGCACCCTTGCCCCGGACGCCGCGCTGTCCGGCTGGAAGGGTGTGACCAGCGCGGTCGAGGCCAGGTACAGCAGCGCGACCGCGCCGATGGCGCCGAAGACCGGCCTGGAGCGCTCGTCGTCGCCGAGCCTGAGCTGGGCACAACGGAGCGCGGCCGCAGCCACCGCGCCCACGGCCAGCAGGGCGCCGAAGGGGTCGGTCAGACCGTCAACCAGTGCGTTTGGCGGCGCCTCGAACGCGAGCGCATGTGCCCCGGCGCCGAACAGGAAGGCCGCCGCACCGACGGCCGCGAGCTCATCCTTGGCACGGCGCGCCAACGTCGCAAGAAGCGCGGCCTCGAGCGCCCAGGCAACGGCCAGGGCAGGCCCGTCGAACGCGATCGCCGTCAGATATGCCACCACCACAAGGCCAAGCGCGTCGAGGGCCATTCCCCAAGCGGCGTGGCCCTCCCGAGCTATGCGAGCCGAGGTGAAGCAGCTCGCCGCCAGCGCCGCCAGAACCATGACGGCGGCGGCCAGGTCCGCCGGAGCGTCGCCCAGGGCGGAGGGAGGAGCGTCGCCGGCCAGCGTGGACACCATCGAGAGTGCGAGGTGGCCGCCGAGACCAAGCCCCACGAGGGCCTCGTCGGCGGTTCTGCTCGCGCGCCTCAGCAGCACCGCGAACCCGAGTCCGCCCGCCGCCCAGCCCATGGCGAGCCCCGGTCCGTCGACCACCAGCGCGAACGCCACGTCGAACAGCACGACGCTCAGCACGAGCGCAAGCAGGCCGATCTCGTGCGAGATCCGTTCGACACGTCGCGCGGCCAGCCCGATTGCCAGGTGGGCCCCGGCCAGCGCCGCGAGCCATCCCTCGGCCAGGTGCCGGTGATCGAGCTCGACGAGCGAGAACCATCCCGCCAGCGCCAGCACCAGCGCGCCGGCCACGAGCAGGAAGCTCGACGACACGCGCAGGCGCGTCGACGGCACGCGCAGCTCGAAGCCGATGGCCGACGCGGCGTTCAGGGTGCCGAAGAGGACGAGCACGGCCAGCACACCGGAAGTCGAGTCGGCGTCGAAGATCCAGGCGAGCCACTGAGGCGTCGTGATCACGAAGGCGATGAGCGCCAGCCAGTTCCAGCGCCGCCAGACGAGGACCCCGGCGGCCGACGCGCCCGCCACGAACAGGAAGGCGAGCGTGCCCGCCGTAGACGGCGCGTCGACGAGTACGGGCGAGAGGAGGCAACCGACGATGCCGAGCGCGCCCACCGCCGGAGCCGACCAGCGCACCGCGAGGCCAGTGGCCGCCGCGCCGATGGCCGCCGCCAGTAGAAGCCCGATCGACGCCGGCACCAACTCGTACACCTGCGCCGCGACCGTGACCGTCATGAACAGGGCGGCCACCGCCGTGCCCACCGCGGCCAGCGCCGCTTCGCCGCGACCGCGCTGCTCGCGCAGCCAGACGCCGACCGCGAGCAGGGCGAGCGATCCGGCGCCCGCCATGGCGGTCCGGGCGCCCTCGCCGATCCAGCCGCGTGAGATGGCGATGGCGAACAGGAAGGCCACGCCGATGAGCACGGCGAGGCCGCCGACCCAGGCCAGCACGCGGCCGCCGAGCAGGTCCTCGATGTCGATGGGCTGGCGGGCCTTGCGCGAGCTCGAGGCCCACGTGGGGGGCGCGGATCCCGAGGCGACGGGCGGCAGAAAGCCGGGCGGGGGAGCGGGGGGCGTGTCGAGCGCGGGGGCCGAAGGCCGAGGCGCCATGCCGGGGCCCGGCTGCTGCGCCATGCCGGGGCTCGACTGCTGCGTACCCGCGGCTGCGCCCGAGGGCACGTGCCAGGTCCCGGGCGCGGTGGTGCCGACCGATGCGGGCGGCGCCGTAACGGCCGCCCCCGGAGCCGGTTGAGGCGCGGCCGCCGAGGCGGGCGCCCTGGCAGCCCACTCGAGCCATGCGACGCGTTCGGTGAGCGCGTCCGTCCTTCGTTCCAGCAGTTGCAGGCGATCCTCACTCACCGGTTCCTCCTTTGCTTGTTGACCCTCGGTCGATAACCGTACAGGGTTTGTCAACCGATGGTCAACAAGGGCGCTACGATGATCCCGATGAGCCGGCCCGCCTACAGTCGCCTCGACGTGGAGGAGCGCCGTCGCCGGCTGCTCGAGATGGGGACCGGGCTCTTCACTCGATACTCCTACGACGAGCTGTCGATGGCCGACATCGCCCGGCACGCCGGTATCTCGAAGGGCCTGATGTACCACTACTTCCCGAGCAAGCGGGACTACTTCGTGGCGACCCTGCAGCAGGCCGCGAACGAGCTGGCCGCGGTGATCGAGCCGAGTGGCACCGGCTCGCCGCTCGAGCAGCTGACCGCAAGCGTCGATGCCTGGCTGACCTGGATCGACGGAAACGCCAAGGCCTACGAGAAGCTCATGCAGAGTGCCACGAGCGTGGGGGAGGTGAGCGAGCTGATCGAAGGCATTCGCGAGGCCACCGCGCAGCGGATCCTCGGGGGGCTCTCGCCCGGGGCCGACCCCCCGCCCGCCGTGAGGAGCGCCGTCAAGGGCTGGCTGTGGTTCATGGACGGCGCGCTGCTCGACTGGGTGGCCCACCGGGACCTGGAGCGGTCGGCCCTGCGCGACCAACTTCTGGGCACGCTGCTGGGGGCACTCGCCGCGGCGGCGGGACCGGACGCAAGACCAGCCTCCGCGTAGGCTGAGCGCCCAAGCCGGAGAGGGGATTCGAACCCCTGACCCACGCTTTACAAGAGCGTTGCTCTGGCCATCTGAGCTACCCCGGCGTGCCGCTCAGTCTAGGAGGGCTGTTCCAGCGACGATCAGGCGGTGGCAAGCGCGGCTTCGAGGTCGCCGTGTCCGTTGGAAGAGGCCGGGACCTCGGGTGGCTGCTCTTCGTCCCGCTCGTTCAGCCGCCGCTCGAGCTCCCCGAGCACAAGACCGAACACCAGGTGGCGCCAGGCCCCCTGCGACAGTGCGCGCGTCCCGCGGAGCGGCGGGATCTCCTTCGCCACAGGGTGGTGGTGGTCGACCAGCTTCCCGAGGGGCCAGGTGGCCAGGTTCTCGACCTGCCCGGCGACCACGCCTCCCAGGAGCGACGGCCCGGGCAGGAAGGGCTTGACCTGCGCGTACACGGCGCCGAACAGCGCACCGTTGACCGCGTGCAGCGCCAGTCCGGCCACCGGCCATGCACGGCCCCGCGTGATCAGCTTGCCGAGCAGCTCCACATCGTCGTAGGGGTAGGAGAAGGCGCGCTTGTCGAGGGGCTGCTGCGCGGCCCACACCGTGGCCGCGGCCGCACCCGCGAGGGCGCCGTTGAGGCTTCTGCGGAGGTGCATGGGCCCACCCTACCTCCGCCGCCGAGCGCGTAACGCGGCCACCCCCGCGGCGTAGGTCTCGACGTGAACGGCGGCGATGACATCCACGATCGCCGGGAGGTCCTGCTCGAATACCACCGCCGAACCCGGCGGCGCGGGGTCAGGGTCCCGGTCTACTGGGCGGTGCGTGCGGTTCTCCAGCCGCTCATCCTCGTCTACTTCCGCCTCGGCCGCCTCGGGCGCGAGCACGTCCCGGACCGCGGCGCCGTGATCCTCGCCGCCAACCATCGCAGCTTCCTCGACCCGTTCGCCATCGCCTTTCTCACGCGGCGCCCGGTCTATTTCGTGGCCAAGCAGGAGCTCTTCGCCCATCGACTCGTCGGCTGGCTGCTGAACGCCGTCGGCGCCTTCCCCGTGCGTCGTGGAGAGTCGGACGAGGAGACGATGGCGACGGCCCGCGAGCTGCTCGCGCGTGGCGAGGCCATCGTGATCTTCCCCGAGGGCACACGCGTGCGCTCGGGCGCCCTGGGGGAGCCGCGCCGCGGCGTCGGCCGCATGGCTCTCGAGAGCGGAGCACCCGTGGTGCCCGTGGCGGTCGTGGGCTCGGAGGCCGCCCGCCGCGGCTGGCGGATCCGACCCTGCCGGGTGCGGCTGCGGTGTGGCCGGCCGCTGACCTTTCCTCAGGTCAGCTCTCCATCTCCCAAGCTGGCCGCCGAGGTGACGGCGCGGATCTGGCCGTGCGTCGAGCTGCAGTGGGAGTGGCTCGGCGGGCTTCCACCCCTGCGGACGGCCGCCGTTGTCGGGGGCGGCCCCATGGGCCTGGCGCTCGCAGCTCTGCTCGCCCGCGCGGGCCTCAGCGTCCAGGTCGGCTGCCGCACCGCGGCGCAGGCTGAGGCGCTGCGCACCACGGACGCGGGCGGCTCGATGCCGGCCAGCCGGCGCGCCGCGCTCGAGGCTGGGGTAAGAATCGCGACGGTGCCCGAGATCGAGTTCGCGGGTGTCGACCTCGTCGTCTTCGCGGTGCCCTCGAGGAGCCTGCCTGCGGCCGTCGGCGAGAGCGGGGCCCAGATCGGGCAGCGGAGCGCGGTGCTCGTGGCGTCCAAGGGGCTAGTGGCTCCGCTCGGAACGCTGCCGTCGCGGTACGTGGGGGACCGAGTTCGGGCGCGCGCGGTCGCCTCCTTCGCCGGGCCGGCGCATGCCGACGAGGCGGTGGAGACGGGGGCGGCGGTCGTGCTCGCGACCGGCGACGAGGCGTTCGGCAGCCAGCTCGCAGGCGTCCTCGGCCGGGCGGGTCTCTCCGTCGAGCGCACCGAGGACGTGATCGGCGCCGAGCTTGCCGGCTGCGCGAAGAACGTGGCGGCCCTGGCCGCCGCCGCGGCCGGCTCCGCCCGCGGGCCCAACGCCGCCGGCGCCGAGGCCGCACGGGTGTTCGAGGAGGTGCACGACCACGCGCTGCGGGCGGGGGCGCGGTCCCGCACGTTCATCGGGCTGGCGGGCACCGGCGACCTGGTGGGGACGGTGCTTGCCGAGGGCAGCCGCAATCGCCGGGCCGGGACGCTGCTCGCCCAGGGGGTCCCGGCGAGCCAGATCGGACCCCTTCTGGGCGCCACTCCCGAGGCACTCGACATCGCGCCGCTCCTGACCGAGGCACTGAAGCGGGCGGGGTCGCCCCACCGGGCCACGAGCGCGCTGGCCGCGCTCGTCGAGGGCGGGGTCACGGTGGAGGAATGGCTCGCGGCCCCCGACCCGGGCCTCCGGCGGGCCGCGTAGGCTGCCCTCGAGGCCCGCGTGTCACGGATACTCTCTCCCCGTGGCGGCTGTGAGCGACAAGCCCCGGCTGGACCGCGACTTCACCGAGCTCTACCGCGCCCACCTGCGCGACGTGTACAGCTACTCGTACTACCGGGTCGGCAACCACCACGACGCCGAGGACCTGACCGAGCAGACGTTCCTGCAGGCCTACCGGCATTTCGACCGGGCCCAGCAGGAGTCGAACGGCCGGCCCCTGAGGCCGTGGCTCATCCGCATCGCCCACAACCTCGCGGCGAACTACTACCGCGACCGGTCGCGCAAGCCTCAGAGCGCCCTCGAGGACGCGGACGCTGTGTCCACGCCGCACCGCACCGACGACCTCGTGGAGATCGCCGAGGAGGTGCAGGAGGTGCTGTCCGGGGTGGCGAATCTTCCGGACGACCGGCGGGAGGCCCTGATCATGCGCTTTGCCCTCGACATGAACAATCGCGAGATCGCTCGGGCGCTCGGCCGTACCGAGGGTGCGACCAAGGTCCTCATCCATCGAGCCATCAAGCAGCTGGAGCAGGCGCTTGCCGCCGAGCGTGGCGATGACTGACGTCGAGCGACTCCTGCGCTCGGCGCTCGTGCCGGTCGACCCGCCCGGGGCCCTGAGCGCACGCCTTGAGGACACGCTGTCCGAGTTGACAGACGCCGCGGCCGGCGAGTTGGCGGATTGGGAGCTCGGTGCGATGCGCGATCCGCGCAACTGGGCGCGGCCGGCCTCGGCGGCGCTCGTGGGAGGGCTGGCCGCCGGGGCCCTGGTGGTGGTGCGCGCGCGCCGGCAGCACCGTGGGCGCCAGGCTCGTGGGCTGACCGCGCTGCACCGCAGCGTCGACCAGGTGGCCGGCGACGTGCGGCGGCGGCTCCGGCGTTAGATGGTCGATTCCTTCGGACTTCAGGCGACGGCGCGGGTCGTGGGCGCCGGATGAGGCGGCGTGACGAGGCCCGCGCCGACGGCCGTTACGGCCAGCACCGCGTGCAGCACGTTGTCGGCGTCGTTGATGGGGATGAGCTTGAGCAGGACGTCGCGGTCGTCGAGGGCCACGAGGCCGAGAATCAGGACCAGTAGGTAGACGCCGCCGTAGACCAGGCAGTAGGTCCGCGAGGCGAGGACGGAGCCCGCGACCGCGATGCCGATCGCCCCGGTGACCAGGTGCACGACGTTGTGCCATCCGTTGATCTCGAAGAGGAGCACCTTCTCTCCCTTCACGACGTCGTCGCCGACCGCGAAGCTCGGCTCGACGAAGAAGCCGAGAATCCCGACGACCACGAGCACGATGCCGAATATGAGCGCGTACGCCTGGGCGGGAGTTCGTCCTCCCATTGCTGCCCTCCTCTGTAGACGGAAGTCCTGGCCAGGAGCCTCGCGTGTCACTCGGACGGCTGCGCGGCACGGCTAACCTCGACGGTGCTGTGGAGACCTGCTACCGGCACTCCGACCGCGAGACCGGCGTGTCGTGCTCGAGCTGCGAGCGGCCGATCTGCCCCGACTGCATGACCACTACCTCCGTCGGGATGCGCTGCCCGGAGTGCGCGCGGCAGAAGACGAAGGTGAAGACGATGGCCTCGGTGACCACGCCGAGCCTGACCTACGTGCTGATCGGGATCAACGTGGCGATCGGGCTCGGCTCCTTCCTCAGCGGAGGCGGGGGCGGCTCGCTGATCGATCAAGGGGCGCTATCGCGGGCCGACGTGGCCAGTGGTGAGGTCTGGCGGCTGCTCACCTCCGGCTTCCTTCACGACCCCAGAATTCCGTTCCACCTGATCTTCAACATGTTCGCTCTCTACGTGCTCGGCGGAATGCTCGAGCCCTCGATCGGACGCCTGCGCTTCGCGCTCATCTACTTCGTGTCGCTGCTCGCGGGCTCGTTCGGGGCCCTTCTGCTGGAATCGAACCCGGAGAAGCTCACGTACGGGGCCTCGGGCGCCGTCTTCGGGCTCATGGGCGCCGCGGTGATCGTGCTGCGCAACCGCGGCATCAACCCCATGGAGAGTGGCCTCGGCCTCTGGATCGGCCTGAACCTGTTGATCACGTTTGCCATCCCGAACATTTCGATCGGCGGGCACATCGGTGGTCTGGTCGGCGGCGGCCTGGCCGCCCTGCTCCTGTTCGACCTCCGCGATCGAATCCGCGTGCCTCAGGCCGTGGCCACGGCATTGGTGGTCGCCGTGGGACTCCTCGCGGTGACGGGCTCGGTGGCCATCTCCGCGGGCTGAGACCTGGGGGCAGGGCGCTGTCGGCCTCCACGTGCGCCGGAGGTCGTCGAGCGATCTCTCATCAACCGGTCGCTCAGGCCGCCGCTCGAGCCGAGATGTCGAGGGCGAGGAACCGGCCCGCGGGTGGCTCGGGCACGAGGTCGGGGTGGAGAAGGTGGCCGAGAAGCTCGACGCCGTCGATCAGCCGCGGTCCCGGACGGGAGAAGTAGGCGGAGGCATCGACCGCGCAGACGGCATCGGCGCCGAGGCGCGCAAGGCGGTCCCGGTGCCGGACCGTCTCCTCGGCGGCGCGCTCGGTCCCGTACCCGCACGGCATCGAGACGACCACCTCGGGCCGGCCCGCCTCGATCTCCTCCCAGCCGACGACGCGCGAGCGCTCGCCCGGGAGGCCGAGCGCATCCTCGCCTCCGGCCAGCTCGATCATCTGCGGTACCCAGTGGCCGCCCGCGAACGGCGGGTCGAGCCACTCGAGCGCGGCCGTCCTACGCGGTGGCGCGCGCCGGACGGCGAGCTTCACGCGGTCGAGGCGGTCGGCGGCGTCGCGGACGAGGTCGACCCCCGCGTCGCGGGAATCGGTGGCCTCGGCCAATGTGCGCACGTCGCCGAGCACCTCCCCGAGCGTGGTCGGGTCGAGGGCGATGATCCGGGGCTCGGCGGGGAGGTCACGCGCGGCGGCGCGCACGTCGTCGACCGAGACCGCACATACCGCGCAGAGCGCCTGGGTCACGATCAGGTCCGGCTCCAGGTCGCGCAGGGTCTCGGCGTCCAGCTCGTACAACGGAAGGCCCTGATCGGTGCGCTCGCGCACCGCGCGGTCGATCTCGCCGGTCGAGAGGCCGTCGGGTATCACCGTGCGGGTGAGGTGAGGGAGATCCTCGGCGCCGGGCGGATGGTCGCACTCGTGGGTGACTCCCACCACGCTCTCGCCCAGCTCGAGGGCGAAGAGCAGCTCGGTCGCGGACGGTACGAGGCTGGCGATGCGCATGGTGGGAACGATGTCAGCTCGGCCCGTGCCACGCTGCCGGAGTGCAGGCGTCAGTCGTACTGATACTCCACGGACTCGGGGGCTCCGGCCCGGACCATTGGACGACCTGGGTGGCGGAGACCCTGCGCGCGCGGGGCGCGCGCGTGAGGTATCCGCTGCTGCCGTCGCCCGACACGCCGGATCCCGAGGCATGGGCCGCGGCGCTACACGAGGAGCTCGCCGGCCTCGCGGAGCACCCGTCCGAGCGCGTTGTGGCCTGCCATTCCCTGTCCTGCACCCTCTGGATGCGCGAAGCCGGGCGGATCGCGGCGTCCCACCGCCCCGACCGGGTCGCGCTCGTGGCCCCGCCGTCCCTTGACGCCGTGCCGCCCGAGGCCGCGCCGCTCTTCGATCCGGCACCGGACCGCGAAGCCCTCGCCGCTGCGGCCGGGCACACGCGCATCGTCTGCTCGGAGCCCGATCCCTACTGCCCGGATGGCGCTGCCGACCATTGGGCACGACCGCTCGGGCTTCCCTTCGATCTGCTGCCCGGCAGCGGCCACATCAACGTCGACGCCGGCTACGGACCGTGGGAGTCGATGGCCGGGTGGATCCTTGATGGGAGCGCGCCGCTCGAGGCACGGCCACGCTGAGGAGAGCCACGCCAGCAGGACCGATCCGTGCGCTTCAGGCGTCGCCCTGGAGCCGGCGGCTAGGGCAGGTCGATCAGCTCGCCCAGGCGCCGGTAGCCCGCGACCGAGGGATGGTCGCCGTCGTCGGTGAGCGCCGCCCGCATGCGACCGGGCCGGCGCGGATCCTCGAGCTCGTCGTGGAATCGGTACAGGGGCACCCTCTCCTCCGCGGCGATGCGCGCGATCAGGTCGTTCAGCCTGTCGATCTGGGGCTTGGCGGCGGGGTAGCCGTTGTTCCACGGGAGCACGTCGGTGAGGGCCACCCGGAGGCCACGCTCGCGCCCGCTTCGCACCATGCCACGCAGGCTCTCTGCCGCGTCCTCGACCGGTCGGCCCTGCGCGATGTCGTTGATGCCGCCCTGCACGACAAGGACGTCGGCACCGCGCGCGCAGCGGTCGAGCCGCGCGGCTATCTGGTCGGTGCGCTCACCGAAGACACCGCAGTTGCGGAAGGTGGCCTCGCCGCGCAGCCGGAGCTGCGCCCAGTACTCGAACTGGCTCTCGGGCTCGAGTGCCACGCCGATGCGCTCCTTCACGCCCGCGTCCGGGTCCCAGAGCGGCGAGCCGGCCGTGATCGAGTCTCCGAGCGCGGCCACGAGGGCCGGCCGTGCGCCCTCGGATGGCTGCCGGTTCGTGCCTTCGCCTCCACCGCAGGCGCCGGCGGCGAAGAGCACGAGGGTGAGCAGTAGAACGGGGGTGCGAGGCATGGGTGCCCCGGCGAGGCTAATGGTCGATTGCACGGGCGCCGAGTGGTCTTCGGCATGCCCTGACCTCTGCTAGCGTGACCGGCGTCCGACGGATGAGCGACGACGAGCCTCCTCGAAGTAGCACCGCCGCGCGGGCTCTGACGTGATCAGCGCCCTGCTCCTGCTCGGAGTGGCCGTGCTCGTGGCGCTCAACGGCTTCTTCGTAGCCGCCGAGTTTGCGCTCGTGCGGGTCAAGCGCTCGAAGATCGAGGCGCTCCGCGACGACGGCTCTCGCCGGGCACCGCTGGCCCTCCGGCAGATCGACGAGATCAACGAGTACCTGTCGGCCTGCCAGCTCGGCATCACGATGGCCTCGATCGGGATCGGATTTCTCGGTGAGCCGGCCGTCGCACGCCTCATCGAGCCGCTGCTCGACGGCGTCGTGGGGCACGCCGTGGCGTTGGGGATCTCGCTGTTCGTCGCCGTGCTGATCACGACCGCCGCGCACATCACCGTCGGCGAGCAGGTGCCGAAGATCTACGCGATCACCCACGCCGAAGGGACGGCCCTGCGGGTCGCGCGCCCACTCCAGTGGTTCAGCACGGGCTTCGGGCCGCTGATCGGCATCCTCAACCGCGCGTCCAACGGGATGCTGCGGCTGCTCGGGGTCAACGCGCAGGCGGAGTTCGACGAGGCCTCGAGCTCGGACGACCTGAAGATGATCATCGCCCAGAGCCTTCAGGGCGGGGAGCTCGAGAAGAACGAGGCGGAGATGCTCTCGGGCGTCTTTCACCTGCACGAGCAGCAGGCCCGGCAGGTGATGACCCCGATCCCGGCGGTCGTCACCGTCGACGTCTCGGACGATGTGGAGACCGCCCTGCGGCGCTGCGTCGATTCAGGCCACACGCGCCTGGTGGTGATCGAGGACGGCGACGACGACCGCATCCGCGGGATCGTGCACAACAACTCGGTCGCGCGCGTGCTCATGGGCGAGGGGCCGCAGGCTTCGATCGAGCCGATCGTCAAGGACGCGTTGATCATCCCCGAGACCCGTCCGCTCGACGACCTGCTCGCCGACCTCCAGCGCCAGCGGGTGACGATGGCGATCGTCGTCGACGAGTACGGCCGCACGGTGGGCATCGTGACCGTCGAGGACATCATCGAGGAGATCGTGGGCGAGATCGCCGACGAGACCGACCCGGCGGGCGGCGCCGTCCGCCGGCTCCCGAACGGTGATTGGTACGTGCGCGGGCACGTGCCGATCACCGATCTCGTGGATTACGGGATGCACCTGCCGGTCGACAGCGATGCCTACAACTCCATCGGCGGCTTCGTCTTCGGGAACCTGGGGCGCCTGCCCAAGCGCGGCGACATGGTGCGCACGAACGGCTACTCGCTGAGGGTGGAGTCGGTGCGCGAGAACCGCGTCGAGGCGCTGCGGATACGCGATCACGAGCCAAAGTCGCGGGGCGGGAACGGAACGTCGGAGTCCGTCCGCGACGGCGGCTAGCTTCGCTGGGCAAGTCCCTCTCCTATCAGGAGGTCTTGCCGATGTGGAGCGTCAGGTTGACGGACCCGCAGCGCGACGCGGTGCTGGCCCTCATCGTCGCTCAGGGAGAGCTCGGTCCGTCGCTCGCGGGCGCCGAGGAGGCACTGGCACTGGCGCGGTGGGACGAGCTGCCCGACGCCGAGCTGCCGTGGGACAGGGTGAGCGAAATGGCCGCCGCCCAAGAGATCAGCGAGGCCGACGTGGTGTGGGACCTGGCCGTGGGGCTGCCGCCGCGGGCGGCGCCGCGGCGCGCGGCCTGAGCGGCGCCCCGCGATCGATCCGGCGGGCCGGCCTCGGCGACGTCGACGAGCTGGCCAAGGTCCACGCCAGCTCGGCACGGGCCGCCTGGTCTGAGCTGCTTCCCGCGGAGCTGCTCGCCCGCTTCGGCTCTACCGAGCGGCGCCGGGCGCAGTGGCGCGAGCGCCTGGGCGCGCCACCGCCGGGAACACTCAACCTCGTGGTCGAGGTTGCCGGGCGAGTCGGCGGGCTCGTCGCCGTCGGCCCTACCCGGGACGAGGATTGCGATCCGGCGGCGGTGGGTGAGGTGGCGGCGCTCTACGTCGACCCGGCCCACTGGGGGCGTGGGATCGGCCGGGCGTTGCTCGACGAGGGGGTCGAGTGCCTGCAACGCGACGGTTTCTCCTCAGCGACCCTGTGGACCCTGGCCACGGGCGCCCGAACCCGTCGCTTCTATGAACGGGCCGGCTGGCGGCCAGAGGGAGCTGAGCGGCCCCTCGACAAGCGATCCGGGGTCTTCGAGGTCCGCTACGAGCGCAGCCTGACGCAGACTGGTTGACTCGCCAGTCAATGGGGTAACCTCGATCCACGCGAGCGCGAGCGCGCTCCATCCCGACCGGTCTGACAGGCCGGCCTTCCCAAGAGTCTCCGGAGGTCTTATTCCCATGCAGAACGGAAGCGGTCGCGAGGTCGTAATCGTCGAGGCGGTCAGGACTCCCATCGGGCGTGGTCATCCCGAGAAGGGCATCTACAAGGACACGCACCCCAACGCGCTCCTCGCCAAGACCTACACCGAGGTGATCGAGCGGGCGGGCATACCGGCCGAAGAGGTCGAGGACGTGATCACCGGCTGCGTGCAGCAGTACGGCGAGCAGGCCTTCAACGTCGGCCGCAACGCGTGGCTGCAGGCCGGCCTGCCGGTGGAGACGCCGGCGACGACCGTCGACCGCCAGTGCGGCTCGGCTCAGCAGGCCGTGAACTTCGGTGCCGCGCTGATCGCCGCCGGCGTGCACGACGCCGTCATCGGCTCCGGTGTCGAGCACATGGGCCACATTCCCATGGGCGTCGGCTTCAAGTGGATCGACGACGTCGGATCGCCATGGCCCGAGGAGCTGATGGCCAAGTACAACCTCGTGCCGCAGGGCATCTCCGCCGAGATGATCGCCGACCAGTGGGAGATCCCGCGCTCGGAGCTCGACGAGATCGGCCTGCGGTCGCATCAGCTCGCCCACAAGGCCACCGAGGAGGGTCGCTTCGAACGCGAGATCGTGCCGTTCCAGACGAACGGCACGACCCATGAGGTCGACCAGGGCCCGCGTCCCGACACCTCGCTCGAGAAGCTGTCCCAGCTCAAGCCGGCCTTCAAGGAGGACGGCAAGGTCACCGCGGGCAACTCGTCGCAGATCTCGGACGGCGCGGCCGCGATCCTGCTCATGGAGCGGGGCAAGGCCGAGTCGCTCGGCCTCAAGGTGCGGGCGAAGATCGTGGACCAGACCACGGTCGGCGTCGACCCGGTGATCATGCTCACGGGCCCGATCCCGGCCACCAAGAAGCTGCTCGACCGCAACGGCATGAAGATGGGCGACATCGATCTCGTGGAGATCAACGAGGCGTTCGCGTCCGTCGTGGCGGCTTGGCGTCGCGAGCTCGACCCGGACATGGACCGCGTGAACGTGAACGGCGGCGCGATCGCCCTCGGCCACCCGCTCGGCTCGACCGGCGCACGGCTGCTCACGACACTGCTGCACGAGCTCGAGCGCAGCGACAAGGAGACCGGTCTCGTGACCATGTGCTGCGGCGGGGGCCTCGGGACCGGGACGCTGATTCAGCGCGTCTAGACAAGTCCAAGCAACTGCCTTGGAGGGGCCGGCCTGATGCCGGCCCCTCTTCGTTGAAGTCCGCCGCGACTTCTCTTTGGCCGCTACCTTCAAGGGGTGGCCGTCAGGAGCGAAGGCACTCTGCTCGCCGGTCGCTATCGCGTGCTTGGACGCCTCGGGGCGGGAGGCATGGCCACCGTCTACCTCGCCGAGGACGAGCGGCTCGGACGGCGCGTGGCCGTCAAGCGGCTGCACGCCGAGAGCCCTCGGGAGATGGCCACACGAATTGAGCGGGAGGCCAAGCTCGGAGCGTCGCTCAACCACCAGAACCTCGTCGCCATCTTCGACACCGAGATCGACGCGGAGGGCGTGCTGATCGTCATGGAGTACGTCGACGGCGAGACGCTCTCCCAGGCGATGCGTGCGAAGCGGCTCGAGACCGCTCGTGCGCTCGAGGTGGTGCACGGCATGGCCTCCGGGCTCGATCACGTGCACGAGCAGGGCGTGCTCCACCGCGACGTGAAGCCGCCCAACGTGCTGCTCGGCTCGAAGGGGCAGGTCAAGCTGACCGACCTGGGCATCGCCACGGCCACCGAGGGCACGCGGATCACCGCTACCGGAATCGTGCTCGGCACCCCCTCCTACATGGCGCCCGAGCAGCTCGAGGGCAAGCGCACCGGACCGCCGGCCGACGTGTACGCGCTGGCGGCCGTGGCCTTCGAGGCACTCGGCGGGCGCAAGGCTCGCGTGGGGGACACCCCGCTGGAGATCGCCAGGCGTGCGATCGACGACCCGCCACCCGACCTGCGGGAGGCCTGGCCCGAGGCGCCGGCCGACGCAGCCGAGGCTCTGAAGCGGGGCATGTGTCGCGACCCGCGCGAGCGGCCGGCCACGGCCGGAGAGCTGGCGCACGAGCTGAGCACGGCGCTGAGCGACGGGGGGACGGACGGAGGCAAGCGAGTCAAGCCCGCGGCGGTTGCTCCGATCCCGGTTCCGCAGCCGCGCGCGGCTCCAAGCCCGCAACCGCGCGCGACTCCAAGCCCGCAACAGCGCGCGACTCCAAGCCCGCAACAGCGCGCGACTCCAAGCCCGCAACAGCGCGCGACTCCAAGCCCTGGCCCGACTCCGCAGCCGCGCACCACGCCGAGCCCGAGCCCGACTCCACAGCCGCGCGCCACGCCGAGCCCGAGCCCGACTCCACAGCCGCGCGCCGCGCCTACGCCCGCCGCCTCCCGCACTCGAGCACCGGTCGCCGCGGGGCGCGGGCGGTGGGGGCGGCTCGCTCCGGTGGCGGCCCTGCTCCTGCTCGGGGCCGCGGGGGTGGCGATCGTGGCGTCGGCCGGGGGAGGCGAAGAGAAGCCCGACCGCGCGGCGCAGGAACGCGCCGCCGATAGGGCCGGCAGCGAGGACCGGCCTGCCGCACCCGCCAGCGATCCCGACGCGCCGCAGCCCACGCCGACCACCGCCGATCCCGAGGCGCCGGCGCTCGCCCCGACCGCTGGTGGGTCGCCCGCGGAGACCGTGCAGGCTTTCTACAAGCGGGGGGCGGCCGGGGACTTCGAGGGCGCGAGCAGCCTGGCGGGCCCCGGCGTCCTGAGCCAGCTGGGCGGATCGAGCGGGATAGCCGGCACGTTCGGCACGCTCGAGTCGATCGAGTTCACGCGCGCCGAGACGGTCGAGGAGAGCGCAACGGCTGCGTCGGTGGCCTTCGCCACCGTGGCGACACACCCCGATCGGATCGACCGGTGCACGGGAACCGCAGCGCTGAGCCGTGGGGCAAGCGGTTGGCTGCTCGAGAAGCTGAGCGCAGGATGCAAGAGCGAGCCGCGCGGCGGCGCTGCTGCGGCGCCCTCGTCGGGCGATGAAGGCGACGAGGGCTGAGCTGGCCCCGACCCAGCCGCCTGCAACGACTGAGCATTTTCCGACCCCAGGGGGTCGAAGAAGGCGCAACCGAACGAAGCTCGTCGCGCCGGGCGCATCTGCCGCCGACCACCCCGTTCTGGGCTCCCCGCGCCCCAGGCATGGCGGCTCCACGCCCCAGCGCCACTTCTGGGCGAAAATCCGAGGCGACCCACTAGCATCCCGCGCCCGTGGACCTGACCCTCTCGCCCCAGGAGCAAGCGTTCCGCGACGAGCTGCGCACCTGGGTCGAGGCCAACCACCCCGGGCCCGAGCCGGACGGGGACGAGGCTGCGTTCGAGTTCCGCATCGCCTGGCAGCGCAAGGTGCACGAGGCCGGATGGGCCGGCGTGTCGTGGCCGACCGAGTACGGCGGGCGCGGCGCGACGCTCGTCGAGCAGGCGATCTTCAACGAGGAGATGACGCGCAGCCGCGCGCCGTCGCTCGCCAACGTGCTGGCCCTGGCCATGGGCGGTCCGACCGTGATCGCCCACGGCAGCGAGGAGCAGCGGCAGCGCTTCCTCGAGCCGATTCTCTCGGCCGAGGAGATCTGGTGTCAGGGCTTCTCGGAGCCGGAGGCGGGCTCCGACCTGGCGTCGCTCAAGACCAAGGCGGTGAAGTCGAACGGCGGCTGGGCGGTCACCGGCCAGAAGGTGTGGACCACCTTCGCCCACCACGCCAAGTGGTGCATGCTCGTGGCCCGGACCGACCAGGACGTGCCCAAGCACAAGGGCCTCACCTACTTCCTGATGGACATGAAGCAGGACGGCGTGCAGACCCGTCCGCTCGTGCAGATCACCGGCGAGCCGGAGTTCAACGAGCTGTTCATGGAGGAGGCCTACATCCCCGACGAGAACGTGGTCGGCGGCGTGGGCAACGGCTGGGGCGTGGCCATCACCACGCTCATGCACGAGCGGGCGACGCTTGCCTTCGGGCTGCAGGTGCAGGTGAAGATCGCGCTCGGCCAGCTCATGGAGCTCGTGCGCGAGCGCGGGCTGGAGAGCGATCCGCTCGTGCGGCAGCGGATCGGCCAGCTCTACACCGAGGCCGAGGTGCTGCGCCTGAACGCCTACCGCGGGCTGACCAAGATCATGAAGTCCGGCGTGCCGGGCCCGGAGGGATCGCTCGGCAAGTGGCACTGGTCGGAGGTCAACCAGTCGCTCACCGAGGCGTCGATGGAGTTCCGCGGTGCCGAGGCCCCTCTCACGGGATCCGACGACGGCGCCGACTGGTCCTACCGCTTCCTGCGCGCCCGCGCGAACTCGATCGAGGGCGGCACCACCGAGATCCTCAAGAACATCGTGGCCGAGCGCGTGCTCGGGCTGCCGAGACTGCGTTAGTGGACCACTCGGAGGCCCCGGCGTGAACTTCGACTTCACCGACGACCAGCAGGCGATCAAGGCCACCGCGCGCGAGTTCCTGGCGAGCCGCCTGAAGCCCGAGAAGCGGCGCCAGCTCGCCGAGGAGGGTGTCTACGACGACGCCCTGTGGAAGGAGATGTCCGAGCTCGGCTGGGCCGGGATCTTCATCGACGAGAGCCACGGCGGCCAGGGCCTCGGCGTGGTCGAGCTCGTGATCCTGCAGGAGGAGCTCGGCTACGCGCTCGCCCCCTCGCCCTTCCTCTCGAACGCCGCGGCCGGGCTCGTGATCCAGCAGGCCGGCACGGACGAGCAGAAGGAACGCTGGCTGCCCAGCATCGCATCCGGCGAGTCGCGTGGGACCGTGGGCGTGGTCACGAACGGGGCCGCTCCGCTGGTGCCGGATGCCGACAGCGCCGAGGTGATCGTCCTGCTCGACGGGGACTCAGGCACGATTGCCGAGGCCGCGGCCTTCGACCACTCCGTGGTCGACACGATCGACTCAACCCGGCGTTTCTCGCGCGTCGAGGCCGGCGCCGGTGAGCCGCTCGGGGACGACCCGACGCCCGGAGCGGATCGCGTGGCCACGGCACTGGCCGCGGAGCTCACGGGCGTGGGGCAGCGCGCGATGGAGATGGCCGTGGAGTACGCCCGCGACCGCAAGCAGTTCGACCGGCCGATCGGCGTGAACCAGGGCGTGTCGCACCGCTGCGCCCAGATGCTGCTCGAGATCGAGGGCGCCCGCTCGGCCACCTACTACGCCGGGTGGGCGAGCGACCACGAGCCGGACACGGCGGCGCTTGCGGCCTCGATGGCCAAGGCCTACGCATCAGACGCCGGCTGGCGCGTGACCGCCTCATCGCTCCAGGTGCACGCCGGGATCGGCTTCACCTGGGAGCACGACCTGCACTTCTTCCTCAAGCGCGCCAAGACCGACGGCGTGCTGTTCGGGGACGCGCGGTATCACCGCGAGCGCGTCGCGGAGCTGGCCGCGCTGGCGATGACGCCGGCGAGCGCCTGACCCGCGCGGCTACCCGGCCAGCCGCCCCCCCACGAACTGCGTCACGCCGGTCAGCCGCTGGCGGATCTCACCGAACCCCCGCGCGCGCAGAGCGTCCACCACCTCGTTGCGCTCGAACATCGTCATGCCGCTCTGCGCTTGAAGTACGGCCTCTCCGGCCCGTAGCAGCGGAGAGCGCCCCCTCACCGAGGTGAAGATCGCGATGCGCCCGCCCGGACGGAGCACTGCCGTTGCGCTGTCGAGTGCCCGCCACGGGTCGGCGAACAGGTTGAGGGCCGCGAAGCAGCACACGGCGTCGAAGCTGCCGTCGGCGAAGGGCAGCGCCTCGGCGTCCCCTCGCACGTAGCCGACCTCGCGCGCAAGGCCCGCGCGCTCTGTGTCTGTGACCGCGCGCCGCAGCATGGTCTCCGACACGTCGATGCCCACCACCAGTCCCTCGGAGGAAACCGCGCGCGCGAAGCGGCGGGTGAAGTTGCCCGTGCCGCAGGCCAGGTCGAGCACGGTGTCACCCGGACTGAGGGCCATCAGCAGGCGGGCGATGCGCACCTCGTCGGCCATACCCGGGCCGAGCACGCCCTTCGCCACCCGCCCGAGGGCCGGGCGCCACCAGCGCTCGTAGATCTGCGGGAGGGCCTGGGAGAGCATCAGGTCCTGTACCAGCCCACTCGAGGCCGGTGGCTCGGGGCCGAGGAGGTCGAGGTAGCCGGCGGTAGCCGACACCCTCTCGGCCGCCTCTGGGGTGAGGAGCCGCCTCACACGGTCGACGGCGGATGCGGTCGAGCTCGTGGTGGCCACGGGAAGCCCTACCTGCTGTCGCGCTGCCCGCGGATCGCCGGCATCTCCGGCTCGGGGCCGATAGAGCCCCCGCGGTCCTCGCCGCTGCGCGCGATCCTCTGGAGTCGCTCGATCGCGCGTTCGCCCTCGACGCGAGCCGGATCGTCCTCAGCCAGGTCTCCGATCAGGTTGCGTATGCGGTTGCGGATGTGCAGCGCGAAGTGCGGGGTCGATGCTCCGGCCAGTTGTCGCACGTCGTCGACCGAGACCTTGCGGTCGGGATCCATGCGCTCGGGCTTCTCGAACTCGCTCACGGAGAACCGCTCCCTCCACCGCCGGGGCGGCCCGGAGCGCCGCCTCCGCTCCTCGGGCGATCTGCCCCGCCGCCCGGGGCATTGGCACCGGGTGCTCCGCCGTTCCCCGCGCCACCCGGAGCGTCGGCACCCGACGGGCCACCACTGCCCGGGCCGCCGGGTGTGTCGGCGCCGCCCGAGCCGCTTCCGCCGCCGGGATCGTCGGGGCCCGGCGCACCGCCTCCCGAATCGGTCCCGGGCCGCCGCCCGCCACCCCCGCCCTCTATCACCACGGGCACGAGCTCGGTGATCTCGTCGAGGCGGCCCTGGGCCGCGAGGGAGACGGCGCTCGCGTCGCCCAGGATGAAGGCGCGGTTGAACACGCTCTGGTTGGGGTTGGTGTCGTACCCCGGCTGCACGTCCAGCAGGTAGCCCTCGAGCGCCGGCGGCAGCTTGGCCGCGCTGTCGGTGAGCAGCAGTGGAGCGAAAGTACCCTTGGTGGCGAGTGCTGCCGCGGCCGCGGCGTCGAGCGGGCGTCCGGCGCTTGCCACCGTGAAGTTCTGGCCGGGCGCGACGATGCCCCAGCCGAAGTCCTCGCTCTGGAAGCGGGCGAACTCGACCGCGTTCTCCACGGGCGTGTCCGCGGCTATTCGCTCCACGGCACCGAGCTTCGCGAGCTCCTTCTCGACTCCAGCGCCCACGACCGACTCGGGTCCGAGGATGAAGATGTCGGGCCGGTCGTGCTCGCGCACCGCCTTGCGGGTGGCCTCGGGCAGCTCGTCCCGCTTGGCGAACAGCACCGAGTCCCCGTTGCGGGCCGCCCAGGCCGCCGCGGGCATGGCGAACGCGGCCCGCTCGCCGGTCGTGACGATCACGTTGCCCGAGGGCTTTCCACGGATTGCCGAGTAGGTCTGGTCGATGGCCGCGGCCAGCTCGTAGGGATCCCGACCGCCGATGGCCTCGACCTTGCGGTCCTCGGGCTTCGGCACCCCGTCGCCGATGGCGATGACCTCTGCCTTCTCGAGCGCGTCGCCGCCCTTGGGATCGAGCCGCCCCAGGGTCTCCTCGGTGACCGGTGGAAGCTCGTCCCCATCGCTCAGCAGCAGAGGCGCGCCCAGCGGGCGGGACATGAGCACCGACGCCGCCACCCCGCCCTGCCAGTTCGCCGCGTCCACGAGCACCACGGCGGATGGCCGTGTGGCGGGGCTCACGGCCGGGAAGACGACGCTGGCAACCGCCGCGGCGTCGGCGGTGGCGTCCCCGCCGCCGAGGCGGGTCGTGCTCTTCGTGGCGGCCGGCGGGGGGCCCAACACGATCTCGGGCGTCTCCTTGTCCTCCTCGCCCTCGTCCGCCGTGCTCGGCTCACGCTGGTCGACGGGCGAGGCCGGCCGGTCCGAGGAGTCCCCCGAATCGCCGCTCACGCTGCATCCCGGCAGGGCCAGTAGGAGCGCGAGGAGCGCGCTGGCGAAGGCCTTCGTCATCCGGCGGAGCACGATAACGGTCCCCACCCGGCGACAGGCTATTCTTCGCGTTGGTTGACTAGTCAGTCAATGGGCCGTCGAGGTCCGCACAGACAGCACCAGGGCGTGCCCCAGCCGCACGCGAGGCGACTTCGAACGGAGATTGATTCGTGGATTTTCGACTCACCGACGAGCAGCAGGAGTTCCAGCAGTACTGCCGTCGGTTCGCGCGTGAGGTCATACGGCCCGCGGCCGCCAAGCACGATCGCGAGGAGAGCGTGCCGTGGGAGGTCATGAAGGAGGCCCGCAAGTGGGGCCTCAGCGGCGTCGACTACATGACCAAGATCGGCGGCGACAACGACGGGCTGATGGGCGTGATCCACGCCGAGGAGCTGCACTGGGGCTGCGCCGGCATCGCCCTCTCGATCTCCGGCTCGATGCTGGCGGCCGCGGGGATCGCCGCCTCCGGGACGCCCGAGCAGATCGGCCAGTGGGTTCCCGAGTGCTTCGGCGCGGGCGACGATCTCAAGCTCGGCGCCTACGCGGTCACCGAGGCGCAGGCCGGCTCGGACGTCAAGTCCCTGCGCACCACCGCCAAGCTCGACGGTGACGAGTGGGTGCTGAACGGCACCAAGGTCTTCATCACCAACGGCGGCATCGCCGACGTGACGGTGGTGGTGGCCACGGTCGACGCGGCGCTCGGGCACCGCGGGCAGGCCTCGTTCGTCGTTCCGAAGGGCACCCCCGGCCTGTCGCAGGGCAAGAAGGAGACGAAGATCGGGATCCGCGCCTCGCAGACCACCGAGGTCGTGCTCGAGGACTGCCGCATCCCCGCGGACTACCTGCTGGGCGGCATGGACAAGCTCAACAAGAAGCTGGAGAAGGCCCGCTCCGGCGTCTCGACCGGCCGGGCGTCCAACGCGCTCGCCACGTTCGAGGCCACGCGCCCATTTGTGGGCGCATCGGCCATCGGCATCGCGCAGGCCGCCTACGAATGGACGCTCGACTACCTCGAGGACAAGGTCGAGGACGGCACCCCGGTGATGCAGCAGCAGGGCGTCCAGCAGGTGCTTGCCGACGTGGCCACCGAGATCGAGGCCGCCCGCCTGCTGGTGTGGCGGGCCTCGTGGATGGGCCGCAACGGCGTGCCGATGAGCGCCGGCCAGGGTTCGATGTCCAAGCTCAAGGCCGGCGACGTGACGATGTGGGCCACAACCCGGCTGATGGACCTCGTAGGCCCCTACGCCCAGACCACCGACTGTCCGCTCGAGAAGTGGTTCCGCGACGCCAAGATCTACCAGATATTCGAGGGCACGGCCCAGGTGCAGCGGCTGGTGATCTCGCGCATGCAGCGGCAGGACTACACCGAGCGCCTGGAGTCGATGGCGGAGGTGCTGGAGCAGCCGCCGGGCGTGTCGAGCGGCGAGCCGACCGCGGCCGGGACGGGCACCGACAACCAGGCTCTCAAGGAGACGGTGGGCGCGGCCTAGCCGAAAGGTTCCGGCCGCTTTGCTCCCGTTGGGTCGCACGGTGACCCCTTCGGAGCAAAGCGCCGGGAAGCGGCACGATCACCCGGCCCCAAGCGCCTTCTCAAACCAGTAGCTGGCGTATGCATTGGCGTTGTAGTCCGGCATCGACCGGTAGCCGGCGGATTCGTACAGGGCGCGGGCGTGCGGCTGCTCGGCCCCGGTGTCGAGGCGCACGCAGCGGTAGCCGAGCTGATCGCGCGCGGCCAGCTCGCAGCCGGCGGGCCACTCCGCGCCCGCGCTCCCGCGGTACGACGTACATGCGCTTGACCTCTCCGATGCCAGGTTCGAGCCGCTTGACGCCCCCGCACGCTACAGGCGCCCCGTCCGCGTAGAGAACGAGGAAAACGCCGCCGGGCGGCGCCAGCTCGTCCGGATCGGCGGATGGCCAGCGGGAGTCGTCCATCGGGCCGTAGAGGCCGGCTATCGCGGCGAGCAGCTCGACCCCCGGCGAGGCGTCGGCCCGCTCGACCCGCACCTCGAGATCCGGCTGTGGCGAGCCCCGCTCCAAGGCCGTCACAATGCCAGACGTGGGACTTCCCTTCGACCCGGCGATCGCGCTGGCGATCCTCGTTGCCACCGGGCTCTACGTCCGAGCCGTGGTCGCACTTCGTCGCCGCGGACAGGAGATATCGCCGTGGCAGCAGCTCGCATGGCACTCCGGCGTCGGCCTGACCGCCATCGGGCTGCTGAGCCCGGTCGACTCGCTGAGCGACGAGCTGCTCAGCGCCCACATGGCCCAGCACCTGCTGATCGCAGACCTGGCGGCGCCGCTGCTGCTCGTGGGGCTGCGCACGCCCGTCCTCCAGTTCTACCTCCCGCGCCCGATCCTCGTGCCGCTGGCTCGCAGGCAGAGCCTTCGGCGCGCCTTTCGGGCCCTGCGGCGCCCACTCGTGGCGCTTCCTCTCTACGTGCTGGTGCTCTACGGCTGGCATCTGCCGTTCATGTTCGAGGGCGCGGTGAACGGCGGGGTGATGCACGCCCTGCAGCACCAGTCCTTCGTGCTCGTGAGCATGCTGGTCTGGTGGCCGGCGCTCGAGCCCAAGCGGCGGCGGTTGCGGGGGGAGCTGTGGAAGATCGGCCACATCATCGGCGCGCGGCTGGCCGGCATGTTCCTGGCCATGGCCTTCATCGCCATGCGATCACCCGTGTACGAGGGCGCCTACGGCAGCGGTCAGCGCCGTGGCCTCGACGCCCTGGCCGACCAACAGGTGGCGGGTGGACTGATGCTCGGCCTCGACCTGCTGCTGATGCTGTCGGCGCTCGCGTTCTTCTTCTGGCGCGCCGGGCAGGACCACGACCGCGCCGAGCGCGTGCCCGTGGCGGCGCCGTGAAGGGTCGTATGGGCACGGCGATCCTCGCCGCGCTGCTCGCGGGCCTGGGGGCCTGCGGCGGCTCGGACGGCGGCCGTGCCGACCAGCCGAGGCCGGCCCCTGCGGGAGACGAGCGCGTGATCCGGGGTTGGAACGACGCCGTCAACGCCGGCGACTTCGACCGTGCGGCGGACTATTTCGAGCGTGGCGCGACGGTCGAGCAGCAGGTCGAGATCCGGCTGAACAGCCATGCCGACGCCGAGGCCTTCAGCCGCAGCCTTCCCTGCCGCTCTGACGTGACGGACGTGGACAGCGCAGACGGCTCGTCGATCGCTGCCTTCCGGCTGCGTGAGGGCCGTGACGGGGAGTGCGCCGAGGGCGGTGCCGCCCGCGTGCGCTTCGTGATTCGCGACGACAAGATCCGCGAGTGGCGCCAGCTTCCGGAGGCGCCGGCCCCCACGGGCGAGCAGGCCCGCGGCCGCGGCCTGGCCGCCCCCGAGCCGGTCTGACCGAGCCAGGCCCCGGGGGAGGACGGCGCGAGTGTTCAAGAGCCTTCGCTCGGGCGCGCGACCGCTCTTCCTACTGCCGCTCGTGGCAATCGCCGTCGGCATCGTTCTTGGCGCGATCGCCCTGATCGGGGACTCGTCGATCGATCACCCGCCCGGTGAGGGTGCGGGCGACAGGTCGGGGAAGCCGGAGGACGAGGGGCCGGAGCGCGCCTGCGTAAGCGCCCGGGTGGGGGCGAATGCCACGCGGAAGGTCACGGTTACAGAGCGGGCGATGGCCAGCCGCGAGGTGTCGGTGACCGAGGAGGCGACGGCGACCGCACAGACGCCCGACGGCGGAACCGTGACGGTGTCGGGCAGCGTGACCGCCGGCGGAACCGTGCGCACCGGGGTGAGTGCCACCGAGTCGGCACAGGCCAGCGAGCGGGCGACGGCCGGCGCCCGGGGCTGCGCCGGGGCAGAGAGCCGCGAGGCGGCCGCCGATCTTGCGCTCGAGAGGGCGAGGGAGGCCGCCCGCGCCGAGGCCGAACGTCAGGCGGCCCTGGCAGCGCGGACCGCCGCGCAGCGGCAGGCTTCGGCTCTCGCGCGGAAGAACGCGCGCCGAGACGCGGAGGCGCGGGCCGCGCGCCAGGCCGGGACTCAGCGCCTGAGGCTGTCCGAGCGCGCTCAGCGGCGCGCGGCGGCCCGCGCTCAGGCGGAGGCCGACCGCCAGGCCGCCGGCTGAGCCGCGTTCTGGCGCCGCCCCGGCTCGCCGCCGGGTACTCTCAGGGTCCGCGAACCAACCCGAGGAGGCACCGCGTATGGCAGGCATGGGCGGCCGGATGTCCACGGTCATCAAGGCGAAGGTTTCAAGGCTGCTCGACCGTGCCGAGGACCCCTCGGAGACGCTCGACTACGGCTACCAGAAGCAGGTCGAGCACCTGCAGAACGTGAAGAAGGGGATCGCCGACGTGGTGACCTCCAAGAAGCGCATACAGATGCAGGCCCAGAAGCTCGAGCAGCAGATCGTGAAGCTCGACACCCAGGCACGGCAGGCACTGGCCCAGAACCGCGAGGACCTGGCGCGCATGGCGCTCGAGCGCAAGACGCTGGCGCAAACCGAGCTGCAGTCGCTCGACCAGCAGGTCACCGAGCTCGAGGCTCAGCAGCAGCAGCTCACCGACGCCGAGCAGAAGCTCCGGTCCAAGATCGAGGCCTTCCGCACCAAGAAGGAGGTCATCAAGGCCCAGTACTCGGCGGCGGAGGCCCAGGTCAAGATCTCGGAGGCCGCGACCGGGGTGGGCGAGGAGATGGCCGACGTCGGCCTGGCCATCCAGCGGGCCGAGGAGAAGACCGAGAACATGCGCGCCCGTGCATCGGCCGTGGAGGAGCTGGAGGCCGCCGGAACGTTCGAGGACCTCACGCAGCTCGGTGGTGGCGGCGACTCGATCGACCGCGAGCTCGCACAGCTGAGCTCCGGATCGCAGGTCGACGACGAGCTATCCAAGATGAAGGCCGAGCTTGGGACCGGTGACGCGCCGGCGCCCGAGCTCGAAAGCGGCGAGCCACCCGCCTCCGCGCCCGCCGGGCAGGGCGGAGGGCAGGGCCAGTGATCGTCCGCATATCGAGCGAGAACCAGTACCGGCTGCCCGACGCGGATGCCGAGCGCCTCAACAAGCTCGACAACGACGCGGTGGCCGCGGTCGAGGCGGGCGACGAGCCCCGCTTCCACGAGCTGTGGAAGCAGATGCTCGACGTCGTGGCCTCCGACGGCGAGGTGGTGCCCGACGACGAGCTGGTGGAGTCGGACGTGATCTTCCCTCCTCGGGACATCTCGTTCGAGGAGGCGAAGGCCGACTTCACGGGTGAGGGACTGATTCCGGACTAGATGGCGGAGCGGGCGGCGAGCGAGCGATGCCGGTTCGCTCGCCGCCCCGGTTCGCTCGCCGCCCCGGTTCGCTCGCCGCCCCCTAACCTCGGGCTATGAGCGGGCCGGTCCGTTCGGCCGACATCTCCGAGCTACGCGCCTTCTGCGCTGCGGTGGACCTGGGCAGCCTGGGGCGCGCCGCACGGCTCCTGCGCGTAAGCCAGCCGGCCCTCTCCAAGCGCCTGCGCACGCTCGAGGCCGTGGCCGGCGCCCGCCTCCTCGAGCGATCCTCCCGAGGAGTGGTGCCGACTCCCGCCGGCAATCGTCTCTACCTGGAGGCGCGCAAGCTGCTGACCCAGGCGGAGGCCGTCGACGCGCTCATGACCGGCCTGTCCAACGAGGAGGCGCCGGTACGCCTGGCCTCCAGCCATACGGTGGCCGAGTTCGTGCTCGCGCCGTCGCTCGTGGAGCTCGAGGCTCGCCACGAGCGCCACTTCTCGGTCGAGCTGTTCATCGCCAACTCCCTCGTGGTCCGGGAGCTCGTGCGCGAGGGCCGGGCGGAGGTGGGGATCGCCGCCGTCGAGCCCGGCGCCGCGGCCGCCGGAGCCGGACCGGAGTTGCCCTTCTGCAGCGACGAGGTGATCGTGGCCATCCCGGTGGGCCACCCATGGGCCGGCGTAGAGAGCATCGACCTCGACCAGCTCGTGTCCACCCCGCTCATCATGCGCGACCCGGGCGCCAACACGCGACGCACCGTGGAGGTGGCCCTTGCTCCACTCGGCCTCTACCTACATCCTCCGCTGGCCGAGGTGGGAAGCACGAGCGCCGCCAAGGCCGCGGCCGTGTCGGAGGGCGCCCCGGCCCTTCTGTCGAGCCTGGCCGTGGCCCCCGGGGACGGAGCGCTGGTGGCTCGGCGGATCGACGGGCTCGACCTGTCGCGCCGCTTCGAGCTGCTGCTGGGCGGGGGCGACGCCCCTACTCCCGCCGCGCGGGCGCTGGCCAACCATCTCCTCCAGGCGGGTCCGGCGCCCGCGCTCTCCATAACCGCCGGTTAGCGGCGTCAGAGCCACCTTGGGCTAGCCGCGCGCGTCCTTCGCGCCTAGGGTTCGCGGCGATGGCTTTCTCTCCAGCGGCGCGGCATGGCTCCGAAGCCGGCTCAGAGGCCGAGGCTCCGTCCGGCCGCCGGCGCGGCCGGGCCTTTCTCGGCGCGCGCGGAGTGTCGGCGGCCCTACTGCTGCTCGGCTTCTATCACCTGGGGCTCGGGCTGTTGATGGCGCTGAGCCCCGGCAAGTTCTTCGACGTGATCGCGAGCTACGGGACCCAGAACGATCACTACATCCGCGACGTCTCGACCTTCTACCTGGCCATGGGAGTCGTGCAGCTCGTGGCCGTGGCCCGCCGGTCCTGGCGCCTGCCCGTTCTTGCCTTCACCGCCCTGCAGTACGCGCTGCACGTGGCCAATCACGCCCTCGACGTCGGAGAGACGGATCCCGCCTGGATGGGGCCGGTGAACCTGCTGTCGCTCGCGGCGGTCACGGCCGTGATCCTGCTCGTCCTGCGCTCGGCGCGGAGGGCCCCGCGTTGAGGGTCTTCGTGGCCGGTGGCACGGGCGGCTCGCGCCGCCGGTGCCCGGCGCCTCGTGGCCCAGAGCATCTCGTTCGCATACCGGCCCGAGCCCGGCCGGCTGATGGTCGAGGAGGATCCGTTGTGGCTGGACGCGCCCGCCGCGTTCACGCCCGTCGTTCGCGCGCTGGACGAGATGGAGGCCGCGGTGACCGGTACCGACGGGCTCGAGGGCACGGTGCTGCGCTACGGCTACTTCTACGGCGCCGGCACGTCCTACGCCGCCGACGGCTCGATCGCCGCCGACGTGCGCAAGCGGCGCCTGCCGATCGTTGGCCGAGGCACCGGCGTGTTCTCCCTGATCCACGTCGAGGACGCCGCCGCCGCCACGGTGCGGGCGCTCGACTCGGAGGCGACCGGGATCTTCAACGTGGTCGACGACGAGCCGGCGCCGATGTCGGAGTGGCTGCCCTTGTACGCCAAGGTGCTGGGCGCGCCCGCGCCGCGCCGCGTGCCGCCCGTGCTCGCACGGCTGGTCGCCGGCGAGTTCGTGGTGCGCATGGCGCTCGAGCAGCAGGGGGTGTCGAACGCCAAGGCCAAGCGCGAGCTGGGCTTCGAGCCGCGCTACCCGAGCTGGCGCCAGGGCTTCGCCGAGACCCTCTGACGTTTCTCGCCCACCACCCGGCAAGCTTCCTGATCTCTGGCTGCATCTCGCCGTCCTCTTGGCCGGCCGGCGGCGTCAACGTTTCGGCAACGTTCGCGATCTAGGTTCCCGTGGCGCGAGGCCTGGACGCAGGTCCGAGCCAAATCGAGCACTAGGAGAGACGAAGTGATGAGTGGCCCACTAGGAACCAGCCGACTCGTGAGAGGGCTGACCCTCGTCGCGGCATGCGGCGCGCTGACATTCACCGCTTGCGGTGAGGACGACGAAACGTCGGGCGGCGGAGGTGATTCAGGCGGCGAGCCCCAGGCCGTGGCTTTCGAGTTCAAGCAGGAGGGCAAGGAGGCCACGCTGACCGGGCTCACCACCGCGGAGGCGGGCCTCGTGAAGATCGACTTCACAAACGGGGCCAAGGCGCCGGCCGAGGTACAGCTCGTCCGAGTGGACGGTGACGAGACCGCGGAGCAGGTCCTCAAGGAGGTCATCGACACCGGGGACGGCGCGCCCACGCCGGACTACGCCCACGGCGCTGGAGGCGTCGGCTCGACCCCGCCCGGTGGTAACGGGACATCCACCCAGGTGCTCGAGCCCGGCACCTACCACGCCTTCGGGCTGGTGGACTCGGAGGAGGAGGAGATCAAGCCGGGCTTCGTCACGATCACGGTGGAGGGCGAGGGAGGCGGCGAGCTGCCGGAGGCGCCCGCAACGATCACGGCCTGGACTACGGCTTCGAGACCGAGGGGCTGAAGGCTGGGAAGAACACGATCAAGTTCGACAACACGGGCAAGGAGCTCCACCACGTGGTCGCCGCCCCGATCGCACCGGGCTCGACCTTCGAGGACGTCAAGAAGTTCGTGGCGAGCGACGAGGAGCCGACCGGCCCGCCGCCGATCGACTTCATGAGCACCAGGAGCACACCCGTCCTCGACGGCGGCACGGCGCAGGTCACAGATCTCGAGCTGAAGAAGCGCAAGAACGTCCTTCTCTGCACCGCGCCGGCGGCCCGCCGCACGTTGCCAAGGGCATGATCGCCGAGGTTGACATCCCCTGATCTCGTCCCAGCTCGGGGCGCCGGGGTGTCAGGCCCCGGCGCCCACGGGCGCCTCGCCTAGGCTCGAAGAACTGTCCTGTTCTACATGCCTCCTGGGGGGGTGGTCTCCATCGGTCATCGCAACAGTGGCTCTGTTGAGATGACCGAAATGGAGATCAACGATGAGAGATGGCATCAGCCCGTATGGCAACCGCCTCAGTCGTACAGAGCAGCTCGAGGTCCTCGAACGGATCTCGTGTGGTGAGACCCAGCCGCAGGTCGCTCGGGCCCTCGGCACCACCGACAGGACCGTCAGGAGGGTGGTGGCGCGGGCGGGAGGAAGCCCTTCGCGGCGATCGCGGCGTAGGCCGCACTCAGCGCTGCGGCTCTCACTGAGCGAACGTGAGGAGATCCGGGCGGGGATCGCCGCCGGCGATTCCTTTCGCACGATCGCCAGGCGGATCGGGCGCTCTGGGTCGACCGTCAGCCGCGAGGTCGGC